>Ga0326728_10013782_pt1 | contig 17436 bp, 12 predicted proteins | sample MB3enrmetagenome_FD_207602 | JGI IMG/M metagenome (GOLD analysis project Ga0326728, IMG submission 207602) | Lab enriched peat soil microbial communities from McLean, Ithaca, NY, United States - MB31MN | ecosystem: Environmental > Terrestrial > Soil > Wetlands > Peat | place: USA: New York... | reverse complement strand
ACTGCGGTTCTGGACTGGAGCTTCCGCGAAATGGTGGGCTTCAGTATTTTCAGCTCCATCGGCTCGATGGCGGATGTTGGCTGGGGCGACTTGATTGATTATCTCGGCGATGACCCGCGCACACGAAGCATCATCATCTATATGGAGACGATCGGCGACGCGCGCGCTTTCCTTTCGGCGGCGCGGGAAGTGGGACTTTCCAAGCCCATCATTGTGATCAAGGCGGGTCGCAGTGCGGCAGCGGCCAAGGCCGCCGCCTCTCACACAGGTTCTCTGGCCGGAAGCGACGAAGTGCTGGATGCGGCTTTTCGGCGCACCGGCGTATTGCGCGTGCAGAGTATCGGGGACCTATTCCACATGGCGGATGTGCTGGCCAAGCAGCCCCACCCCACGGGTCCGAGTCTTGCCATCCTCACCAACGCCGGGGGACCTGGAGTACTGGCCACCGACTCGCTGATCGCAGAGGGCGGCGAGTTGGCGCAATTGGCTCCGCAAACGATGGACTCCCTGAACGGCTTCCTTCCCAAGGAGTGGAGTCACAACAACCCCATCGATATCCTGGGGGATGCCACCCCGGAGCGATACGCTCGGGCGGTGGAGATTGTCGCGAAAGATCCCAGCACGAACGGCCTGCTCGCGGTTCTTACCCCACAGTCCATGACTGACCCCACGCGGATTGCCGAGCAACTCAAGCCTTACGCCAAGCTGGAAGGGAAGCCCCTCCTAGCCAGTTGGATGGGCGGCGCCGAGGTGTCGGCCGGGATTGACATCCTGAATCGTGCTGGAATCCCCACTTTCCCCTTTCCCGACACTGCCGCCAAGATCTTCCACTACATGTGGGAGTACAGTTATAACTTACAGGGTCTTTACCAAACCCCGCTACTGCCAGGTGTGGTTAACGGCTTGGGCTCCGGCGCGGCGGAAGCTGCAAAAATAATTGAGAACGTTCGCAACTCAGGACGGACCATCCTCACCGAGGTGGAATCCAAACGGCTTCTGAGTGCCTACGGTATTCCCACCGTCCCCACGGAGGTGGCCACGACTGCTGAAGAGGCCGTCATACTCGCGGAGGAATTCGGCTATCCGGTGGTGCTCAAACTCTACTCTGAGACCATCAGTCACAAGACTGACGTGGGCGGGGTGCGCCTGAACCTGTGTGACCCCCAAGCCGTGCAGGATGCCTTCGCCAAGATTCAGTCCTCGGTGACCGAGAAGGTCGGCGCACAGCACTTCCAGGGAGTGGCGGTTCAGCCCATGGTCCGTTTGGATGGCTACGAGTTGATCATCGGCAGCAGCCTGGATTCGCAGTTTGGCCCCGTGCTGCTGTTTGGAACCGGCGGGCAGTTGGTGGAGGTTTTCAAGGACAGCGCGCTGGCGCTTCCTCCGCTGAACACCACGCTGGCGCTGCGCATGATGGAACAGACCCGCATTTATCAAGCTCTCCGAGGGGTGCGCGGGCGCCAGCCGGTGGATATGGCCGCGCTGGAAAAGCTAATGGTTCAGTTCAGCTACCTGGTTGTGGAGCAACGCTGGATCAAGGAGATTGACATTAACCCACTCCTGGCTTCCTCCGAGCGGCTGGTCGCTCTGGACGCGCGGGTCGTGGTGCACGGGCCGGAGGTCACAGAAGACAAACTCCCCAAGCTCGCCATACGTCCGTATCCGTCGCAATACGTGACCGCTTTGACGATGAAGGATGGCACGAAGGCCAACATCCGGCCCATTCGGCCCGAAGACGAGCCGCTCATGGTCAAGTTCCACAACATGCTCTCCGAGCGTAGCGTGATGATGCGCTACACGCACCAGATCGCGCTCAGCGAGCGCGTCGCGCACGAGCGGCTGGTTCGTATCTGCTTCAATGATTACGACCGCGAACTGGCCCTGGTGGTGGATCACGAGGATCCCTACAGCGGCGAGCCGGAAATCATGGCTGTAGGCAGAATGACCAAGGTCCCCGGCACCGACGATGCGCAGGTTGCCATTCTGGTCGCCGACCCATTCCAGCGCCGCGGTCTGGGCGAAGAACTGTTACGCCACCTGATGGCTGTCGCCAAGCAGGAAAAAATCCGACACCTGACGGTCGAATTCCTCATTGATAACTCTGTTACCCGGCGCATGTGCGAGAAGCTGGGCTTCCGCCTTGAAAGAGTTCCCGGTGAAGGCATGGTGAAGGCGGAGATGACCATTCAATAACAATGTTCAAAACCATTGAGTGGACTGACGAAGGCGTGCGCATGATTGACCAGACGCGGCTGCCCGGCGAGGAAATCTACCGCACGTATCGCGACTATGGTGAAGTGGCGGAAGCCATTCGCTCCATGGTGATCCGCGGGGCGCCGGCCATCGGCGTGGCAGCGGCGATGGGCATTGCCCTGGGGATTAAGAATTCCGACGCCCGGACCATTCCTGCGCTACGCTCCGATTTTGACCGGATTGCGGAAACGCTTTCCAGCACTCGGCCCACCGCAGTCAATCTCTTTTGGGCCATCGAGAGAATGCGCAGGGTGTTTGAGGCTTCCCTCTCCTGTCACGATACCGACGCGCAGGTTGTGCAAGCGGTCAGGATAAACCTCGAGGAGGAAGCGAAGCGGATTCTTGCCGAAGACATCGCTACTAACGAAGCCATGGGCCGTCACGGCGCTCTCCTCCTGCCGGATTCGGGAACGGTCCTCACGCACTGCAACGCGGGCGCGTTGGCCACAGGAGGATACGGCACGGCCTTGGGCGTGATTCGTGCTGCCGTAGCACAAGGGAAGAACATCCAGGTATTTGCCGACGAGACCCGGCCCTACCTTCAGGGAGCGCGCCTGACGACCTGGGAACTCGCCAAGGACGGTATCCCGGTGACTCTCATCACCGACAGCATGGCGGGTTATTTCATGCAGCAGGGCCAGATTAAGGCCGTGATAGTCGGCGCGGACCGCATCGCGGCCAACGGGGACACTGCGAATAAGATCGGGACGTACAGCCTGGCCGTTCTCGCCCATGAGAACCACGTCCCCTTTTATGTTGCAGCTCCGCTTTCGACGATTGACAGAAGCCTGCCCAGCGGAGAGGGGATTCCTATCGAGGAACGGTCCTCGGCGGAGGTCACTCAGCTCGGCGGAGTGCAAATCGCTCCCCCCTCCGTGCCCGCGCGTCATCCGGCTTTTGACATCACGCCGCACCGCTACATTACCGCCATCATCACGGAGCGCGGAATTGCACGCGACCCCTACGCGGAAAGCCTAAGCGTGCTGTTTGGGTAAAGGAACGCAGCAGTGCTCTGCAAGAGTAGGGGCGGTTCGCGAACCGCCCCTACGTTGCCCTCGTCACGATTTCGCGCAACATGCCAGGGATCTCAAAGACGGCCCGGTTATTGACTGCTGCGGCGTTGCTGCGGTAACGGGCGAAATTGGCGGGATCAAGAAGTACCTCAACCGTTTGGGTGATTTGGCGAAAACTGCGCAACACTAATCCCACCTGCTTCTCAAGGACCCACGCCGCGTTGTAGCGTTCCTGGGGGAGGGTCTTGGCATTGCACTCCACGATTACAGGCAGTTTCATGGTCAGGGCTTCGCTGATGCTGCCGGGCCCCGGCTTGCCAATGAAGAAGTCAGAGAGGTGCATGTAGTAGGGAACTTCCATAGTAAAGGTTTCCACGTATTTCCGTACGTGGATTCCGCGCAGTTCTGTGGCCAGCCGTTCATTGTGGCCGCAAATGAGAATCAATTGAAGGTTCAGTTTGGAGGCTGCAAGCTTCCTGGCGATTTTCACCATGACGCTGGAGCCTTGTCCGCCAAACATTACCAGCCCGGTGGCCAAATCGGGATCCAGGCCCAGGCGTTGCCGTTCGACAGCGCGGTCCTGGGTGATCGGCTGGAAGAATTTGGGGTGAAGAATCATTCCAGAGGTCTGGTAAATCTGCTCTTTGCGAAGACCCAAATGGCAGGCTTGCGCGACCGCGCGCTCGGAGCCGCAGATATAAAACTGCTCCTGCCGCTCAAGCCAGAAGTGAGGAGGGTAATCGGCCAGATCCGTCAAAATTGTTACCAGCGGCGTTGTGGGCGCAATCCGCCGCAGGCTCTCAAAGATGGCTCGGTTGAAATGCGGGACAAGGGAGACGACCAGGGCGGGTTGACTCTTCCGCCAGTACATCTCCAGCAGGCGCACTTGATCTTGATGGTAGAGTCGGATGGCGGTCTGCAGCACACGCAATCCAAATCCCGGCCCCCAAGTCCAGCCCTTTTTCAGCAACCCATTGTAGAGGTCTTGCAAACGGAGGCCGGTAAGCTTGAGAACGGGGTCGATGCCGTCGAGTAACTCCTGGAGGTTCATCAGCTGGACGTTCCATTGGAGCTGTTGCTCGGTGACGATGCGGAGGGCAGTGGCTGCGGCGCGATGCCCGCCTCCAGCGTCAAAATAGACGAACTCCACTCTTCCCATCGGCACGCATTCTCCCATAGCCCTAAGAGTATAAAGAAGCGAAAAGTATACCTTTAACCAACTCTTCATGTCCAAGCTACGGATTTGTAACATATGAAACGCAAACTAGAATGTGCGATGTGACTTACACGTCCACACTGTCTACTCCGGCATGGCCACCGTGCCGGTGTTGAGACGTTTTTGCCGCGAGTGCTATAACCCGCCCGAAGCCCTCTACGAGAAGCTCAAGCACCTGGGGCTGGATTTGGTCACTGTAACCGATCACGATTCGATCGATGCGGGGGAGAGTCTTCGACGGCACCCGGACTTTTTCGTTAGCGAAGAGGTTACCTGTCGGGCGCCCAGCGGGAACGAAGTCCACGTTGGGGTTTACGACATTACGGAAAGCCAGCACATCGAGATTCAGCGCCGGCGAAATGACCTTCCTCGTTTGGTGGCCTATCTCGAGGAGCAGCGGGTGTTCTTCAGCGTTAACCACATCTTCTCGGCTCTGACCGGACGCCGCGCGGCGGACGACTTCGATTGGTTCGAATCCTGTTTCCCCGCTGTCGAAGTCTTGAACGGGCATTTGCTGGCCCGCAACAATCACCTTGCCGCCCGGTTGGCATCCCACGCTCGGAGGATCACGGTCGGCGGTAGCGACGCACATGCCTTGAGTTCGGCGGGCACTGTCTGGACGGAAGTTCGTGAAGCGCGCAACAAAGCTGATTTCCTGGAGGGGCTGCGCGAGGGTCGGGCTCGAGTGCGTGGGGAGTCGGGGAATTACTGCAAACTGACTCTCGATGTTTTGGCGGTCAGTGCCGAGATGTTCCGGGAGAACCCCCTCACACTCCTTCTTGCCCCATTCCTGGTCGGTATCCCCGCCGTTACCCTCATCAATCACCTTATGGAAAGGCGGTTCGCCCGCAAGTGGGGAGAGACGTGGGCTCGCATGCGGGGTCTGGATGCCGGCTTGGCAGCCCGGCCCATCCGCCCCGCAGCCGGGGAGGCGGCGGCATGACTTTCCCAGCCACCATGTTGACCATCATTTCCAGCGGTGATCACCGCCTGATGCGGCGCGTGAACCGCTGGAAGCCACCGCGCTGGATCAGGCTCTGGATGATTTTGGCAACGCGAGCGGGCGACGGCTGGCTATGGTACCTCCTGGGGACGTTGGTCTTGGTTTTCGGTGGGCCGTCGCGATTTGCGGCGGTGACGGCTGCCGGCGTATCCTGTGGGCTAGGGACGGTTCTCTTCCTCGCCGTCAAAAAACTGACCGGGCGTAAGCGGCCTTGCGCGGTTGCCCGGCACTGCTGGGCCACGCTCTTGCCCCCCGATCAGTTTTCTTTTCCCTCTGGCCACTCGATCAATGCTTTCGCCTTCGCGGTCTCGATCGGCCTGTTTGAGCCGTCTCTGATGTGCGGATTAATCTTGTGCGCCCTCAGCGTGGCGATTTCCCGGATCATTCTGGGCCTGCACTTCCTCAGCGATGTGGTCGTCGGGTCTTTAATCGGCGCCGGGCTCGGCTACGGGTGCTACCAGTTGCTTGTTCAAGGTTTTCACTGAATCACAAGGCACCTGTCATTCTGAGTCCGCCATTCTCATTGGCGGACGAAGAATCCCTGCAGTCGCTTTGAACGGCCAGTCCGTCAGCTGACGGATGAATGTCCCCTACGAACTGCGGAGATCATTCGTCGTCCCAAAGAGCGGGACTCCTCAGGATGACAGGCTTGGGGGGTAGAGAGTCAAAAGGTGAAGAGGCTTCTGACGTCCAGCGCGAATTCCGGAAGACCTGCAATAGTGAGGAATTCACCTGCCTGAACGTACTCCAGCGGGCGATCAGGATAAACCACCTCGATAAAGCGTTTTTCCGGGTCGATCCAAACTTGGACTACGCCGCTCTCCCGGTAGTCCTTTCGTTTTCGCTGGATATAGCTGGGGGAATTGCCAGGAGAGAGTACTTCGAACGCAACGTCAGGGGCGAATTCCGCGCGCGTCTCGGGGATCGCGCCGTTTGCCAGTCGCCCTTTCTTGAACACCGACATGTCGGGCGAACGCCAATTGCCGGACGACATGGTGAATACGGCGTTTGAGGGTACGCAAATCCAGTCAGTGTGAGACCTGCAATAGTCCACGAGATACGTCATTAAGCGCCACAAAATCATCTCATGCCTAAAGTTCACCGGGGTCATATGGGCTATCTCACCGTCGATCCACTCCCACCTCTGTCCCTCGTTGCCACTGGCGAGGAATTCCTCCCAACTGATTGTGGTTTTGGTTGCCATAATCTTTCCACTGTGGCTATTGTCTCACGCTGACTAGTGCGCGTGCAAGCTGTGGGAAGAGGGCCTTCATGAGCCCCAGTTGCATCTTGGGGCCTGCCTGAGATCCGCCGGAACGGTCTCCGTGAGGCTTTTGTGCAGCCTCATTCATATCGCAGTGCCACGATGGGGTCGAGACGGGAAGCTTTGACGGCGGGCCACAAGCCGAAGAAGAGGCCAATACTGACCGAGACAACCAAACCCGCCACCACCGACCAGCCAGGGACGGTGGAAGGCAGGGACGGAACGAAGTGTCGGATAAGGAAACTCACGGTGTAGCCGACCAGGATTCCCATCACCCCACCGGCCAAGGTAAGGGTCATAGCCTCCAGCAAAAACTGCCACGTGATATCGCTGCGACGGGCCCCGATGGCCTTGCGTACCCCGATTTCGCGCGTGCGTTCTGTCACCGAAACCAGCATGATATTCATCACGCCGATGCCGCCCACCATCAAGCCGATGGAGGAGATGACGATGGTGACAAGGACGACCGTGCCCATCATGTCGCGAAATTGGCTGATGAACGTATCCGCGGTGGCGATGCCGAAGCTATCAGGGTCGGAGGGCTTGTCGTTCCTCAACCGCCTCAGCAAGCCTGTTATTTCGTCAATAGCCTGATTTACCCTCCCCTGGTAGGCCAATGCTGTGATGGAGTTCTCCTTGGCGTTGGGATAAAACTTCTTGTAGGTAAAATAAGGGAGGCAGATGACTTTGTCGTCTCCATTGTCGCCCAAAAACGCCTTGCGCTTTTCGAGAGCGCCGATGACCTGGTAGGTATGGCCGTCCACATTGATCTCTTTCCCAATGGGGTCCTGGTTGAGGAAAAGCCTCTGCACGACATCGTCCCCGATCACGGCCACGTCCCGGCGGTGTAAATCGTCAATATCCGTGAACAGGCGACCATCCTTCAAAACAGAGTTAGTAATTTGGAAGTCTTCAGCCGTATTACCCTGCAACTGGGCATCCACCATTTCCTCGCCCTTGTACTTTGCGGTCATTGCGGGGCCCCACACAAAGAGCTCCACGGCCACAGATTCCACCGCGGGGCAATGTTCCTTGATGGCCATGCCCTGTTCGTAGGTGAGCGGCTTGCGCATCCGCTCTTCACGGGTAAGATTGAAATGGATCCCGGGCTGAAACTTGTAAACATACAGGGTCCGAGTACCGTAGCCCTGCGCCATTTCCACAAGTTGTTGGTCGAGTCCCTTGAAGATTGAAGCCACTCCGATTACCGTCGCGGTGCCGATCAGCACGCCCAAAATCGTCAGGAAAGCACGGAATTTGTGGCTGCGGAGAGTGTCCAGCGCCAGAAGAAGGTTTTCGCGAACAGGCTGTCGCCGCTGGGTCATGCCTAGGCCTCCGTCCGCAGGGCTTCGATAGGTTCGAGGTTCGCGGCCTTGTTGGCAGGATAGATTCCGAAGAACAGTCCCACCGCCGTGGAGAGGAACAGTCCGACCAAAACTGCGCTCAAGGGCACCGAGGAGGTGAAAAACACATCCACAATTTTACTGACAATGAGGGCCAGGAGGATGCCGATGCCCCCACCTGCACCCGCCATCACTGCCGATTCGATCACGAACTGCATCAGAATATCTCGGCGCTGGGCTCCCAGGGATTTCCGGATGCCGATCTCGTGGGTGCGCTCCGTCACACTCGCCAGCATGATGTTCATAATCACGATGCCGCCCACGACCATAAACACGGCAACGATTCCGATGGTGACAGCGAAGATTGAGCCGGTCAATTCATGCCACGAGTCCATCAGCGTTTCTGAAGCATTGATGCCGAAAGTATCATCCTCGGTGTAGGGGGTGTGCCGCCGGGCGCGCAAGAGAGCCCTCACCTCGTCCTCAAGCACTGACATCTGAAGGGAATTCGATGCCTGGACGCTCACCGCCAGAGAGGGGCGAGGTCGGAATACCTTGCGGAAGGTGGTAAGTGGTATTTGAACGAAATTATCCTGGCTCTGGCCAAAGATCGACCCGAGTTTCTGTGCGGTTCCAATGACCCGGAAAGGAATGCCGTTGACCTGAATCTCTTTGTCAAGGGGGTCGACATTGGGGAAAAAACCATCGACCAAATCCTGGCCCATAAAACACACCATCGACTCGTGAGTGTAGTCGGTATCGTTGAGGTAGCGCCCCGATTCGACCTTAGTTTGCCCAATGTCGATCATGTTGGGGGTCTCGCCGGAGATTTCGACCTCGTAAATGGTGCGGCCTTTGTAACGCGCCTGATTGTCGGAACTGTTGATCCAGGCTTCAGCGCCTATGTTCTTATAACCCTTCAAGCTGTCTCTGAGGAATTCGAAATCCTCAATACGAATGGGCTGGTTACGGCGCCGCGCCTTCAGCCAAGCCTCGTATCCCTGGGCCCACTTGTACTGGTGGACGATGAAGACGTTGGCCCCCAGGTTGGCGATGCGATCGGCGATGTAGCGGTTCATGCCGTTGATGACGGACATCACAACAATCAGCGTGGTGGTGGCAATCACCACGCCCAGCAGGGTGAGGAAGGAACGAAGCTTGTGCGTGCGCAACGCCTCCAGCGCAATCCAGAAGGCCTCGCGGGAGGTGACCCAAATGCCCGTCCTCCGACGCACTCGGGGTCTCGGCTTGTGGAGATGTACTTGAGGTTGGCTGATTACAGCCACCAGACCTCCTCCTGCCTGCTACCTGTGAGTCCGTATTCCTTCCATCGCTCACATTTTCTCACGCTCTTCGCTGAGCGGGCAAGCTGCCGGAAGAACGCCAAGAGAAGGAACTCAGCCATCACTCATACCGCAATGCCACGATGGGGTCGAGACGGGAGGCTTTAATGGCGGGCCATAGGCCGAAGAAGAGGCCGATACTGACCGAGACAATAAAGCCCGCGATGGTCGACCAGAGGGGGACGGTGGAAGGCAGAGCCGGAACGAGGGTTCGGATAATGAAACTCAGGGTATAGCCAGCCAGGATTCCCATCACCCCACCTGCCCCCGTAAGGCTCATGGCCTCCAGCAGGAATTGCCAGGTGATATCGCTGCTGCGAGCGCCGATGGCTTTACGCACGCCGATCTCCCGCGTCCGTTCCGTCACCGAAACCAGCATGATATTCATCACGCCGATGCCGCCGACCATCAAACCGATAGAGGAAATCACAATGGTCACAAGGACTATGGTACCCATAATGTCGCGGAACTGCTGGATGACGGAGTCCGCTGAGGCGATGCCGAAGTTATTAGGCTCAGACCACTTCACGTTGCGCCGGCGGCGCAGCAAACCTGTTATTTCATCCTTGGCCTGTTCGAGCTTGCCGGGATAAGCCATCGCCGTGATGAGGTTATCCTTGGTGTCCGGATAATATTTCATGAACGTGAAATAGGGAATATACACGACTTGATCGTTGCTATTCTCACCCAGGAATTGCTTGCGTTTGTTCAGCGTGCCGATAACCTCGAAGTCGTGGCCATCGACGTTGATGGTCTTGCCGATGGGATCCTCGTTCGCGAACAAACGCTTGACGACATCGTCTCCCAGCACGGCGACATCCCGCCGGTGGAGATCGTCAATGTGCGTATAGGCGCGGCCGTCCTTGACGTCGGCGTTCTTCATAGTCAGGAAGTGTTCGGGCGTTGGGCCGAAGAGACTAGCGCCGTCCATCTGCTGGCCCTTATACTTGGCGGTGACTCCGGGTCCCCAGCGACGGGCCTCTATCGCAACCGTTTCCACCGAGGGGCACAGCTCACGGATGGCCATGGCGTCTTCGTAAGTCACGGGTTTCCGCATGGCCTCTTCGTGAGTCAGACTGGTCTTGATCCCGAAATCGAATTTGTAGATGAATAGGGTGCGGGTCCCGAAACCTTCCATCATTTCCACTATCTGCTGGTCGAGGCCTTTGAAGATTGAGGCCACTCCGATGACCGTAGCCGTTCCGATCAGCACGCCCAGTATGGTTAGGAAAGCCCGGAACTTGTGAGTCCGCAGCGTATCCAGTGCTAGCAGGAGATTTTCGCGAACAGGTTGGCGTCGTTGGGCCATGCCTACGCCTCCGTACGCAGGGCTTCAATGGGTTCAAGGGACGCGGCCTTGCTGGCGGGATAAATCCCAAAGAAAAGCCCCACCCCTGCGGAGAGGAACAGGCCGACCAGCACCGCGCTCAAGGGGACGTTGGAGGTGAAAAAGATATTCACGATCTTGCTGATCATGAGGGACAGCAAAACGCCAATGGCGCCCCCGGTCAGCGCCATAACGCTGGCCTCAATGACGAATTGCATCAGGATATCGCCCCGCCGGGCGCCCAGGGATTTCCGGATACCGATCTCATGCGTGCGCTCCGTCACACTGGCGAGCATGATGTTCATGATGACGATCCCGCCCACCACCATAAAAACAGCCACGATCCCCACGGTGACCGCGAAGATGGACCCCGTCAATTGACGCCACAAGGCCATGATGGTGTCCGAGGCGTTAATCCCGAAATTGTCGTCCTCTTTGTACGGAATATGTCGCCGGGCCCGCATCAGCGCCCGGACCTGGTCCTCGAGGACCATCATCTGCTGAGCATCCCAGGCCTGCACATTCACGGCCAGCTCCGGGCGCGCCATGAAGAGCTTCTGAAAGGTGGTAAGAGGAATTGCGACGAACTTGTCCTGGCTCTGGCCAAACGTCGACCCGATGCGCGCCGCCACCCCGATCACCCGGAAAGGGATGCCGCGTACGTTGATCTCCTTGTCGAGCGGGTCGAGGCTGGGGAAAAACTCGTCCACGAGATCGTGGCCGATGAAACACACCATGGACTCGTGCTGGTAATCTGAGTCATTGATAAAGCGCCCGGATTCCACCTTCGCCTGGCCGATATCAATCATGTTCGGGGTTTCAGCGGAGAGGTTCACCTCGTGCATGAGGTGGCCTTTGTACTTTACGTCGGAATCCCCCCAAAGGCCGGCCTCCGCGCCGATATTCTTATAGCCCTTGATATTGTCGCGAAGGAATTCGAATTCTTCGATGCGGATGGCCTTGTTGCGGCGGAGCGCCTTTAGATACGCCTCAGAACTTGTCGTCCAGTTGAACTGGTATAGGATGAAGACATTGGCCCCCAGGTTAGCAATGTGGTCCGCGATGTAGAGGTTCATGCCATTGATGACGGACATCACGACGATCAGCGTGGTGGTGGCAATCACCACGCCCAGCAGGGTGAGGAAGGAACGAAGCTTGTGCGTGCGCAGCGCCTCCAGCGCAATCCAAAAGGCCTCGCGGGAGGTAACCCAAACGCCGGCCCTCCGACCCGCGCGGGGGCTCAGCTTGTGGAGATGCACTCGAGGTTGGCTGAGTACAGCCACCAGACCTCCTCCTGCCTGCTACCTTTGAGGTGCAATTCACTCGACCGTTTCGTCGCGTTCGATCTTTCCGTCGCGGACATGAATGATGCGATGAGCGTGAGCGGCGATATCGTGTTCGTGGGTCACCAGGACGATCGTGTTTCCACCCTCGTAGAGTCGCTCGAACACGCCCATAATTTCCTCGCCGGTGGCCGAGTCCAGATTCCCTGTGGGTTCGTCGGCCAGGATGATGGAAGGGCTGTTCACCAAGGCACGGGCAATGGCCACGCGCTGGCGCTGTCCCCCGGAAAGTTCGTTGGGCTTGTGGTGCATGCGTTCAACCAAGTCAACCTTACGCAGAGCCTCTTGGGCTTTTTCCAGGCGCTCCTTGGCGGGAACTCCGCTGTAAACCAGAGGCAGTTCCACGTTGTGCAAGGCGCTGGCCCGGGAAAGAAGGTTGAAGGTCTGAAAGACGAACCCGATGTCCTTGTTGCGGATGTAAGCCAGCTCGTCGTCGGAGAGCTCGCTGACCAGCCGGCCGTTCAACCAATATTTCCCGCTGGTGGGGGTGTCCAGGCAGCCGATCAAGTTCATCAGAGTGGATTTGCCTGAGCCCGAGGGGCCCATGATCGCAACATACTCGCCGCGTTCGAGCTCAAACGTCACTCCGCTGAGCGCGTGCACGGCGATGGCTTCGCCCATGTCGTAAGTTTTCCAGAGATTCTCCGTGCGGATCATCACCCCCACGGGTGGGGCCATGCTTTCCTGAGTTGAAGACGACACCACTTGCGTTCCCATCGCCATGCGTGTTTCCTTTCCACTCGCCTGCGGGATCGGAATGACAGCGGATCCTGCTAAGAGGTCGGTCCAGTCGGCTTGAGGGCGCTATTGTCCACCTTCACCTTGGTGTGGTTCTTCAGCGTTCGGAGCACACTGAAAGGACCGGAAATAATCTCCTCATTGGGCTGGACGCCTTTCAGCACCTCCAGGTCTGATTGGCCCATGATGCCGGATTCGACGGGCACAAAGACCGCTCGACCGTTCTTAAGCAGGAAGGCTCCCTGCACTTCTTCCTTTCCTTTGTCTTTGGCCGAAGTGGTGGGCTGCGCGGTGGCGGCCTGCACCTTGTTCTTGGCCCCCTTGCTGCTCTCCTCTTCTTCCAATTGACGCCGCGTCCGGACAGTCAGTGCCTGGATGGGGATGGTCACAGCGTTCTGGCGCGTCGCGGTGGTGATTTTTGCGGTTGCGGAAAGGCCAGGCCGGAGACCCGGCGGCGGGTTGTCCAGCGTCACGACAACTTTGAAGTCCTTGGCTTCTTCCGTCGTAGAGGTACTCGTTCCTGTGGTAACCCCGGAGGTGCGTCCAACGGCGCTCTGGCCCATCTCCGTGACTTTGCCCATGAATGTCTTGTTCGGGATGGCGTCAATCGTCACCTCCGCCGGTTGTCCCAGCTTGACGTTGACAATGTCGGTTTCATCCACCTTAACCTCGGCGGTAATCACCGCCAGATCGGAAACCTGATAGAGCAAGCTTCCGACCGCGTTTTGAATTCCCGGCACCACGTTCTCGCCCACGTGTACCGGCAAGGACGTCACGATGCCATCGAGGGGGGAGGTGTAAATGGTCTTGTTGCGGGCGTCCTCGGTGTAAACCAGTTGGGCTTGCTGGACCGCCACCTTGGCGCGCGCGCTGTCAAGATTGAACTTGGCCTGCTGAAGTAAGGCTCTTTGCTGGACCACCGCCGCTTGGTCTCCCTCCAAAGTGGACTGATCCACCTTGACGGTGTTCAGGCGCGTGTCGAATTCATTTTGGGCAATCAGTTTGTCGCGGAGCAAATCCTGCCCCCGTTTGAACTCCTGTTGGGCGCGGACTAGGTTCGCCTGGGCCGTTTGCACGTTGGCCAGCGCGGTGTTCAAAGCTGCCTGCTGCGCCTGCACTGTCGCCGCAAACTGCTCCACGTCTGCCTTGGCGCTAGCGACGGTTGCCTCTTGCGCATCAACGTTGGCATCCGCCTGGACCGCCTCCGTCTTCAGGAGGAGTTGGCCTTTCTTGACCGTGTCGCCTTCCTTCACGTAAATCTCGGTTATCTTGCCGAAGGAGTTCGCATTCACGTTGGCGAGGTTGGCCGTGGGTGGTTTAATCTCTCCCGAGGCCGTCACGATGGCCGCCAAATCCTCCCGCGTGACCTTGATGGTCTGAACGGTGACGACACCGCCCTTGCTCCAGATAATCCCACCTGCCACAAGCCCAGCTAGGGCCACTGCTCCCACAATCACCAAGATCATCTTCTTCTTTTTTGACTTCATGCCCTTCCCATTGCGAGGCCGGGAAGGAGCCCCGCTGGTTTGGTTTGCACCTTCAGGAGAAGTGGTTCGTCCGAGTTCCAGTCCAGTTACTTGGGCCACGGCTGTTTCATCCTTTTCTTCGATTGTACGTGCAGACATCAAACTCCCCCTCGTCATGCTGGGCTACCAGGCGCCTACGAAGCCCCTGTCGCTTCGGATCGACACCCCACCCCGTCGCCACGATGGCGGCTTCTAACCACACTACGCTTTTCAGACCCCAAAAGTTTCCCAAAAAGATTCCCCGCTCCTGCCAATCAAACTTGAGGTTTAACCGCAAGGCCGGCGGCCCGCGCTCTCGTGTGTCCCGCCAAGCGATAACAAGGAAGATTCGGTGACATCACCTTTCGTGCTCATTGCCTTGGGAGATTCTCCAGGGCGTTCCTATCTATTCTAACTCTGCCCAGCGGCATAGAAAAGCCGAATTTGGCAGTCACCATCCGATAACTCGCACAATGGCACGCCCCGTCATTGGCAGCGTCGAAGGGCAGGTATCTGTCCGGGTTCTTTCTCCAGAGTGCTGGAAAGGACCTCGGTTGTATCCCTCCCTGGGCTCTCGAAGGGGAGTCCAGCCGAGCCCCCCTCTCCTAATTAGACGTTCCTGCGGCGGAGATGTCAGCGAGTTTTCGATTAGCACCTTCCTTAACCTGGTCAAGCCACCCTTCATGCTTGCCCGGCATCAATATTCGTGTCGGTCAAACAAGAGGTGTATCGGCAGGGGACTATGTCCTTGACTTTTCAAGTCTCAAAAAATACAATCGGCACTGACCGAGTTGAGAAGGGAGAGCCGTTGGTGTTTAATCGGATTGAATTTGTCAGCCGGCGCGGGTGGACTGTTTGTCTTTGGGTGCTGTTTTCGGGATTCATGGCGTTGGGGTTGGCTCTTCCCGTCTTGAATGCGGCACCTCAAGAGCAGGAGAAGCCAAGCAAGGCGGAAAAACGCCGCCAGAAGGCAATCCAGAAAGAAATGGAGAGCCCTTACAAGAAATGGCTGAATGAAGAAGTTCCCTATATTATTACCAGTGAGGAAAGAGCGGCTTTCAAGAAGCTCACCACAGACGATGAAAGGGAACAATTCATCGAGAATTTCTGGGAGCGGCGCAATCCGAATCCTGGAAGTCTCGAGAACGAGTTCAAAGAGGAATACTACCGGCGCATTGCCTACGCAAACGAGCACTATGCCTCGGGCATCCCGGGTTGGAGAACCGACCGCGGGCGAATCTATATCATGTACGGCCCGGCGGACGAGGTAGATTCTCACCCCAGCGGTGGCAGCTACCAGCGACCTCAGGAGGAGGGTGGCGGCGAGACCTCCACTTACCCCTTCGAGCAATGGCGGTATCGTTATATTGACGGCATCGGGACCAACATAATTTTGGAATTCGTCGATCCGACGATGACCGGAGAATATCACCTCACCATGGATCCAGGCGAAAAGGATGCTCTGGCCCATGTCCCGAACGCCGGTTTGACTGACATGGAATCTATGGGCATGGCCAGCAAGGCGGACCGCTTTAGCCGTACCGATGGGATGACGATTGGCCAGGCCATGGGTGGAACACCCGAGAGCATGGAAGAGTTCACCCGCCTTGATCTGTACGCGAAGATCTGGAACCCGCCGGCGGTCAAGTTTAATGATATGAGAGCTGTTGTGACCTCGAAGATTTCCGCGCAGCTTTTGCCCTTCGACGTTCGTACAGACTTTCTCCGCGTGACAGATGAGACCGTGCTCACTCCCATTACTCTTCAAGTAGCTTACCGGGACCTGCAATTTCAGAACAAGGACGGGGTGATGCATGGGGTCATGGATATCTATGGTCAGGTGACCAGCCTGGGTGGCAGGAATGTCAGTACATTTGAAAAGAGCTTGGTCTTGGACGTTCCAGAGCATGAATTTCAGCATTTTTTGGAACGCAAGGCGGTATATCAAGAAGCCATCCCGTTGCGCCCGGGTCGCTACAAGCTTAGCGTGGTGCTGAAAGACGACCTCAGCGCCCACATGGGATCGATGGAAATCGGCCTGATGGTCCCGCGCTTTGAGGAAAATAAACTATCGAACAGTTCATTGATTCTCGCGGACCTCATTCAGCCTCTGCCTACGAATCAAGTTGGCACGGGCCCGTTCGTAATCGGGGGGACGAAGGTTCGCCCCAGCGTCAACCAAACCTTTACCCGCGACCAGAAGCTGGGCATTTATATGCAGGTTTATAACCTGGGCCTGGACGCGAAGACGCACAAGCCATCGTTAGATGTAGAATACGACCTGCTGAAGGATGGGAAATCCCTTCTGGCGCAACCAGAGGACGAAGCCAAACTGAAGGACGCCTCGCAGCAATTTACCCTGGAAAAGCAAATGCCACTGAGTGTGCTTCAACCTGGCAAATACACGGTGCAGATAAAAGTCACGGACAAAATAAATAAACAAACCCTTTTACCTTCGACCACTTTTGAGGTACAGTAAGCGCGGCTTGTTATTTTGTCGGTCAGGTGTTGGACGGTCTCGGGAGACCTAGACGATTCACATGAAAGCTCCAAAATCCGGAATCAGGCTTTCAGCCATTCTTCTGGCGGCGAGCCTTGTTTCCGCTTTGCTTAGTCCGGTACGGGCCTTCGCATCGGAATACGGGCGTCTTTCGGGCATCGTCTCGGACAATCATGGCAATCCTTTGATGGGTGCCACGGTTCTGATCATTGGGCCGTTGTTGATGCCCACCGACAGCGCCGGGGAACAGGTGGAGCGCGTTATCACCGACGCCAAGGGCAAGTTCGCAGTTGGACACCTCATTCCGGGCTGGTACTCCCTTCAGATTATTTCCCCAACACGGTTGCCCGCTCATCGAAACGGGATTAAGGTGGAGGCCGGGCAGACGTCCACATTGAAATTTGTTTTAGGTGATGTCTTCGCCCCTTTGCGTTTTCAGATTCCCGATACTGGCGCAACCTCTTTGGGTGACGATTGGAAGTGGGTGCTGAGGACTTCCGCAGCCACACGGCCTATCCTCAGATACCGGCAGGAGGTTGCAGCGGCCAACCCGGATGATGTAAAGCCTCTTCTGCCAGCCAGCCAGCG
>Ga0326728_10013781_pt1 | contig 17437 bp, 15 predicted proteins | sample MB3enrmetagenome_FD_207602 | JGI IMG/M metagenome (GOLD analysis project Ga0326728, IMG submission 207602) | Lab enriched peat soil microbial communities from McLean, Ithaca, NY, United States - MB31MN | ecosystem: Environmental > Terrestrial > Soil > Wetlands > Peat | place: USA: New York... | reverse complement strand
CCTTGGCTATTTTTCGGACGCATGGCCGACTCCCTATTTTTCGGGGAACGGCGCGGGATTCAGAGTTTACAACCGCGCTTTGTCGGCCACTGAAATCGGCACGCTCTATGCCAATGGGGTGACTGGCGCTCCAACGATGAATATCAAGTCATTACGGCAACCGCAAGCCATCATCTCCACCTCGCTGCCCGTGCTGGACTCGCCGGCCATAACCGCCCCGCAACAGTTCAGCTTCCGTGTCACCGGGGTTTCCGGCCAAAGCTACACCGCCCAATACTCGACCGACCTGACCAACTGGACCGATCTTTACACCACCAATGCGCCCGACAGCGCATTCTTCGTCGCCGACCCTAAAGCCGCCGGCGCCCGCTTCTATCGGTTGAAGGTGAATAAGTGAAATAGCCCCATGCAGCGGACGCCACGGAGGAGGCCGAATTTCCTGGTGGCGCGCGGAGCAATTTGCGCCGGATATCGGGGCGGGCAAAATGTCCGTTCATGGAAGCCCTGGTACTCCCACAATACAGACAGTTCTCCTGCGAAGAAAGGCCCGCGCTGCAAACCAATTGCGCGACAGCCAGGACTTTAGCGAGTCAGCGCCGAAGACGGATCGCTCGTATAATCCTGGTCCGAATCCGTGTCGGACAACCAATCTTGCTTAAAATCGGCTCGTCTTGCCCGCCCGGATCCTGCATGCGCTCGGCAAATAGCTTTTGCGCGAAGCCGTACAATTGCAGATCAAGCTGGTTGCCACCTAAAATTGAAGTCCTGGCGGCATCACTTATGGCGTCAATACTCGGACGGTTTTTGGTCACATTTGAGTTATCCCAAAGGCGCAGATTGCGCCATCCCAGTTTTTTTGCCGCCATTTCCTGGAATTCGGACATTCGATCCACCAGACCAAAGAGATGATATTTTTGGGACAAGTTATATTTAGCTTGTACCAGGAGCAGCGGCCCGGACAGGGCCTGGGGTAAGAAAGCGGTCAATGTCAACGCCAGAAAGCCGGCCGTGAATTTTGTCTGGAGATTTTGATTTTCCGGCTGCCGATAAAAGCCTGCGATGTCGAATCGTTTGACAGCTCCGAGGTCGGGGTGCTGATAGTCCGCCGTGTCACACTGTTTGATAAAGTGATAATAGGAAACGGCCCGATCCAGTGGCTCCCGCAAGGTTGTCACATAGATGATTGGGGTTGCGCATTTGCAGAAATGGTGAATGCCATAGGGATAATGTCCTTCCAGAAAGTCAAACGGTTTCCGCCAGTCTTTGACCAGCGATCCCACCCCTTCAAATCGCCGGATCTTTTCCGGAGCAATGTTTTGGAAAATGAAGCCTTTCTTGAACGAAGTTCCTGCAGTTCTTGGAATGTGAGTGAAGAAAAGTGGCATAGGATCACATGGGTTACCGTTGTCCGTTTGATCAAGCAAAGTCTTCCGGCGATTTCAGTGCCCAATCTTTAAGGGAATTGGCGAAATCATAACGAAAATGGAATCCTATTTTCGACAATGATTCAGGAATGATGTGCGTGGACAAAGCTGTTTTCCGCACTCGAACGGGATGGATCGGGCTGCGTCCCCTGGTTACCAATTGCGCAATTGCGGCCACGGCTTCCAGAACTGGCAATGGTGCGGTAAAAGTCGGGATTTTTGTTCCAGTGTGTGCCTGAATGATTCGCACCAGTGTTCCCAGCGATTCAGTCTCACGCTCGACATAATTGTAGGTCAATTGGTTCTCCTCCCTGGCCATGATAAACTCAAAACTGTCCAGCAACCCTTCGATGTAGCCATAGCTTTTCCGTAAATCTTTGCTGCCCGGAAAAACAAAATAGCCTTTTCGAACCGCGCGGATCATCCGCAGGATGTTGCCGGGATCGCCTGGTCCATAAATCACACCGGGACGGCAGACATAAAGCCGGCGACCTTCTCCGCTGCCGCGCCAGCTTTTATGAATCAATTCGGCACACAACTTACTGATTCCGTATGGAGTTGCCGGACAAGGCCGTGAGGTTTCTGAAGTCGGTTTGTGCAGCGAACCGTAGACGGCAATGCTGCTCGTGAAAAGGATGTTCTTGCAATCAACCTGTTCGGCGAAAACGCAGACATTTTCGGCACCCGCAAGGTTTGTGTCAAAATACTCCTCCGGGGCATGCCCAGGCTCGCGATGAACGGCGGCGAAATTGAATATCCAATCAGGCTGAATGTTCGGCAGTTGTGGGCCAATTGGTTTGCGAACGTCGCACGAGACGTAATCCAACTGGTTCTGCAACCTAACTCCAGGAAGCCGCAAATCTGCCAGCACAATCCGCCGGAATCTATTTTTCCCGGCGAGGCGGACGGCCCAACGACTGCCGATATAACCTGCGCCCCCCAAAATCAAACAAGTGCTCATTTTGCCTCGGTGCTGTTAAAAGCGGGACTGGATGTGCTATGCCCGTTCCTTCTGGCAGGTTGCACCCATGCCAACAGTTTGCCCAACACCACGTCACGGTCAAATTGTTTGACAGCTTCCCGGGCATTTTTCCCCAGTTCTTTCAAAAGATTTGGATCTTCATATAGCCTTCGAACGGATGCCGCAAGCTGATTAACATCCCCCGTTTCGACCGTCAATCCAGAATTATGTTTCCGAACAAAACAAGCGAGTTCAGATTCCATATCAGCCGAAATCAACACCGGCTTAGACATGGCCATTATTCCGAGTAATTTGGAGGGAAAAAACACGTCGCCCGTCCATTTTCGTTGAGAGATGAAACAAAGTTGAACATCCTGCAACAGGTCAAAGTAGTCCGTCTGGGAAAGAAAGGGAAGAAATGTCAAATTGGTCAAGTCTTTTCCTGCGGCCAGTTCTTGCAATCGCTCCTTATCGGCGCCATCTCCGGCAATCACAAAATGCAGATGGTCAAATGCGCGCATGGTTTCCGCCAGCTCCACGAGAACCTCCACCCCTTGCTTAATGCCGATATTTCCGGCATAAGCCAACAGCCATTTCTCTTTCATCTTGGGATGTTCGGACCGGAATTTTCCCGTTTCACGCGCCTTGCCCGCTTCCGCAACATTGACCCAATTGTAATACAAACCCAATTTTTCAGAGGAAACGCCCTTTTGCAAAAGTCGTTTTCGCATTCCCTCTGTTATGGTTGCAACATGATCGGAACGGGCATAAATGATTTTTTCAACCCAAAGCAGCAGCCGGATCAGCAACCCTTTTTTTACCATTCCAAGAGAAATGGCGGCATCCGGTTGCAAGTCCTGAATATGAAATACAAGCCGCGCCTTCCACAGCCATTTGAACGTGATCCCAACCAATCCCAAAAGTAATGGAGGTGAAATGACAATGATGCAGTCATGCCGTCCCGCCCTGATGAAATTAAAGGTGGCAAACAATACAAAACTTAATTCGTGAACGATCCGGCGAATGGTCGAAACTTTTGTCGGCACATAAAGATACCCGCGCAGCACTCGAACACTCTCATAGGTCTCGTGGGCAAAAAGCTTGCGATGGTCTTTTGGCAATTTCTGCCATTTGGGATAATACGAAAACCCGGTTACCATAGTCACATCGTGACCCTTTTCGGCCATGTAGACGGGCAGGTCCGTAGAATACAGTGCAATCCCGCTATGGTCAGGCCAAAAATTGATACTGCTGACTAATAATTTCATCTCGGGGTGACTGTCGGCATTACACGGTGTTCTGCATAATGCCTCATCTTTTACGCCTTGTGCTTTCCTCGCGCATTTTAATGCGTATTAAGAACTCATAATAGGCCAGGTTGGCGCAATAAATAAAACCGGGCCTCCCTTCCAGAAAACCAAGACGAAGGACATATGTAATGACAAACCGTAGCAAAGGCCAACCGGGCACACGACTCACGATCGGTTTCAGGGCCTTGTTACGCTTGGAACCGTGGGACGAAAACACATCACCCCAAACTATCGGCGCCGACAACCGTGCCGCCGCTTCAAGCGTGGCATAGCGATTATGCCGGTCCAGCCAGGGGCCGATTCCCTTGCTTAAACCATGATGATCGTATGGAACCGGAAGATACTCAATGGTTCCCTTCACCTCCGTCTCTTTTTGGCCGTGACCAAAATCAGTGAAACGGGCGCGATTTTTGCGCATCAGGCGAAACTGCCATTTGGGAAACGAATCGCAACGCTTCAACCAGCGATCCTCATAAATCCACTTCCAGCAGCAATAAAATCCCGCGGTAGAATCAGGAGCGTCATCAGCCGTCCTGGTCATCGCTTTGACAAATCCTTCGTTGGCGACTTCGTCGGCGTCGAGAAAGAGTATCCATGCGTGTTTGATATCACAATTATCCAAAGACCAGTTGCGCTGCGCGCCAAATGATATGAATGAGTTTTCGTAAATATGAGCGCCAAATTTGCTGGCTATGTTTATGGTTCCGTCCGAACTTCCTGAATCAACTACATGCACATCGTCACACCAGCGCAAAGACTCCAAGCATCTGGGTAGATCCGTTTCCTCGTTTCGCGTTAGAATAATGACAGAAATCATTTTTACACAATTGGACCAGCATCAACGCAATACAACAGATGAAAGATGATGCGCAAGTCTTACCGCAAATACGCCTAAAAAGAATGTAGGGTTAGCCTGACCTGAAGTGGGAAAGACCGAGCTGCTGCACACATAGAGGTTGGAGGTGCCCCAAACTTTGAGATTCACGTCAACAACCCCGTCATCGGCAGTCGCTGCAATCCGCGTCGTGCCGACTTGGTGAAGGCCATCCATTGACATGGAGCGAATTGCCGCGGGCAGCTCATTCTTGCCAAACCAGTAATGCAGTTCGCCGCATTTGCAGTTTCGCAGCGATTTATCCAACAACTCATGGGTGCGAATGACTGAATCAACATCCCGATCCGTGTATCTGTAATGGATGTTCAAAGTTTCTTGGTCTTGAGCTAGCTCCATGCGGTTCTCCGGAACTGGGACCTGCTCTGCGTGGAAGTGCAAGGCATACACATTTCGCGGACTGTACAGAAATACGCCCGGGAGTTTTCGCTTGATGCAATATCGGGAGTAAAAAATGGCAGCCGGTATAATCAGCGATTTTGGTAAATCCTTAAGAACATTTCCAATGTGTTGACGAATGCCCGCCACTCTACCCTTGGTAATGGATCTGGCAATTGCCGGCGGCGCCAGCCTCTTTCCAAGAAACGGTGTAATCATGGCGAGATACATGAATGACATTGCACCGTTCTGATGTTCCGGATCAACATAGAGCGGGTTGTCGAGCCAGATAGCTGTATTCAGCAGGTTATTTTCGAGCAGGGCTTCCGTGGATAGCTGGAATCTTCGGCGCAGATAGACGCCATCGGAAGCGCTTAGGAAAGCATAGTTGGTCTCTTTAGGGTTGCCGTAGAAATGCACGCTCGCAATTTTGCCGGAAATGTGTCCTTGATAATACTTGCCAAGTGCATTCGGCGGCCCGCCGCGTTTTTGAAAAACTTGCTTGTTCCTGAGCAGCAGCCGGGTGGTCTCCTGCGTTCCGGCCGCTATTACAACCTTTCGAGCAACTATCCTTGCGTGCCGCTCGCGGGAAAAGTCCCTGATGCCAACTTCGGAAACTGTTCCGTCTTCCGGCAACACTCGAAATGAAAAGGCTTCCCAGCCCACCAGGAAATGGATGGTCGGCAATGAATCTATTTGCTGGCGGTAGCGTTGACCAAAACGCGTGGGCATGCTCCATCGTTCGATGACTGAATCAGTCACCTCTCCACTCTGAAAGTGTTCGGCAATGTGGGAGCCGGCAAAAGATGCAATTTCGTTCAAATTAAACCGGGCATCGCCACATTCAAAATACTGTGCTGCCTGGTTTGCATACCTGAGGGATTCATGAAATAGTGAGACGTTCCAGGTGCATTGCCCATCCAGTATTTTTCTTTGCATGAAATCAATTTCATCATACATCACGCAGCGTCCGCCCCAACTGGCGGAGCTCCCGCCCAACCCCTTGTTGGTGCATTCGTACGGAGAATGATGATGCTTGGCCTCTACGATTCTGATGGAATCGTCCAGCCGATTGCGTGATGCGGCAACATCCGTTCCGTATTCAATCAGCAAAATCCGATGCGCCGGCTGCAGTTTTTGATACTCCAATGCCAGAATAATACCTGCCGGACCGGTGCCCACGATGCAGAGGTCATAGGTCTCTCGGCCTGCCTTTTCCACATCTACTCTCATTTGTCGGCCTTCTTACTTTGTTTTGATTCGGTGGACTTCTGGCCGGGCATTTCAAATCGCGTTCGCTTCCGCACTGCAACGGCTGGATTGCCAGCATAAACTGTCCACTCATCCAGATTTCTGGTGGCGACCGATCCGGCACCCAGGACACTGCCCGCCCTGCAATGAACACCCGGCAGCACAATCGCGCGGGCGCATATCCATACCTGGGCTTCGGTTCGGATCGGCTTGGTAATGTAGGTGAATTCGGGTGATTGATAATCGTGGGTTGCTCCGCAGAGATAGGCGTCCTGTGAAATAATCGTGCGATGGCCCAAAGACACACCGCCTGCATTATAAATTTCCGCTCCTCGGCTGATAGTGACAAGGTCGCCGGTTTCCAGCAGCCACGGAGCCCAAATCTTGGCGCTCGGATAGACAAAGTTTATCGCGCCTAGCCGCGCTCCGAATAGCCTGAGCAGGGCGCACCGCCAATTGTGCAGTGGTGGCGGCGTCGGACGGAAAAAAAACATCCAAGTTAATACCCAGACTAGTCGTTTCGCTCTGGCCTGCCAATTGTATATCGGACGCAGAAGAGGATCGTCGCTGTCATGAGAATGTGCGCTGAATAAGCCCATTAGTTAATGGAGATGCTTGCGGTTTGATGAGCCAGTGTCATTAGCATTTTGTTCCGGAAATTACGGCTGCCAGGAATTTGCGTGTAGCACTCTCGGTGCTGAAATATAGTCGGAAACAGGGCTTCGCCCGCAATGCCATGTTTGACTGCGCCTTAATGGAAAGCCTGATCCAATCCAAAAGCAGGTCAGCAGTTCCAGCGACAGAGTTTCCTTCCACCAAAGCTGCACCACATTCTTTGATCTCCCGCCAGATATTAACCTGATCTGAAATCAAGACCGGCCGGCCGCACGCGAGAGTCTCGACCACGGCCACCCCAAAGTTTTCCTGATGGCTGGGTAATACAAAAGCGTCACAATTATATAAGGCTCCCCATTTGGCATCGCCAGTCAGCATGCCCGGCCAGTAAATAGAATGGGGAGGGCAAATCTTGGAAGCCAGCTTCAGCATACTCTGTCCGTATGAAGTTTCCACACCGGGGCCGGCAATGACCACATTCGGAAATGGCGATTTACTGGTTGAGCCGCAAATTTCAGAATAAGCCTTGATTAAGAGATTCACACCTTTTTTCGGATGAATGCGCCCTAGAAAAAGAAAATATGCTTTCTGCTGTATACCGGGACATTTTTCAGTGAAGGCCGCTTTCATCTTAGCGTGATATACCGGCGGTTCAGGCAGCCCAAGACCAACTACCATTTCCTGCTTGGGAGAATATGGACGAAACGGCAGCCGCGCCAAGCGTTGCTCCTCCTGACAGGTAAATAGAAGACCGGCTGCTTCGTGAACCACCCGGTGCTGGAATAATTTCCAGAATATCCAATTACGCAGTGCCTTCAAGGGACGAACCGACATTTTTTGAAACCACGGATCCAACATCCCATGAGGGAAAATATAATAAGGCGGCATCCTGCGGTGCTTTGCTGCCTTCCATAAAGCATACCCCTGAAACTGCCATAGACCGTTCAGGACTACTACATCAAACCTCCCGAGGTTTTCATTCAGCCACGGTGACAGAGCCGGATGATAATTCCACCGTCCGCGTCCATGTCCCAGAGCATAAATGCGAAAAGCATCTCCGCCCATATAATCAGAATTTGAATCGTCCAGACAAACGACCTCGAGCGTGTTGCCCTGTTCAACAAACCTTGGCGCAAAATTGCGAATCGTCTGACAAGGTCCGCCCATCTCAGGATTCATGCTTCCAATGACATGAAGGAGCTTCATTGTACAAATCCGGCCGACCGATGAAAATAACGCGCTTCGATCGGAATCTCCTTGATGTAACGCGCAGGAACTCCGCCATACAGTGCAAAGGATTTCTCAAATGCCTTGGTTAAAACCGCACCCGCAGCAAGAACACTTTGCGATGGCAATCGCCCGCCACCAAGCATGACGCAGCGCGTACTGACAAAGCAATAGTCCCCGATTTCAATCGGCTCCGAATGTTGCTGTCCGGCCATGATATCTATTGAATGCGTCAGAAACTGGCTTTGGTAGCCGGCGATTGTGGTAAATCGTCCGATCCGAATTTCGTGAGTGCAATCCAAGTGATGATTCTTGGTGATCGCGGAATGTTCGCCGACAGTCAATCGTGGCCGCCGATTCGTTTGATGGGCGAAATGTTTATTAGAGCTGGAAGGATAACCCGTGATCCAATTACTTCGACCAATGGTCGCGTATTTTCCCAATTCAATCGAGTCAAGATGAATAGCCACGGTAAAATGATCAATCCGGGTTTCTTTGCCCATTCGAAGATGCTTGGGATAAACCCAGGCAATACCGATACGTGCTGACGAGTCAATTTCATATCCAAAAGAACGTTGAAGCAACCAACGTTTCAAGCCCCACGGAAGAAAACAAATGATGAACCTAAAAATCATGACTTTCAGACGCCAGCTAGATTCCCGGATCTATAATCCCATTCATGGAGCGCCAAGTATTTATCAATCATCGGGGCCAGCCCAAATCGGCCGACGTTCTTGAATCCTCCCTCTATCAAAGACTTTCTAGTCGCCGCATGTTTTAGTGTTAGCACCGCAGAAGCGAAAGCCTGCTCATTATGAGGATCGGCATGAAGCGCCGCGCCGCCACTAATCTCGGGAAGCGGCTCAACATTACTTGCGATCACTGGGGTGCCGCAAGCTTGAGCCTCAATCAGTGGCCAGCCAAAACCTTCCGAGAATGATGGAAAGACAAGGGCATCAGCCAGACTGTAAAGAGAGCATAAAGTTCTATGGTTGGGATTTGTTACAGAATGTATACGATCCAGAATTCCCAGCTCTGCGGCTTCTTTTGAAAGCAGACCGTCCACCGGCTCGCCAGCGAAGCAAAGATGTCCGGGCCAAGGCGGGCTGTTTTGCTTGATGATCTGCAGGAGCATCCGTCGGTTTTTCCGGGGAAGGTTGGAGCCAACATGTAGCAAGAATGGTCGGGGAACAAAAATGCCCTGTCGTTTTAAAATTGAGATTGCTTCGCTAATGTCAATTTTCCCGAAGGCCGCATTTAATGCGTTGTGCAAAGTTACCCACCCAGGCCTGGGAATAGTTTCCCCCGTAACTTCACAAAGATGCCGAAGCGTAAGACGAGAAACACAGGCGATGCGTTGTGAGGTGCGTAAATGATTCAAAATCCACCGCTGAAGAACGACTCCGGCTCGGGAGGCTGCGCAATAAGCATCGGGATAACCGAGGGCGCCGCGAATCGCCAATACATCGTGGCAAGTTATGCCGGTCTGGTCTTTTGGGAGATGCGACAGGTAATACGCGTTGGAATGGTCGCAGACATGGTAACGAATACTGTCAGCAAACTCTCGCTGCCTTTTTCGGACGACACGGCGGAGTGATAATGGAAATAATATCCATTTATCCATATAACCCAGCCATTTCCAAAGGCCTTTACCATGATTGGCATTCTTGCCAACCAATATCCGACGTGGGGCCAATACTTCCACCGTCATTCCACGGCTTCTCAGCCCGCTCGCCAGAAGATCCTTAAAACGTAGCATGCTTTCCTGTCCGTCCGGAGGATAATTGCCGATTAAAATGAAGTGTCTGGGATACACTTTGACTCAAGGCGCGTGAGAACTTTTCGACTTTTCCCAATTATGCTGGGAGGCCGCCGTCGCTAGCCCCCCGCCAATGATTGCCGAACCAAGAGTAGTTGTTTGTCCCCATTGACCAGTGAGCAAATATAGAAAGGAAGCGGATAAAAAGATGAGACTGGCCGGGGAGCGGCGGTGCCACGCCCGTAAGGAGGCAAAAACTATCGAACAAACGAGGGCAATTCGGTAGCCAATGATCAGACTTCCTAAAAGCAAATTATTGTCATAAAGAAGGCGTCCCCATTCGGCCTCGGAAGCTCCAAAGCCTGGTTTTCCCGTCAATAATTTTTGCCCGACATTTGTCGAGAAGCCGGTCCCCAATCCGAAATGGTTGATTCCTTCAAAAGATCCAAACAAATCGTTCAACAGCCGGTCAACGATTGCCTCCCGAAAACCTCCCTGCTCAGTCGTCGCTCCTTCCCAGCGGGCGCTAAAGGCCTCCATCCCATCTCGAAATATCAAGGATTGCCCAGCCACCCATGAAAGAACGATTGCAGCCAAGGCAAATTGAATGACCAGTTTAATTGTGAAACGCCCTCTGAGAAGCATTGCGGCAACGCCAGCCATCGCCACAATCGCCACGCCTAAAAATAGGGCTCTGCTGATTGATATCGGAACGGTTATGAGGATGGCCCCCCCCGAGGCAATCATTGTCCAAATGGGAAGCTTGCGCGCCAAAAGAAGCGCGAACCAGCAGGCTGTGAACAGAGGATATAATTGAGAAGGACCGGAGATAAAACTAAATGTTCCCGGGGGACGATAACGATCCAGCGCCCCGGTAAAGCCTGCACCTTCCAAATCACCTCCGACCCCGCGGTTGACCCAGGCGTCTTGAGGTTGATAGAACTGAGCCACCAGCAACACGGTGTAGGGGATTGCCACCCAGACCGCTACTTTTGACAGCGCAATGATATCCTTTTCTCGCAAAACTTTGGCTATGATAAAGATGAGCGGCACATGAAAGAAATCACATCGGACTCCATACAACGCGACGAAAAGATTTCCGTGTCCCAGCACCAACGCATTGATAAATGATAACAATGCCAAAAACGTGCCCCAAATAATGAAACCATTAACTGGAAATAAGCCTTTTGAAACCGAGAGGCAATAGATGACAAAAACCAAGGGGTCACGCATAATCAACAAAGGCGTGGACAATCCAGGTAGAACCCATCGCCGCAACCCGCCTTCAATCAGCCAGAGAATTATGTAAAGCCAGATGAGGCGACGAATCACCAGTGTTTGCTGCTCAAATCCCAGCGCCCGACATTGCGTTTTCTCAGCAGAACTGGCTGAACGTTTACCCAATGTCACCGATGTGCTCATTAAGATTTAGTAATTGCATCTGCCAGTTCATGGCCATAAACCGACCACGGCCTCGAGGCGGCGGTTTTCCGGGCATGAACACCTGCTTCTCGCACCGCTTGAGGATTTATGACAAGCTTTTCCAATTGCTCCACGAGTGCCTCCGTGGTGCCTGCCTTGATCAACCAGCCATTTTCCCCGTGTGTGATCAAATCGGGGCCAGCAGTTCGTTCGGTCGCCACCACGGGTGTGCCTTGTGACATGGCTTCTGTGATGACCAGCCCAAACCCCTCGAAGAGCGATGGAAAGACCAAGACATCATGTGATCGCATTTCTTCCAGAATCCGCTCGTGAGGAAGACTGGGGATCCACTGATGTCTTGCCAGTTCTCTATTCAAAGCCGGACAATCCTCCGTGACTTTGTTGCCGATCACGGTGAGGGAAACGGCTGGACCCAAAGTGGTTACCGCTGCAAACAGATCGGCAATTCCCTTCCTCTGGGACAATCCACCGACAAAAAGCAACCGGAGCGGCTTCTCTTTCGTGACCGCCCCTCGAGCAGGACGATGTGATTCCGGATATACCTGGGGAAACCCGTAAGGCACCACGATAGTCGGAGCCAGATTTCCAGAATACTCTTTTAGGGTATTCGCAGTAAAGCGGCTGGCAACAATAATTTTAGTGGCCTTTGCCAGTTCTTGATCTTTACGGTTTACTTTCTCGGCGGAATCCTTAAAACCGGTCAACGTGGTTGCCCATTCCGGCATCCTCTCGAATTCGCCTTCCAAAAGCTTTCGAGCAGCTCGCCAATAGCCGATGGGAAGATCATAGATGGCCGCCAAACCCTTTTCCCGTGCCGCCGTCAAAACTTCCAACGCCCCATCTTCACAAGCGTAAACACAAGTGAAATTTTGCGGGTATTCACGCACACGCGCGGCTGCAATTCCGTCCAGTTCCCGAAAAATGGCATCAATACAAAACAGCCCCGTTTCATGCCGGTAAAGCCGGTGCAACTTCAGACGGATAGACAGCATCCGACCCAATTCCCGGAAGGGATGTTGCACTGTCACTGGCTGTACTCTCTGATCAAATTTACGGCGCTGGAACTCGCGTCCCCATGGGCTCTTGCCAAGAAGATCCCATACGTTACCAGGATAGGAGGCGACTGTCGTATGAAATTCAGTCAAAACACCCGCCTCATATAAACCCACCACGGCTGCCCTGATATATTCATTGCCAGTCGGGTGGGTAAGCAGTATGCAATCTGCCATTCTAGCCGCCATTGTGTCGGAAAAGTGGACTTCCTTTCATCATCAAACCCGGAGCAGCAATCTTTCCAGACGTTTAACGTTGTGAGCACCAAAAATCTCTTCCCGAAAGCACTCAAAAGTCTCAGAACGTATTTCAAGGTTTTCAATCATTTCCACATGGCGTGCGATGACCTTAACACTAGAAGACGGGCAGACAATCCCCGCTTGAAACTGGGTCACAGTATTCGCCAGTGTGCTGTCCATCGGTGTATGGGCGAAAATCGGGCGTTGCGCCTGAATGTAGGTGGACAATTTGGTGGGCAGACTGGTTTGACGGAAGACCCGTAGAGATCGACCGAATGGGTAGGCGGCATATACAAAGTCACAGCAAGCCAGCTGCGTTATGGCTTCTTCCTCTTGTTTTTCACCAAGAAGGCATACCGAGGCCCCTGCCGACAGTTGTCGAGCAAATCGTTCTGCCGACCATGACTCCATGCCGATTAGTTTCACAACAGGCTTCAAACCTCTTTTGCGAGAATACATGTCCACGCCCCGCAGAAATCCAGCAAACTGGCTGTAAGAATAAATAGAACCTATGTGTCCTATGTGTAATTCATTGTTCATTCTAACTACAGGAGCAACGCCGCGAAGCTTGCCTACACACAAATGCACTACCTCGGATTCGATGCCGAATTTGTGCCGATAGTATTCCTGCATCGAACGGCTGATTACATCCACCGAGCTTGCGTTAACCATCAACTGCCTCATGGGCTTCTCAACCAAACCCGACAAATAGCGATAACGTCGCGAGCGTTTCAGCACTGCATGCTCCGGATCATCATGCACCGTGACGTGCAATGGGATTTCCGGTTGAAGTGCCTTCAGCAAGTTTCCGAGGGCGATTCCCACACCGTTAGCTACAACCCAATGCACATCCGCAGAGACGGCCTGAATTGGTTTTGCCATCTCCATCAACTCCTTCTTTCTCCAACCTGACCACAATCGGCAAAAGTCAACAACCTCGCCGAGTGCGCTACCACTTACTCGTAAACTGGGGATCCTGATGCTTCCCGGCACATCAACGGTTGTTGACGCTGTGTAAAACCATTGGACATGCATGTCCTTTAATTGCCTTAACAGATTGCGTAGTATTGCCCCGCCTCCGCCGATTGCTGGACTGAAATCCGTGAATAGTGCGATTCTTTTCACATGTCAAGAGCGGTGGGTTGGTATTGCAAAAGCAACATCGCTGTATTCATAGCCGTCTCTTGCAAAGAGTGTTTCCGATACCACGCTATGGCATTGTTCGCCACCGTTTGCATCTCAGCTTCTGTGATGTGTTCCTGCACATCCAAAGCCGCTACATACTCGCTGTCTGCTGTAATTCCGTCGGAATCGGAGGCGCTATGACATGCCAGCACAGGTAAAACTGCATGTGCGCAGTAAGCCGCGAAAACGCCCGACTTCGCCAAAGAATCGTCAAAATAAGTCAAAAAGCCTGCCATTGATTCGGCAAGCCATCGGCTTATTATCGGTGCCGGCTGACGCCCCATCTCCTCCAACGGCAGCGTGAGGTTTATCTTGAGTTGCGTTGGTTCTCCGACATCTACAATCTTTTCAACCTGCAAAATGTGGCAGGCGTGTGTCAATGCCTTAACGTGCTCCTCGTAGATTCTCTTTCGCCAAATAGCGCTGCCAAAGACGACCATCTGTCTTTTTCTGCGTTCCAAGGGCAGGACATGTTCTGGTTCCCCCACGTTTGAGAAAACAGGAAACGAGGGAACCCGATCAAAATGCCCCGATGACATTCTCTGTAATGTATCCGCAAAGTTCTTTGTAGTTGTGCAGCAAGAATCTGAGGTATTCAGAAGGTGCTTGGCAATCCATTTTTGAAGCGGCGAAGTCCAGAATACGCTGGTCCAAAGCGGGCCGGAGGCGTAAAGTTCGTGAAACATGGTCAAGAGACGCCGTTCCGGGTGAAAAGCAAGAGTTGGAAGTGAAAATTGTGAAATATGTTTGTGCTTGCCATTTTCTGCTTTCCGTTTTCGACTTTTCAGCTCGTATAATCCGCGCACAAGCCACAGCGGACAACCGCGCTTGTCATATCCATAGCCAACGTATTGCAGCAAAACAGTTGGCGGCATTCCCGGCTGTGAAAGCACCCGAAATAAGTGCTCCGCAGTCCGCTCCCTAAGTTGATAAATTGGAAAACCGTCCAGCACGGTTGATGGTTGATAGTTGATGGATGATGGCTCCTTGATTTGCGATTGTCCATCCTCGCTTTGACTTTTCAGCTTTCCGCTTTCGACATTCTCCCAGGCTTGATCACAAACGACAAACACAGTGTGAATGTCGTGTGCAGTTCGCAATTGTTTCGCGAGCAGAAACGCATATTCACCCACGCCATCAGTAACGGGCGGCAGGCGCGGAACGATTTGAATAATCTCCATGATTCGGATGTCTCGAAAAGATCTTAGGCGGCAAGCTTAGGCATAAGCTCGCTTCGTAATGTCGTCATGAACCTCCTCAAGATCATAAGCATAAGAATACTTCCACGGATCGGACCAACTTTCTTGAGTATGCACGCGCCTCCTAGTGGCATTGGAAAATCCCCGCTACCCCTGGCGCATGAAACGCCCCAAAAAACTGGCAGCTAAGAGGAGGAGACGCTTGAATGCGAGAGGCAATGCCGGGTAAAGCCGAATGGGAAACTCGACATATTGAAAAAACTCCTTGTCGGCGCCCGAAGGCGGGGCGGCGCGTACCAATACTGTTCGGAGAAACGGTTTTTTCCACGGCTTTTTTCCGCCCGCAGCATGCTTCATGACATATCCGCCGCCACCGTACTGGAAACCCATCCCGTCCTGTCCCATCGGACTGATGGGCGATTCACTCGTCATGGCGGCGATGTTCAGCCCGTCTTGGTCTGCAATGTAGAATCTCTCCGATCGTTCCCCGATAATCATTTTCTCAAGGCCGCCGGCCGCTTCGCCAATCATTCCGATAAGGTCTTTCCACAAAACTAGGAAGTTTTGATCCTGGCGCGAAACACCAACAAACCCTCCGTTAAAATAGGCATCTAACTCCCGCCGAGGTTCGATCCCGCGCGCATTGCAGAATCGCTTCCACGCATGACGAATCGGATGGTTTGTGGGCATGGATGGATTTACATCGGCGCATAATCCTACACCCGCCCGTGCCCATTCCTCAAAAAAAGTCCAGCGGCATTTGATGGTGATATCGGGATCAAAATAGAACAACGCTTCAATTTTTGGGCAATGTCTCTCCCAAGTTTCCAGCATGAAGTCTGGTTTGTAGTTCGTGAGGTGAATCGGTGTCGTGAGCGCAATGAACCGCAACGTCAACCCATCCACCGGGCTGAATTCGGTGAAACCACCCGATTCCTTTGTGCCAGTGACCCACGGCGGCAGCGCCCCGCGATAACCTGCATAAATCGTTCCGCGAAAACCATGCAAATACAACGAATTTGCCAATGCTCCCACGCCATAGTGGTAGTCGTTTTCAAACAACGTGCAAATGGCTGAGGTCATGCCGACAACTCCCGGTAAGCCTGAAGATGCTTTTGGGCCACCCGCGGCCAGGCCAGATTATCCTCGGTAAATTGACGGCATTTCCGGCCGATCTCATCGCGCCAGGCTGGTTTTGATAGATACCGTTCGACCAATGATATCATGGCATCATCATTGTCATTGGCAACAACTGGGAGAATTGTTCCGCCGCCGTAATCCCTGATGCCCCCGAGATTTGTAGTCACGATTGGCAAACCACTCGCCAACGCTTCAACCACGGCGGTATTTGCGCCGCTGTCATTCATCGGCAAAAGCATTAGGTATGACCTTTGATACAGGGCGACGAGTTCTTCGTCCTTCAAACCCGCGTGCCACGACACCGCCGGATGATTCAGCAGCGGAGCCAGCGCCGGACTTTTCCGATGATGCAGCGGCACAAGCAAATCGAAACTCAATTCCGGCATCTTTTCTGCCAGTTGTTTCACCACGCGAACCAGCATCGGCTCATTTCGCAAATAAACTCCACTATAGAGAATTCGTGGAGGCATCTGAAGCTTCGACGGATCCGGTTTGAAAAAGTCCGTATCCGCGCCGTGGTGAATGAATTGAATGCGTCCCTTGCCAACATATTGCTCAAAAAACGGCGTGTCGTTTCGATAAAGGACAATCGCTGAAGCAAGCTGGGAAAGCAACTTGCATTGTTCCGGTTTCCAGACCGATGCGGGCAAATGAATTGTGCCGATCAGATCTTTGGGGGCCTTGGGCCAGCCATTCAACACATTCAGGTGCGCTTCCAGATAAAGAATGTGGCTCCTTTCATACCGCCAAAGCCTGCGCCGCCAGCAAAATTCCAGTTCACTCAAATCTGTCGCGCCCCGACCGTGTCGCCCCTGCAGTCTCGCATAAGCACTGCCCAAATAACGGGCCAATTGCCCATGGCGGGGTTTCACTGTCCATGCCTGTTGGAAGATGGGGAGATGCCGGGTCAGTTGTTCGTAACCCGAATGTTCCCCGAACCAGGGGATTTTTTCTCTCAAGTATAAAACTCTCACAACGCCTTCATCAGCCCCTTTTTGCTTTGCCAAGCGAAATGACAGCGCCAAAACCCAATGAAATAAATCCGGCCTATGCAAGTGGACACGTCTTGCTCAAGGCATCCCACGACTACAATTTGCACAGTATCAGCAAATGCTGGTGGTAAACACCATCAAAGGGTTGATCTAACAAATCAGACATTGGGCGGATTGCAACTACGGCAAAACCGGTTTTGGCCGCCAACTGTCTAAAAAACTCCTCCGTGCGAGGGAAAAAATTAAGGGCATATTTCAATCTGAACCGGCCGATCACCGATTGGTCGTCAGTCCAGGCGCTTTCACTTTTCCATCTGCCATCGTCAATGTGTATCTGAAAAAGACACAGCCCGCCTGCCCGAAGCTTTT
>Ga0326728_10013780_pt1 | contig 17437 bp, 10 predicted proteins | sample MB3enrmetagenome_FD_207602 | JGI IMG/M metagenome (GOLD analysis project Ga0326728, IMG submission 207602) | Lab enriched peat soil microbial communities from McLean, Ithaca, NY, United States - MB31MN | ecosystem: Environmental > Terrestrial > Soil > Wetlands > Peat | place: USA: New York... | reverse complement strand
GAAAATATGCAGGTAATCTCCATTATGTTATTGAAAACAAATAGAGACAAAGTATCCGAAATCGGGCTCTCCATTATGTTGATGAAAAATAAGATAGTTATAGGCGTTTCTCCATTATGTTGATGAAACAAAAGGAAGTTATTGAAGAACCATGGCGAATGGCTAGGGAAAGTGGCAAGCATGTGAGGCTATGATAGACATCACGGAGTTGCCGGAGACCGAGTCCGCAGTCCAGTGGCCAAGTCGCGACGTATGGAGGGCCGAAGGCTCAAAGGGAGGGCGAAAAGGCGGGCAAGCTTGGAAGTTTACCATGAATCCGGCCGCCCACACTACCCCGCTTCGGTTATCGGTGGTATCAGGTGAGAAGATGAGCCTATTTGCCGACTTGGATAAAGGCGAAAGTCGAAACTGGAAACTGGAAAATCGCAAATCACCAATTCCAAATGGCCCGATGGCACAATGATCCGATGAGCCGATGAACCGATGACCCGATCACTTCACCACTTCCCACTTCTCGTACCCGAAGTCCCAGACGTCCAGGCTGAGTTTATCTTCGACGACCTCGCCCAGGGCGTACTCCCCGGCTTCCAGGGGATCGAGGGGTTTCAGGGTGTAGATGTTGGGCGCCACCTGCTTGCGTTCGAGCGACACCATGGTGCGTCCTTCGGTGGCTTTGCTGTTTTTGCCGCGGCTGGTTTCCACATCCTCGACGACGCGCGACTCCTTCCCCGGCTTCAGGTGAACCAACTCGAGTTTCGCGCCCAAGCCGTCGGGGGATTGGACATAGAAGACCGGCGACGGATCATTCAAGCGGATGGGCGCTTTCGCGCCCTCCAGGATCACGAGCGAGCGGGCTTTCACCACCGGCAGGGGAACGGCCAGCACCATGGCGGTCCGCTTTTTGTCGGTCACCAGTTCCCCCGACGACTGCACCAAGCGCACCACGCGGCGTCCATCGACGGTAAAGATTCCATCGTCCCCGGGAAGGCGCAGGCCGGGGGCCACTTCCAATCCCTGGTCCGGAGGCTTGTAGAACCGCTCCTGGTCGATTTGCTTGGCTTCCTCAAGCCGCTTCTTCTCCGTGGCCTTCGCTTCGTCCTGAGCGCGCTTGGTGGCCTCAAAATCCACCAGCGAGGTGGGAATCTCTTCCCAATCGGAGCGCTCCACGCTGAAGTAGCGCACGCGGTCGCCTTGAACTTCGTAGCTGGTGACCATCTGGTAGCTGCCGTCCTTCATGCAGAGCTTGATAGAAGCCCACGCCACGCGTGGCGCCGCCAGCACACACAGCAGCAACGCGGCGAAAAAGAGAAAGCGACTTGGTGATGGAGAACGCATGTTCGGACCCACGCCCGGTTAGATGCGAACGGAAAGAGGAACGCCTACCCCCTCGGCCCGCCCCACCATTATAGGAGCGAACGGCCGGAATGCGAACTGGTAGGCTTACGGAAAACAACGGCATGTTGGTGCCTTCGACAGAAACGCACGCACGCGCCAAACTTTCGCGTATGATGGGCGATGCCTCTTGGACTGCGGCGGCTCGACGCCGCTTTGAAATGACACCGAGAGCGAAGACAAAGGCGGCGTCGAGCCGCCGCAGTCCAAGGCGCCTTCAGCACGGGTGTTTTCGAAACAGCAGGCGACGGAGCTGCAGGCGATGACCCACCGGATGGATCGTAACATGGAGAGGCTTGGTCCGCGACCGCCGCATTTTCAGCGGCCCGAAAGCGCCGCTATAGAACACAGCCAGTACCTACCCATGAGAAATTCTGTAAGTTGGAACAACGTAAAGCGCCTGTTGGGCCCCAGCCTGCTGTTCATTCTCTTCATGGTGAACTCTACTCCGGCGTTTGCCCAGGTGAATTATTCGGTCCACTTTGAAATGGAAAAGCCCCAGTACCTGCTGGGCGAGCCCATCTTCTGCCGGTACGTGATCAAGAACACGGGGAGCAAACTTTTCGCTTTCCGTTATCGCACTCCCGCCCGCGGCTTGACCACCGACTATGATCAGGAGCCCCGATTCGTGGTGACGGACGTGCATGGGGCGCGGCTGCGTGATCCCGGACCGCGGCCCTGCGGCAGCCCGCAGGGGACGGTGGTCTATGGATACGTTACCCTGCCCCCGGGGCAAGTCCACACCGAACGTTGGCTGCTGAACCAATGGGCGCAATTTGCGGAGCCCGGCCGTTATCACTTGGGCGCGCAGCGGCGTATGGTTCTGTTCCAGGCCGACGCGGCGGGAAAGTTCGGCGACAAGCCTGCGGCGTTCGCGCTGGCCATGGATGAACTCAGCGTGCTGGTGGCGCCATCTTCTCGCGCGCAGGTGGAGGCAGCCTTCCAACCCTATCTCGCCGTCGTCAAAGACCCCAAGTCCGCCAACCCTGCGGAAGCCGTGGTGGTGCTCACTTCCCTGCCCCAGCCTTTCTTTCTCGAGCAGTTGGTGGCCATGGCGAACCCTGGGAGGCTTGAGCGTTGGAGCCGGCGCGACGTTCTTGACGGCTTGGCGCGCCTGGACACGCCTGACTCCTGGAGGGCGATCCTGAAGGTGTTTCGAGGCGCGGAGGCGGACCAAAGCTCCGGCAACAAAGATGCCGCCAAGCCAGCGGAGGATCCAGTGCGCTCCTATGCCCTGCTCCTGCTGGCGGAAAAAGCCGACCCCACTTTTATTCCCGCCTTCGTGGAGATGGTCGGCAAAAGTCCCGAGCCGCTGCGCGGCGACACGCTGCGGGCACTCGGATTCTTTCACGATGCAAGAACATACCAACTGCTTTTCGACAATTTGCACTCTGCCCAGGTGACGGACCGGATGAACGCCGTTCTCGGTTTGAAGAACCTGGGCAGCAAGGAAGTGATCCCCGCCCTGCTGGCGGCGCTCCAAGACCCGGAAGCTCAGGTTCGGCAGGTGGCGAATTTTGCCCTGGAGGGACTGACGGGCCACAAGGTCGCCGTTTCCACCAGCGTCTCGCGCGAGGAGGCCCAGCGCGTCGCGAACGACTGGCACGCCTGGTGGCGCGAACACGCCGCGAGCTTCTCTCCTCCGCGGCCTGCGGCGTGCCATGATTGGTGAGGGACTGAGCTCTGAGCTATCAGCTTTCAGCCCTCAGCTTAGGCCCTGGCTGAAAACTGAAAGTTGAGTGCTGACGGCCAGCGCCAGAAACCAGTTGCGCCGGCCTTCGAAAGGGAGCAGAATGGTATTGGTACCTGAAGCAACGCATAATGCAAGCGAACGCGGACTAATCTCAACGGATACGGGACCTCGAGCAGCTAGCCTTTGTCATTCACCCCGATTTGGAGAAGATTCATTGGAGCCAGCCTCCCAGCTCTTCCCAAGTTTTGAGCTTTCGGTCGACAAATTTCATGATCATTGTGGAGTTTTCGGGGTGTATGGACACCCGGAAGCCGCCAAACTCGCATTTCTCGGACTTTATGCCCTACAACACCGCGGCCAGGAGAGCGCCGGTATTGCCACCTCCGACGGCGAAAATTTGGTCTGCAAGAAGGGCATGGGGCATGTGGAAGAGATCTTCCCGAAAGAGGTCATTGAGAGTTTGCCGGGAAGGCATGCCATCGGCCACACGCGGTACTCCACCGCCGGCGATACTGACCTGCGCAACGCCCAGCCCCTGAAGGTGAGTTGCCACAAAGGCCAGGTGGCGCTGGCTCACAACGGCAACCTGGTGAATGCCACGGCGGTGCGCAAGGAGCTGGAGGCGCGCGGCGATATTTTCCAAACCACCAGCGACACGGAAGTCATCCTGCACTTTTTCGCCCGCTCGCGGCAGGCGGGCATTCCCGAAGCCGTCGCCGAAGCGCTCGACAAGGTGGTGGGAGCTTATTCCCTCGTCATGCTTTTCAAGGACGCGATGTACGGCATCCGCGACCCGCGCGGCTTCCGTCCGCTGAGCCTGGGAAAACTGGATGGTGCTTACGTGCTGGCGTCGGAGACTTGCGCGTTTGACCTGATTGACGCCCAGTACATCCGCGACGTGGAGCCGGGCGAGATGGTGATTCTGGACAGCCGGGGTGTGACGTCGCTGAAGTTTGCTCCCCCGGCGCAAAGAGCGCAGTGCGTTTTCGAACACGTCTACTTTTCCCGTCCGGACAGCATCGTATTTGGCCGCTCGGTTCAGCAGAGCCGCGAAATGCTGGGCCGCTACCTGGCGCGCGAGCATCCCGTGGAGGCCGACGTGGTGGTTCCCGTGCCCGACTCCGGAGTGCCTGCCGCCACGGGGTTTGCGGAGGAATCCGGCATTCCTTTCAAGATCGGCCTGATCCGCAATCACTATGTGGGCCGCACGTTTATCGAACCGAGCCAGGCCATTCGCGACTTCGGCGTGAAGCTGAAGCTCAACCCGGTGCGCAGCCTGCTGGAAGGCCGGCGGGTGGTGCTGGTTGACGATTCTATTGTGCGCGGAACAACCAGTCGCAAGATTGTACGCATCGTACGAGAGGCGGGTGCTCGCGAGGTGCACATGCGGATCAGTTGTCCGCCCACGGTGTCTCCCTGCTTTTACGGGGTGGATACGCCGACGCGCAAGGAATTGATTGCCGCCACCCATACGGTGGAGGGAATCCGCGAATTCCTGGGTGCGGATACACTGGGCTACCTCTCGATTGAAGGGCTGCGTCGCGCCGTCGGGGATACCGGGGGTCACTTCTGCAATGCGTGTTATACGTGCGAATACCCCACCGCCATTCAGGAACCGCTGATCGCCATTCGTAATCGGGATTGAAACAGATGGATGAACCCAATCTGAAGCCAGAAGAACTGTCTGTCCCCGAGCCGGCCGCGGAAAGCAAGCCCGTTAAGCCGGAGCGCCAGGAGACCTTGTGGGACACTCTCCGCTCCCTGATGATTGTGCTGGCGGGGGTGCTCTGCATTCGCACCTTTGTGGCGGAGGCCACCGTCATCCCCACCGGATCGATGGAGTCAACGATCCTGATCGGCGACCATGTCTTCCTGAACAAGCTGCTCTACGGTCCGCGCCTGCCCTACACGTCACTGCGCTTGCCGACCTTCAAGGAAATTCATCGCTTGGATATCGTGGCGTTTCGCTATCCCCGCAATCCTTCCGTGATGTACGTCAAGCGCGTGATCGGTGTGGGCGGCGATGTGGTGAAGATCGAGAATAAGAAGGTCTATCTCAACGGGAGGCCTCTGTTTGAGCCTTACGCGCAATTCCAATATCCCACGGCGCTGCCCTTGCGCGATGACTTTCCTCCCACCCCCAGTCTGCTGGAAACCCTTCCCGCCGCCTGGGGACTTGATCCCGGATGGGCGCGGGAAATGCCCAGCTTCATTCGCAATGACGGCCTGCACGTTCCGCCCGGCTATCTGTTTGCGATGGGAGACAACCGCGACAACTCTCTCGACAGCCGCTTTTGGGGATTCGTCCCCCTCGAGAACGTGGTGGGTGAGCCATTGTTTGTGTACTGGTCCTACGACGCACCCACCAAAGACTGGACGGCGGAAACCCTGGCAGCGCGGCTGAGGTTTGACGCCTCAATTGTTTGGAACTTCCTTAAACATACGCGCTGGTCAAGAATGGGGCAAACATTTTAGAAATAGTGAATTTTGAATAGTGAATAGTGAATGGTGAATAGTGAATTGTAATTAGTAGACAGTTGCCAGCGATGAACATGGAAGAGTAGCAGTTGCTTGCGGCTGAACCACCACTCAATCGGCACTAATTGTTTTTCACAATTCACTATTCACCATTTTTTCATGCGCTATCGTGACGCCGGCGTCGATATTGACGCGGCAAGCCAGGCTAAAGCTCGCATCAAGCAGTTGGCGCGCAGCACCTTCAGCCCCCGCGTTTTGCGGGAGGTCGGCGCCTTCGGCGGATTCTTCTCCTTGCAGGGACTGCCGCGCGACGCCGTGCTGGTGTCCAGCGTGGATGGCGTCGGCACCAAACTGAAGCTCGCCTTTGCGCTTAATCGCCACAACACCGTGGGCGCGGACCTGGTGAACCACTGCGTGAATGACATTGCCGTGCACGGCGCGGCGCCTCTCTTCTTCCTCGATTATCTGGCCACCGGGAAGATGCACCCCCAGGTGGTCACCCAAGTCGTCAAAGGTCTGGCCGGCGCCTGCCGCAAAGTGGGCTGCGCGCTGGTGGGCGGTGAGACTGCGGAAATGCCCGGCTTCTACCCCGAGGATGAATACGATCTGGCGGGCTGCATCGTCGGCTGGGTCAGGCGCAAGCGCATCATCGACGGCAGCAGCATCCGGCCTGGAGACGCGATCCTGGGAATGCCCTCGATGGGTCTGCACACCAACGGCTATTCACTGGCGCGCAAGGTTTTGCTGGAGCAGGAGCGCTTGCCCTTGACCGAGATCATTCCCGAACTCGGCCGGCCGCTGGGCGAGGAATTGCTGGCGCCGCATCGCTGCTACTGGCCCGCCATCCAACCGCTCCTCGCGCGCGGCTGGTTGAAGGGCTTGGTGCACATTACCGGCGGCGGCATTACGGACAACACTCCACGAATCCTTCCCGCCGGCGCCCGCGCCGAAGTTGACTTGGGAAGCTGGCCCGTGCTGCCCATCTATGATTTGATTGCTCGACGCGGCAACGTGCCGCCTGACGACATGCTGCGCACCTTCAATATGGGCCTGGGGATGCTCCTCATCGTCTCGCCACGCGATCTGCCCAAGGTGACCTCCAACCTGAAGAAGCGCCGCGAGAAATTCTGGAACATCGGCCGTATCATCCCCGGCCGCCCCGGGGTGAAATACCTGCTGTCAGCACCGGGATAAAAGGCCTCCGAAATCATCAGTCTGAGGGGAGCCAGACCTTGAGAGCCTCTTCGGCGGGGACGCGGTAAAAACTCTAAAGCAGACTCTATACTTTTGTATAAATGGCTCACTCCGCATCAAATTCCAGACCGGCCGTCCATAGATAACGCGACCCTCGCGAACGTACTTGGGGTGGTCCGTGTACCGCGGCCAGCTTCCGGCAAGCCGACTACGCGTCCAAGTTCTGATTGGCGAACGGGCCTGTTCGGCACGTCGGTGCAACACCGGCTAATTCCTTACGGCTCTTCTCGCTTGCAGCATCTTAAGGAGGTCGCGCCTGGTAACGCGCTTCCACCGCTGTTGCACGGATTCTTGGCGCTTCGACACACCCAATTCCGCCGCGGGGGCGTTGCTGACGAAGGTCGAGTCCTGAATCAAATACAGCATGCCAGGCACGCTGGAAGTCATGTCAGTCTCCATTAATACGGCAAGGCCCGACGCTCCCCAGCGGGAAAACGCGAAGGGAGTCCCCTCCAAATTACTGAGAGTGATTGAGGATACAGGTGTAAATGCCTTCTGGTCGAATGACTGGATCGTGTAGTTGTTGGTGTTGGCCTGCGCCGACGTCTGCCCCAGGATGAAAACGCGATTCAGGGAGGAGTCCGGTATGAGCAGGCCCGCAGCTTTGTAGGATCCCACCGTCACCAGGGTCGTAGGGTTCGCGACGTTGCCGCAGTCGCTGTAGATGAGGCCGGTTCCAAAGTCCGAGTGGATTTCGCCGCCGCATTGATTGAAGCTGTTGTCGCTTCCCATCGCCAGGTACGTCACTCCGGCCGGACTTACCTGAAGTCCCATGAGGGATCCACCTGCTTGGGTAGCAGTCAGGACCTCGTCTGTCGCACCCCAAGCGACAGTGACATAATAATATCCAGGGCCGGGGCCGCTGCCCGGGGCTCCCAGGAAATCGGGCCGTTGCACGTCATCGTCGTAAATCACCAGCCCACCGGTCGGCGGCGCCCCATAAAGATTCTGGTTGACGAGGGTCACGGCCGTCGTGTGGGGACTCACGGGTGCCGCTGCGATATCCCCGGCAATATAGACGTCCGACGAAGTGGGATTGCTCAACGACCAGTTCAGGGGCGGTGACATGGCCGGAAGCGGGAGTTGAGTCAGAATGGTCACGCTATAGTATCCCACGTAAAGATATTGCGCGTTGGCGCTGAGAGCGAGCACAAAAGGACTAGTGCTCACGGGCTGGGACTGCGCGATAGTTCCTGTCTGGCCGTTGATGGCTACCACGGAGTTGGGATAAGAACCCTCGACGTCCGTTGTGGCCACATAAACGAGGTCACCCGCCGGAGAGGAGGCCAAATCGAACCCGCCCAGATTGATCGAATTCACTTGCGTCGTGCTGCCGGCGACCGAAGGCGACGTGATGGTGAACGTCAACGCATCGCCGGAATAGAGGTTCGAACCGGAATCGTAGACGTCGATGGGCAGTGTTCCCGGGCTCCCGAGCCGACCCGCCGGAATGGTGGCGACAAGTTGATTGGAACTGATGTAGGTCGTGGGGAGGTAATCGGGTCCTACCGGGCTACCAGCTAAGTAGGCCGTGCTTTCGGGCGTAAAATTGCTGCCATTGATGGTTATCGTCACGTCCGAACTTCCGGCGGCTGCCTGCTGGGGACTGATGGACGATAGCCAGCTATAGGGCCAGGTTTTGGCGCCGGAAGCTACGTCCGGAGAAACATTAGGATTGACGCCCGCGCCGTCAATCAGAAAGAAGCCGCCACTGCCCCAGTTAAGGTAGGTCTGGGTAGTTAAGGCGAGACCGGCATTGCCCCAGCGGACCAGATCCTGTGGCGCCCCGGTGATGGGCGAGGCCGGCGAGCCAGGGCACCCTCCCAGGCAAACCCGTTGGACCAGCGCGTAGTTGCTAAGGTTGAAGACCCACAACTCATACCACGGCTCCGGTGACGGCACATCCGACCCTGGCGATGACAGTACACAGTAGTAGTGCCCCAAAGACGAATCGGAGGTGCAGGCCCCGCCCCCAATAGGGCCATTTATGACGAGTGGCGCCACATTGAACATCCCGACCTCACTGCCATTTGCGGGGTTCAAGGCCAGGGTATACGCATAGAGCAGCCCGGTCCCAGGGTCATACTGCGTGGGTCCATAGTCCATGTCGCCCGGTTGCTGCCCGTTGAAGCTGCCGAAAGTTACGCCGGACGAGGTGACATTCAGAGTCGAAATCCCTCCACCCTCGAAACTGAATGAGTCGCCGTAAAGTGTGGAAGCGTTGGCGCCCCATTGGACCCACTCGGTGTCTTGAGGATTGCTTTCGGCGGGATAATCAGTAGGCCTTGCCGTAGCATCATCGTAGACGTACACGCTGTTACCATCCGGCTCGTAACCCCAACTCCCCGCAAGCAGCGCCACCGTGTGGGGGCTGGCGGGAGCCGCCTGTAAACTAACCGGTTGCAGGTTCTGAGGCACGGGAAAAGAAATGTCCTTTGTAAGGCCTGGGAGAAGCAAGCGCTGCACGGCATTGGCTCCGTCCAAGCCGACCCACAGATACGAGTAATCCGAGGAAACCGACAACAGGTCTGGGTTGTTTCCGACTACAGCCGAGTAAGTGGCAGTGCCGGCGATGGGATCGATGACGGCGATGGTGTTGGCCCCAGTCGAGGCCGTGGAGGGGATGGCGAGGTAGAGTTTTCCATGCGCGGCGTCCCAGACGGTATTCGCTGCCTGGTACGGGGTGGTGTTGGTCGCGAATACTACGTTCGGTACGCTCCTTACCCAGGTGGTGGCAGCCGGCACCGCGGTAATCTTGAATGTCTGGGTGGCGGAAGTACCACCTCCCGTGCCCTCGTTGAACACCGTTACGTTGGCGCTGCCGGCCGCGGCAAGGTCAGTTGCAGGAACGGTCGCTGTCATCTCGGTCGCACTGACCCACATGCTATTGAGCGGGACGCCATTCCACTGGACGACAGCATTCTCCTGCAAAAAGTTCGAGCCATAAACTGCCAGGGTGATGGCGGCGCTGCCCATCACCGCGGTGGAGGGTGCAATCGCCATCAGCGTGGGAATGTTCTGGGGCGTTCCACCTCCCCCACCACCGCCACTGCCGCCGGAACTTCCTCCGCCGCAACTTGCCATCAGTGGTGCAAGGACGAAAATGGAGAACATGCAAGGCAGTCGTTTCACGGGTTCCTCCAAGTCGCCGAAGGTCTAAATCACCAAAGCTCGCCAGGGCATTGCACGCGCCTGTTTGACAGAAGATACAGAGGATGTTGGGGTGCGGATGAAACCCTGCGGAACCAGGTCCGGTACGATTAGAATCGGGTGTGACCTCATCAGGCACCTCCGCGGTCGGGTCAATCCTGGCGTAGGCGGCTTACAGCGGTCGGGGCGAACAAACAGGGCGAATTACGCTGGTTCCGGAACGCTCGACCGCGCGCGCAATGGCAGGTCGCTCGAGCGGCGAACCTTGTCTTCCAAGGCCGAGGATTCTACGACGATCGAATGTGAGGTGCAACAGGGATTGTGCAAACCCGCCCAGAGCAACAACACTGATGTCCGGTAAAGGACGTAGCATGTGAAGTGCTCTACGCTGCGAGCGACCACGACGCGGCCATGGGATTGACCCGTGATAGCCACCGCGTGCGACGTGTTTCAACATTGCCTCTCCTGTTGAGTGCGCAGGAGGGTAGTTGCTTGCGCTGATAACCGCTCGAAACTTGCCGGACTTGAAGTGTCGGGCGGTTCACCTGTACGCGAACCGCAGGGGCGTCGTTGTGCCCGAAAGCAACTTTCTCAACCGAGTGGCTCCTGCCGAACCGGCGAAATTGGTCCCCTTTCAGGCCGGTGCTAACAACCTGCACGGGAAGTAAGCCACCATAGCGCCCCGACGCATCGGGGCGGTTCTTACTGAGACTCACGCTCCGGCATCTGAGGACAGGCGTCCTTCTTTAAGAGTCACGGCTTTTGCAAAGGAAGAACCGCGGACCCCAAAGCCGGGGGTCACGCTACACCTCATTTCTGCGCAAGTGCCTTCAGCTTGCGGGCGCAGTTCTCGTCGTGTGGAGCGATCTTGCAGGCCATCTGCAAATGCTCGCGCGCTTCGGGGTGGAGCCCCAGGTGCTCGTCGGCGATGGCTAATTGAAAATGACCTGTGTAACTTTCGGGCGTCAAGGCCAGCACCTGTTGAAAGCGCAGGCGGGCTTTGGCGTAATCGCCCTGTGCCAGCCAGTATTCGCCAATCGACTCGGCGGCAGGAGCGTATTGCGGGTCCAGCTTAAGGGTGGTCGTCCATTCGCGCAGGGCGTCTTGAGGCTTCTTAATTTGGAGGTAACACTCGCCCAAATGGAATCGCGCCAGCGTGTTTTGGGGGTCCGATTTCAGGATCGACTGAAGCTTGGGGAGGGCCGCAGCGGTGTGCCCTTCCGTGAAATCCACAAAGGCGCTCTGATAAAGTTCGAACTCCGCGAAGCGGTCCTTCGGGTCGGGCCCGGTGTTCTCGATTCTCCCGCGCGGTTCCGCCGCAAGGTATCCGAGGGATTCAAGCTGCGCCAGTGTTTCCGGCGATAGAGCGGCAGGAGTGGAGCGTTGGCGGGGAGCGTAACGGGTGAGCACCTTCGCCAGTTCGTTCTGGAGTTCCGCCGCCATCGCGGAGTTCTTGTGCAACAAATTCGCCTGTTCATGCGGATCGGCATCGAGGTCGTAGAGTTCCGCCTTCGGTGCTTGAATGTACTTGTACTTCCCCACGCGCAGGGCACGCAGTGGCGCCCAACGGAAAGCGTCGTGGGCGTAAAGGCTTTCGCTATAGACGGCACTGGGCCTCGCGGACTCACCTGCCTTGAGTGCCCCTAGTTGGCTCTCGCCTTCAAACGAAGCGGGGGGGGGCACGCGCAGGTAATCCAAAATGGTCGGGGCCACATCGATCAAGCCGACGGCCTCGCTAAAAGACGAAACTCGAAAATCGAAATTCGAAACTCGCGCCGAATTTCGATTTTCGAGTTTCGATTTTCGATCTTCTTGCGGCCAATGGAAGATCAGCGGCACGTGCAGCGTGCTTTCGTAAACATAGTAGCCGTGGTCAGTTTCCCGGTGATCGCCCAGGCCTTCACCGTGGTCACCGAACACCACCACCAGTGACTTTTCCCACCACCCGGTGCGCATCAACTCCTGCTGAAAGTGGCCCATGACCTTGTCAACGTATTCGAGTTGCGCATCGTAGCGGGAGATCCCCTGCTGGCGAGCGACTTCCGCTGGCAGCGTGTACGGGAAATGCAAATCAAACAGGTGTACAAACACGAAGACGGGCTGGCCGCGGTGAGCATCCAGCCACTGGCGCGCGGCCCGCACCACCAGAGCGCCATCGCGCCGCAGGCTCATTGCCAGGGGATTGACCATGCCGGTGGGCTCGAGGCCGAAGGGGCTGTCGTAATCATCGAAGCCCTGGTCCAATCCGTAGCGCTTATCCATGAAATCGCTGCCGATGAAAGCGGCGGTTTTATAACCGCGCGATTGCAGCACGGACGCGAGCGTCACCACGCCGGCGGGAACGCGCTCGCCGTTTTCCTCCACACGATTCTCGAAGGGATAGGTGGAAGTGAACAGCGACATGTGCGATGGGAGCGTGAGTGGAACCTGCGCCTCGGCCTCGGTGAAAAGCGTGCCGCCTTGCGCGAAGGAGTCGATGTGCGGCGTGTGAATCTTCGTGTAACCGTAGGCGCTCAGGTGGTCGGCGCGCAGGGTGTCAATGGAAATCAGGATGACGGGGGCCGGCGGAGCCGCGTCCTGCGCGGCGCAGAGGGTGAGCGGGCAGCCCAGCATCACCAACAGTCCGAGAGTTGACCCGACGCGGAGAATGCGCCGCGTCCCGCGAGGCGGAATCCGGCAAGGCCGGACCCATGGCAATCGGCGTGTCATAGCATCGGAGATCAGTATATCTGATGGCGCGAACTAGAAGCTAAACCGCACCGAGAGATCGATTCTCCGGTTGGCGGCGTTGCTGGAGAAGAACCCGCCGGACAAGGCATCGGGCTTGCCAAAAATGGGAGAACTGAGGCTGCCCACAGGCGACGAATAATTGACGTTGTTAAAGATATTGCGCGCCGAGACGCTGAAGGTGAGGTTGAACCGGCGATTCGCCGGGCCACCGCTGCGGCCAAACATACTGCCGCTATTGCCCATGCTGCTGAGCCCGCCGGGACCAAGGCCGCCACGGCCGTGGTACCCGCCCCCACCGCCGCCCCCGGGGCCACCTTGCACTTCTCTGCCGAAGCCGAAGGTCTTGCTGAGGCGCAGGTTGGCGGTGAACTGGCTGAAGCCGATGCCGTGGTTAATGGGAATGATGGTCTCGCCGGCGACGGGCACGGTGTCAAATTTTCCCCAGGGAGTGCTGACGACGTTGGCGGGATTGGATAGATTCGAGGCGAAGGCGGGCCGGTCATTGAAAATGGAATCGCCGTTCAGATCCTGTCCCACGGTGATGTTGAAGGGCGGGGCGGAACCCGCAAATATAAAGGGCGACAGCGCGATCCCATGCGGCAAATTCCAACTGCCCCCCAGGAAAAGGCGGTGACGCACATCGTAGGAAGTGCGCCCGTAATCCTCTTCCAAATCGTACTGGTTCATGGGGAAGCCGCCCGCCGTGTTGCCGTCGGCGTAACTGAGAGTATAGAAGCCGAAGAGCGAAATCCGCGAGGTATTGAAGCGGAAGTTGGCAATCATCTGGTTCTGGTTGAAGAGGCCGGCGGACTCGTATTGATATAAGTTCGAGGCGTTGGGATTGGGCCGCGCGTCGCCGGCATTCGCCGGGTCAGGCGCATTGATGTTGCGCGAAATGATCTGATGGACGCCGTGGGTGTTGAGATAGGTCACGGAGACGGTGGCGTTTTTGTTAATTTGCCGTTCCAGCCCGGCCCCTGACTGCGTGGTGTATGGCGTGCGCATGTTGGGAGCGATTTGATAGATCGTGGGTGTAACCAGGCTTGCCGTGAGGGTGCTGACGGGCGGAATGGTGGGGAAAAAGGTGGGTGAGGCGACGATGTATTGCTGCTGGTTAATTCCGTTGTAACGCTCCGCGTTGAGGATGTAGTTCTCCGTGACGCGGTCGTAGAAAACTCCAAAGCCGGCCCGCAGCACGGTCTTGGTGGACTTGCCTTTTCCCAATCCCCAGGCGATGCCCAAGCGCGGGGCGAAGTCCGCACGGTCCTGAATGTGGTCTTGGGTTTCGAAGCGCAGCCCGCCGCTGATGGTCATATTGGGGCGCGCCTTCCAATCGTCCTCCACGTAGGGCTCGAAGTTGTAGTAGCTCACCTTGGCCAGGGGATTTCCCGCGGTAAGCGAGAACTGGCTGGCTCCACCGCCGTTGGCCTGAATCTGCGCGGGGGTCAAGCCCGCTTGCAAGCCCTGTTCGGTGATCTGATAGGCCTGCAGAGATTGAAAGGTGAAAACACCGTTGAAGTCAGAGGTGGAAGTCGAGGTCTCCGGGTAATCGCGGAGCCGGGCTCCAAACTTCACGAAATGCCTGGCCAGGGAAATGGAGGTGTAATCCTGGAGCTCATAAGAATACTGTTGGGTGTAGCTCGCGCCCGCGCTTGTCCCGCCGCCGTAGAATGCCCCCGGCACGGATATCGTGGGGAGCAAACTGGCGGGAGTCAGATGATCAGAGTCACGGTAGAAACGGAACCGAACCTCCGTCACCGCCTTCTCATTGATCACTTGCGCGTCGCTCACCTGAACGCTCTGGTACCTTTCGCTGACGTTGTAAGCGGCGGAGGGGAGGGTGAACTGTCCCACATTCGGATTGGTCTGACTGTTATCCCAAAGGCTATAGCGGAAGGTCAAGGTGTTGTTGTTGCCGAATTGGGTGTCAATGCGGGGAGTAAGTTCCATGCGAATTTGGGGCGTGGGGATCGCCTCCACCAGCGAAGTCTGATTGAAATTGGGGTCGAGGATGATAGCGTTAACGATGCCGTCGTCTTCGATATTGCGGCGCTCGCCGTCGAAGTAGAATGACGTCTTCTTGTTGATCGGCCCACCAACATTTCCTTCAAATTGCTCGGAGTGATAGGACGGAATCTCGGCTGCGATGGGATTCCGCGTGTTGAAATCCGTGGTATTCCCGCTGACGTAAGCCGAGCCATGAAGTTTGTCGGTGCCCGGCTTGGTAAGGATTTCAATCCTCCCATAGCCCAACTGATCATATTGCGCGGAAAAAGGATTCTGGTTGACGCGAATTTCGCGGATCGAGGATTTGGGCGGCAATTGACCGCCAGTAAACCCGTCGATGTAAATCTGGCCGCCGTTGGGTCCCGCCGAGGGCCCCGCCAGGGCCTCCAGTTCCGATTGCAACTCATCGGGATCGTCGGAGAGCGATTCCAAGTCCTTGCCTTTGATCGTCAGCGAACTGGCGTTTTCGTCGGGATTGACGCTGACCTTCGTGGTCGTGTCCGTCACCGTAATCTGTTGCTTTTCCTCGGCCACTGACAACGCGGCATTCACCACCTGCGGCTGGCCACGGACGATAACGATGCCCGCCTTCACAAAGTCGTTGAATCCCTTCAGGCGAATGGTGAGCGTGTAGGTGCCCGGCGTCAGGTTGCGGAAGGCATACTTGCCTTGATCGTCCGTCTGCACCGCCAATTTCATGCCCGTGGGTCCCACCACGGTAACGGTAAGGGCTGGGACGGCCGCGCCCGAGGGGTCCAACACCTGGCCGCGCAAACTCGGCGCGGAAGTCTGCGCCAAGATCAGCGGAGGGAAGATCAATAAAGACGAAAGCAGAAATCCATAAACCCATAGACGAACGCTTCGATACAAGGGCATTTCTCCTCAAGAGTGTTCTGCGCAGAAATCCGCGAAAGGACTTTCTGTTGCGAGAGGTTGCGGGTCGAACCCGGGTTCCTGAACTCAAGCATCTCGCCGAACGCGCATTACGTGGGCGCTTTAAGGCCCACCTTCACCACCACCACCGCCGAGTTGCAGATTCCAGGTACCGAGGTTCACGTCCCCGCCGCCCCTGGGTTGCGCGGCAAGAATCGGCTCCACGCCGGTAAGGATATAAATGGCGGTTACTTCTGACGGACTCGCGCCTTCCGAACTGAATATGACGATGGGCTCACCGCGTTTAAGATCGTTAAGAGTTATGGCCGGCATGTTTTCCAGCGCCTGACTGAGATTGCTCATGCCGCCCCGGCGCATTCCGCCGCCCCCACCTCCACCACCTCCGCCTCGGGCGCCTCCAGCACCTTGCCCGCCGGCGAAACCGCCGCCTTGACCGCCGGCGCCACCGGCACCCTGGCCACCGGCACCACCACCGCCTTGGCCGCCAGCGCCACCCGCGCCGCCTGCCGGAGGACCTCCCGCCCCCCGACCGCCCGCCACCCCACCGGAGCTGAGCCCGGCGATCATCGTGGCAAGGAAGGGAGGAAGTTCGTGCATCTTGCAATCCGCGTTGGCATGCACAACGATCTGCTGCTTTGTGGAAAGATTTCTCACGGTCACGGTGCTGGCTTGGGTGTCGACGGAAACGACGGTCGCTCCGATGTTGTGGAAGGTTCCGAATACCACCTTCTCAGCGGCGTAGTGACTGCCGTCTTCACTGGCCGTTCCCAAAGCGCGCAATTGGTCGCCCACCTTGACCCCGGCAATATTGCTGGTCTGGGCGTCCGCGAACTTGACGGAGTTGGGTGCGTAACGCAAGAGGACCGTTTTCGCGGTCGTGGTCAGGGTCACGGGATGAGTCAGGTTACCCGGCGTCGGAGGGTGGTTCGGCGCGGCGATGGTTATTTCCATCTTGGCCGGATCCACGTTTTTCACTACTCCTTCGATCCCACGGGTCTGCCACTCCCGGACCTCCGCCTCATGGAAGCTCGTAAGGTCCGACTTTGACATCACCACCACCCGCGTGGCCTGTATGGTCTGCTGGTCGTCGGCGAGATGGCCAAGAACCACGGCACGGTCGCCCGGAGCGATGTCGGTGACGGTGATGGGAACCGCGGAACTCAAATCCTTGGCGCCGGGCGGGACGCGCAAGAGCTTGACGCCCTCGGGCAACTCAACTTGGACTTCGCCCTTTCCCGTATGGACCGTAAGATGTCCGGGCTGTACCTGGGTCACATCACCGGTGGCGCGCGCGGCCTGAGCAGCCGGGGGATTTTGCGCGGAAGCCTGCGTGTGGGCTGAATATCCTGCCCACAAAAACCCAGCTAAGACCATCACGATATAAGAACTTACCCTCTTCACTGGCGTCTCCTCCACCAAAGGAACTTAGACGGTCTGGCAATTGTTCGCGTTACGCATCCTTAACTTTTTTTACATCCATGACGGCAATGCGCCCAGGCAGATGAATCCATTGCACATCCCGTACTTAGGTCTTCTCCAGCAATTTTATAACAAATTGCCGCCAAGTGTATACAGGATTGCCGACTTCGGCCATCAACGGGCGGTCGGCCATCGGGCCATGGGCAAATTGCTCATCGAGTCATCGAGTCATTGGGTCATTGAAAGGCATCGTGCGCAGCCTTCACACTTCATCCTTCACACTTCATCCTTCATCCTTTCTTCTAAAATCCCCCCTTCCTTTCAATAACCTGCGGGCATCGCACGTCCGTGCCAGGTCGCGCAGCACGGCCGACCTGCACGGGTCCATCGGGGCTCTGGCCATTGCGGATCATCGGGGCG
>Ga0326728_10013778_pt1 | contig 17441 bp, 19 predicted proteins | sample MB3enrmetagenome_FD_207602 | JGI IMG/M metagenome (GOLD analysis project Ga0326728, IMG submission 207602) | Lab enriched peat soil microbial communities from McLean, Ithaca, NY, United States - MB31MN | ecosystem: Environmental > Terrestrial > Soil > Wetlands > Peat | place: USA: New York... | reverse complement strand
GCCCCCAGCATGTCCCCCAGGGTCTGGCCTTCCACATATTCCTGGATCAGGACCAGCTTGCCGTCATCCTCCAGCAGGTCCACCAGCTTCGCCACCCCGGGGTGGGGGGCCAGCCTGGTGCAGATGGTCGCTTCCTTGCGGAACTTGACGTTGGCGGCCTTCAGAAAGGGGATCTTGGCCACGTAGCGTTGCTGGGCCCCCAGGGCTTCGGTGTCCAGCACCAGCCAGACCTCGCCGAAACTTCCCTGTCCCAGTTTTTCGATCTTTTCGTACCTGCCCCCCAGCAGGGGGGTCAACTTGAGCAGGGCCAGGTAGTCCCGGGCGCTGGGCACCAGATGTGCCACCAGCCCCTCGATGGCCTGGCGCCAGGGGGAGGGGGAGCCCACCGGCCGCACCTGGAAACTCCTGACCTCAGGGGAGACGGGCAGGGTCAGATCGTTCAACAAGACCGTCATGGGCTGGCCGGCGCGGTTAGTCAGGCGCACCTTGACGTGGCTGGCGTCCAGGGTCCGGGACAGAACCTGATGGAAGCGCTCCCGGTCCTCCGGCCCATAAAGCAGCTCCTCCACGGTCACGGGGCTCTCGCCGCGGTTGGCGGGGTAGCCCAGAAAGCGCCGCAGGGCCGGATTGAGCTGGCAGCCCTCTCCAGAGCGCTGGCAGAAGAACAGGGGATGGCTGGTCTCCCGGAAGAGCCGGGAAAATTCTTGGGGAGAATCCAGGAGGAGTTGCCGGTCTTGCCGGAGCCGCAGCACCACTCCGATGCGAGCCAGCACTTCCTCGGGTTTAAAGGGCGCCGTCAGGAACTCGTCGGCCCCGGCCTCCAAGGCCCAGGCCGCCGCGGTCTCGGAAAACTGGGGCAGGGCCACGATTAAGGGCACCTCCTGGGTGGCCTCATCTTTCTTGAACTGGTGGATAAGAGTGTGAATCCGGGGCAGGTCGTCCAGGAGAATCAGAAGAGCGGGGAGGCGGTCCCGGGTCTGAGCCGGGAGTTCTTCGAGCAGACAGCGGCGCACCGTGTAACCATGACTTATCAGGATCTCCGCCAATTTCTGACGGGTCTTGTTTGCCGACCCTGCGACGAGAATCTCTAGGGCCACCCGGAACCTCTTCAGGGATAATTTGCTAGGCAATCTAATGACCTGCCCCCAGTAGTTGTACCAAGTTTTAAGTTAGGATGGGGGCAAGTCAAGCCAGCTGTCCCAAAATGGTTTTTGGGACCTCTGTGCCCGAAGAAAATCCCGAAAGTGTCTATTCTTGGAGCCGAATCCTTCCGAGAGCATGATAGCAGAATTTTCGCCGAAAATAAATTTTATAAGAGATTCTGCAAGATAGCTGATAACTTGCCAGGATCGAAACTTATAGGCGCAGAGGCCGAAGTTCCAGATATGATCTGCATATCGGAGGAAGGATCTATTGCGAAGGAGACCCTGGACCCGCCGTTTTTTTTTCACTCCCGTCCGCAACTAAAGTTTTACAAAGGCCTCTTGGAGCAAGGTTTTGGCGGGATAGGTCAGAACCCGCACATAATGACGTCCCGCCGCGCTATCTTCCTGGGTCTCCACATAGGTGCAATAGGGCGCCCCATCTACCCAGGTGCCACTGTTGGCATAAATCGAGCGGCAAGGGAGATCGAGATGGATATTTTGCACGTCCGGGGCCGCTTCCAGGATATAGCTTTTCTTCAGGTCAGCCTTATGGGTATGCCCGAAAATGACGATATTCTGATCTGAGCCGAAGATGGAAAAGTAAACGCGATCTGCTGCCAGAGAGAGATCTCCAGTGTCTGCGATAGTTGCGGTTTCCCAGCCTATCTTATTTCGATCATTTTTCTCCCAATTTTCGATAAGCTGTCCATACATCGTGCTGATTTGCCCAACTTTGGTGGGATCGGAAAAGTTGGTGAGACCCTTCATGTCGATGTCCGAATCAAATGATAGTTCCGCGTCTTCGGCGATAGCCTCAAACAAGTCTTTGACGAAATTGGGTCTCTTTAATAACTGTACAATGAAGTTTTTCAAAATATCATGAAAATCTTGGGTAGTTCCGGTCTTGGAGACTTTATAGGCCACCAGACGGGAAATGAAGTAGCCGATGGGAAGGAAAGACGGTGCATCGGTCCAGGGGTCGGGGGCATTGAAGAGGCAGTAACGGTTGCCATGTTCCGCCACCAGTTTGCCGCTCCGGTACACCCCAGCTGGCAAATCTGGATCGCAAATATAGTTGATCCCAGGGAAAGTTTTATTCATAAAGGCCTTGATATCAGCCAGGCCCGCAGTTGAAAAAGGCATATCATGGTTGCCCGGAACGTAGGTTAAGACACCTTTCGCAGCCAAATTTACAAGAGTGGCAATGACCGCTGAGTTGGCGGGATTGTTACAGATCTCCTGGAAGGAGTTGAGTGGATCTACGTTTGTGGGTATTACCCAGGTGTCAAAGAGGTCACCTAAAATCACCACCTCCGCCACATCGGGGTCGTTGAGCTGTCCGGTCAGAAAATCCGCCAGAAAGTGAATATTTTTATTAAGCCAGCCATAAGGGAAGGTTCCTGCCTGGCTCCTGGCATCACCCATATGAATGTCGCTGATAAAAACCTTTTTCGTCCCGTTTGGCGTCATGGTCGTACCCTCCTCTTGGTTAATAGGTGATCGTCTCTTTTAGGGAATATTATTCCAAATATAGGTGGAATAAAGAATCGGGACGTGATCTACAATGGCCTCAGGAATAAGGGCATCAAGACTGGTGCGTATCCGCTCCAGAGAGTTTAAGAAAGAAGAAATCTCCGCTTGGATGTCCTGCACCTGTCCCTCCTGAGCATCAGAATCCACATGAATCAGGCCTTGGCTGTCGATATACTCCAAGTCGCCCACATGTTGGTAAAGTGGTGGAGGAGGCACCTTGGTCACGATATCGTTGTTATTAACAAATCGATAATTTTTAAGTTGGAAGCCATTTTTGAAGTCCAGATCCCCTACCCGGGGGGATCCATAAGTATACAACCTAGCGACATTACCATATCTTCGCGCCGCCAAGGTTGCCAAAGCAGCCCCCAAACTGTGGCCGGTAAACCAGAGAGTCCGCTGTCCGTTTTCGTGATTTCTCAGATAATCGAGAAGACCTTCTTTCTCCCAGACTTCATCCAAGGCATCTTTGAAGCCCTGATGCACCTTCCCGCCTTGCCCTGAATCAACCAGAGGGATATCGGCGTCGGCTTCCAAGTCCGCAATAATATTGTGGTAATCAGATCTATCCGGCCGTCTGCGGATCTCGGTGCCTCGAAACACCAGGATAAGGAAATCGTCGTTATTAGCCACGTAGCATTGGGTGCTGTTGCCACTGAAAAACTTGATTTCCTTAAAGCCGGCACACTGAAATTTTTCCCTGGCAAAATCTTCCTCGGCATAAGCCAGGGTGGAGGCTTCTATAAGCCACCAGGCATTGACCATATCGAAGGCGTCGGCGCGGGGCCGGAATGGATATGCGTCTATCCCCTGGAAATAAGGGTAATCAGGATAGGGCGGAGCGATCTTATCCCAGGTGATTTCCGGGAGTATCTCCCGGACCGTGCGTTTGACTGGTGGCATGGACGTCTCCTGGAAGGGTTGGCGAAAATCTGGCCTCCCCAGAAAACTTTTGTTGCTCACCCTTTAAACCATCATATCTCTATATGTTCGTAAAAAAGTCGTTTAAACGGAGCCAGGATCTTTCTCATAAACAACGCCACCCAACCTTTTCTCTTAAAAGTGAAGTATGGGTCCATTCCCGTCAGCACCGAGAACCACCAATCACTGAAGGCATAGGCTTTTTCGATCATGTCCAGGGAGTCAACAATACTCTGGTCGACATTCTCCCACGGGTCATAACAGGATTTGTCCCACCCAGGCTTAATATCCGGTTTGCCCCAGGTCGCCATCGCCAGAGGGAGAAACTGCCCCACCTTGGGATCATCCGGGACGAGTCCCATCTTATAGGCCCCGACCCAATCCACCGCGAGAAGACTTTCGCCGCCAATGATGGTCTTGGTTAGCTTGGGTTCCGGACATTCGACCACCCCAAACTGGCCATCGGCGCTGGTAAAGGCATCTATCAGCCCAAAATGGACCGGGAAGTGAGTCAGCGCCGCGATGGTGGGCCAGCTATAGTCCCGCCTAGTATGGTACTCTTTCAATTTATTCTGCATGGGCAGCGTTCCATAGACATTCTTCAAGGTAAGGGTATAGTTGCAAAAGCAATGGGTCTTATTTTTGGCAAAGGAGATCCTGAAATCAGCGTGCCACCAGGTGAGACCGACATAGTGCCGCCCCAATTCGCGGCAATAACCAAAAGGGTCTTGCGCCACCGGGATGTCACCGTAATCATAAGGGACCTTCTCCTTCGTCAAATCCACCATGCGATATTTCTTATCCGTGGCATATCCGTCCTTATCCACGGAGTATCCCACGTACCGGGCCACGCTGAGCACATCCCTATTATTGTAGTAGTTCCCATAGGTGCTCTGCGCCTCGACCAGCGTAATATTGGTGAATCCCTGGTCATAGATCCTAGCAACGAGGGCCTCCACCAGTTCCGGGTCGGTATAGGTGGAGATATCATGGCGGGAATGCATGAACATAAAGTTGGGCTTGATCACCACCTTGAAGTCTTTTTTGTTGGACTTCCCTGAATCCTGGAACCGCTTATTCAGGAGATCAAAAAAATGGGTGGTCTCCAAAACTTGGTCCAACAACGCCAGTTTATCGTCGCCTTTGATGGCCGCCACGGTGGTTGGACCGTTTTTAGCGGGCTGGGGAGGTTTAACCCCCCCGGACCCTGTAGTTTGCACCTTTGGAAGGAGCTGACTGGCTCTGACATAAAAATATAAGGTTATCCAGAATATAGAGCCGTCCACCAGAAGGATGACCAGAGAGGCAAAATACGCCGGTTTATGAAAGAGAATGAAACCCAAGGATGACAGGGAGGAGGCGGCCTTGGCCACCAATAGCGCCCTAACGAAGCCCTTATTCTTTCTGACATTGAGCTGGGCCATATAGCAGAGGACGGTGATGGTCATCATCATGGAGAAGGCCAGGGAGAGCCAAAATTCTCCATCTGCATACGGTATTCTTTCTCCCAGGATGGGGATGAGGTGGGCGTGAACGGCGAAATCGTCGATTCGCTGTAGGATATGTTCGCGGAACAACGCAAAGGCCAAGCCGACTACCAGATAGGTAATGGCGCTGAGCTGGAGAAACAGCCGTAACTGGTGTTCTTCTTTGGTCAAGTGCGGATGAAGGCCATTCCCTTCAGGCGCCTGGCTGACGCCTGGTTCGACGCTCTCACTCCCCGTATATGGGTTCAGGGGTTCTCTGGCCAGAACGGCCGACAAGCAGTACTGGGTGAATATTTCCAGGGGCCAGAACCCTATGACCAGGAAATAGGGAGGAAACTTGTCATCGTGGGCAAAGGTCCAGATATGGTTGTGGATCGCCCCCGTATACTCACTGACTATGGCAATAACCCAGGTGGTGAGGAGCAAGCCCAGGAATACCGGGGATTCCATCCGGTTCGCGGTTCCCAGGGTTACCACCAAGAGGACGGTATAAAATCCCCAAGACCACCAAAGCCACCCTGGGTGGTCGGAATGCCTATAAAGCCCGAGTGTCAATGGAATGACGACGATGACGAGGAGCACAATAACCAGATTCGGACTGATCCGGTACCTGAATAACTCCTTGAATCCCATCCCGTTTGCGGCTTCCAAGGTTACCACGAAGAGGACGGCATAAAGTCCCCAGAACCACCAGATCCACCCAGGCCACGGTGCTTCGAGAGGAAGCCCGAGAGAAAGCCTATAATCCTTGATGGTCAAGGGAATGAGGGCTAAGACCAAGACCACAATAACCAGATACGGATTGATTGGATCCCACTGCTCGTATAACCCCTTGAGCTTTCTCAGAAAGGGGATGACCAATCTGACGGCCAGCCAATAGACCGTCATGCCTGCCAGCACCCAGGCACAAATTCCGAAATTGTATTGTTGATTGACGTGATCTAAGTTGTCATGATAGGTCCACATCCCGCTCCGGACGCCGATAGTTTCCTTGACATACTCGATAATAAAAATTACCACTATCAAGGAAAGCAGGCGAGGGGTGGAGACATAAAGCGCCATCCAGATGGATATAACAGACCCGCCGAGGAGGACTAAACAGAAGGGCCATGGTATGGGCCAGTAATGTTCTTGATAAGCGGTATAGAGGGTGACGATAATGAAAAGTGCCACCAGCAGCAGATTCCGTGGCCGATTGTAATTCATTTCGCTGACCTTCTTGCTACTTTCTCCCGGTGAAACCACGAAGTTAAAATTTGTACCCCAGGCTGAAGACAATCACGTGCGATAGCCTGCCTTGAAAGGTCGAGGGCAGGTCAAGCGTTATTCTCCTCGCTTACCACTCGAAGCGAGCCGTAAAGGCAGTTTTCCTATCTCGGGTAGCGCCTCCCGGAGCCAGTGGCCAGGAATAAAATCTATAATCCTGAAAGCTTGAGCCTAGCGCAATTGGGAAAGGGCTCGAAAAGGCTGAAAATAATCCTGTTTCTTGGGGAAAGAATGGATTATCATCCTGTAATTCATTAGAAGATACAATTAGTTAACCTTGATTACTAACCAGAATAAAATTATGGTCCCCACGTAAACCGGGATCAAGAAGATGATATTAAACGATGGCTAAACCAGAGCTTATACAAAGGTCATTGAGTTGGTTCACGGATATCTTACAACTTTCCTAACTTCATATAACTCGCCCAAATAATCAATATATCTCCTCGATATCCAATCTCTTCTCCTGATCATCTTACCCAGCTTTTCAGCATTGACACGTTTACACCTACCACAAAAAGCTATTTAAGTCAATAATATCAAAATGTTCTATTTTACCGGGTGTTCACTTGGGGGGTTTACACCGGGTTTACACCTATTGACACCTAAAAGTGTAAGAACGACATGTTAAGGAAAATCAAAAATCCGTCAAATAAATGACTTAGAATTCATTTTATAAATTCAGAACAAATAATTAAATAGTAAATATCTAATATCAAAAGGAGGTGTTGTGCCTATGAAGAAAAGATTTTTTACACGTGCGATTAGTATAGTAGTTCCAGAATCCTTGTATCAACAGCTCGTAGAATTAACTCAAAAAACAGATGAAAGTTTATGTGAGTGGATTAGAGATGCCATTACAATTAAGTTAGCAAATTTAAATTCAATTGTAGAAAAAGAGAGGTAACATTTAAAATGACTTATTAGGAGAAAATAACCTTGAAAGACAATTCAGAAAGTAATAAACAAATCAAACCACCCAATACAATAAATGATATCAAAGCATTTTTAGTCTCAATTAAAAGTGTGGGCCAGTTAACGGCTAATCGAATGGTATATAGAGGTGGACTTCAAACATTAGAAATCATATGGAATAGCCATACTTCACTTGGCAAAATCAAAGGTGTGGGGCCAAAAAAAGAAATTGCAGTCTATACGGCAGTTCGTGATCTCTTTAAAGTGAGGTAGTAGACATATGATGATAGAGAATCAATAAGTTATAAATATTCACCAGTATGCAATAGTTCAAAAAATATAATCTAAAAAAGGAATGAATAAAATGAACGAAGAACAAGATCCAAGAGACATTCCAGCAGAAGATAAATGGGACTATATATTTAAAATGCGCCGGAAAAATAAAGAAATTGATCGCTACTATACATTACATTTAATTTTATTAACTATAATCGTACAAAACTATTAGAGGCAGGCAAGAATAGAATTATAATTCATACATGTCCGATTTTATTAGACAAGATAATGACACACTATTTTCATTATAAGGAGTATAATGAGTTTGACTCTCTACACCTACTTGATGCCATAAATCATGCCTTTAGTGTTTTTTGCAAACAATGTGACCAGGGGAAGGACAATAAATGTCCACATTGGGAGGACTGGATTAATGGCAAAACAATTGTTGATATGCATGATGAACCAATAAAAATCAAGGAATTTAACAGCTTTTATAATCTTTACGTTATCAATAATGATCAAAATGAAATTATCTAAATGAGATTGAGCAACCTTAACTATTGTTGATTATATTAACAAAAGTATTAGATATTGGAGAATTATTCTGACGTTGTTATGATAACCGGCACTTCCTCAAAATCTTAGGTAACGTATTTTATCTAAGACTGGGAGTGCCTTTTATTGTATCGATGAATAAAAGCAATTTATTAAATATTAATCTGCGAGAACAAATATTAATTATCTGATACCTGCGAGTCTTGAAATATGGTCATTGTGACCATATTAAAATGATCATTATGTCTATATAATTTGTTTTATCTCCTCTTAAATTTAAACTACCTTAGGTTTTTGGGCGACTATATGGTGGGCTTGCCGGCAGCATAATCCAGGATAAGTACCCAATCTCCGAAGGAACACAGGCCACCCCGTTGACTTTTTTTTGGGCATGATTAGTTTAATACGCAAGTTTCGCCCCAGATTCTCCTAACCCCTCTTCCTAACCTGTGTATCTCTCCATTGGGGCCGGTCAGTTCGTGGTCAGAATATGATCGCAAAGGGGCCATTATGCGAATAAGGGATTTGGTCTGGAGAGGTGTAGCTGTCTGGCCTCCGGAGTGGTGGCCACCAAAACATGCTGTGATGATTGATATAAATAGTGTGCTGAAAGAAGTTGGTATTCAAGATATCAGACACCGATATATCCGGGTTGAAATTGAAACCCCCCAAGGGCCATTGTGGGGTGGAATTTTGCTTGAAAATCCTGGCCACCTCGATATCCTTTACCAAAAACTCAAAGAGAACATAGGTAGGCCGCTAACAGAAATAGGGGATCAGGAAATCGATATGTTTCCATCGGTTCGGAAGCGTGGCCCGAAGCAAGTACGACCATATCAAGCGCCGCCTAACATGAGGCGGGAGTCGAATACAAAGTGATTATATGCCCTCGTTAATTTTTCATTTTGTATTCCATGGTAATATTGAAACCCTGGGGGCCGATGTTCAACTGCACCCCCTGCTGCACCGCATACAGATTGATAATGACGCCCCTCTGGTTCTGCATGGTCAGACTGGCCCTGACTCCTGCCAGGGCTATGTCCGCCCCTGAGGCCGAATAATTTCCGGCAAACTGGGAAACATTGCTCATGTTGTAGACGTTGCCCACCGCGCTGATGGAGGCAATGCCGACGTTGCCCACGCTGAGACCGTCAATCTTGAAGAGATAACGTTGGCCGTTGTACCTCAAAACGCCACTCGCCAAACTGAAGCCGATACCCGCGGCCTCGCTGGTCATATCAATAGATACCGTACCGACCTGGGATAACGGTTCCTGGGCGGTTCCAGGTGTGACCGCCACCAAAAGCAGCACCACCATCGCCAGAATGAGAAAAATCCTGTTTGTGCGCATCATCTACCTTCCTTCCTTTAAAAAAATAATATGATCTCGTGCTTCTAAATTAAGGTCTTGCCGCATAAAATCAAGCTCAAGCCGAATTAATAGTGGAAATCTTAAAAGCTGCGATGGTAGAAGGGAGTTCGGTATTTTTGAATTTTTGAAAAAGATATAAGAAGGTTTGCTCGTGATGACGGGCGGCGAGTTAACGGAAAAGGATACAGAAATAAACCTGTGGGGATACTGTCAAATCAAATCTGGTTCAGGAAATTTAATATCTTAAAAAAAGAGGCTCTTTAAAAATTCAATGATCTTTTCCTCTATAATAATATCATCGACATTATCTATCTCAATTATCTGCTCTTTTGCCATATTATTTTTTATTGCAATTATCTTAATTTTTGGATTTAGTATGTCATCATGTATTATTTTAAGTTTACCAATAACAGGCATTGGTCGCCTTTCTAAAGCAATTGATAAGATTATCTCATTAAACTTTATCCTTTTTCCAGAAATACCATAAATTGTTGTGGGAGCCTTAATTTCACAACGGATATTATTGGCTTTGACACCACCTTGTAATGCTTTATGAGTTTCCAAGAGCTTATTATAACTTTGTGACATAATTGGATTTATGAGGTCGACGTATTTGGTTTGTTGTTCTCTCATATCCCCGTTTAGGCGTTTATCATTTTGTGCCTTAATCTCTTCTTCACGCCTAACAATTTCCAGATATTTTTTAATATTATCCATTACGTTATCCTTCTTTTAATGGTGAGATTTATATTTAATTTACGATTACCTTCGAGCATGATAAGAAACTTTGTCCCGACTTTGATCTTAAATTGGTGCTACGCAGTTGCTGCAGGTTAGCATGGCGAATTGCAATTCCAGCCTATAGCCTCGGTCTCCGTTAGCGAATTGTTTGAGAAGATCCTGCCTATCCGATTAATTCGCCGATGCTCCTTTGGGTTTGATGATAATATGGGTCATCTATGGAAAAAGGTAAATCCGGGTTTCCCTGATATTTACCTTCGCCAACCATGAATTTGCGATGGCAGAATGTAGGGGATTTTAGAAAAATGTTTATAAATGGTCCTTGAGAGAATCATCCGTGAAATGCCTTTCAAATTCGATACTTGAGTTGCGGATTCCTGGGGCAATTAGGTGGGGATTTGCCTGACCCAGATAAATTTTTTTGATAAAAAAACTGGCTGAGAGGGGGAGTCTCAGCCAGCCCACAAAGGAGGAACTTAGATTAAGGGGGAATGTGGGGTACCTTAATTTGATTCCTAATTTAATTAAATGCATTAAAGGGAAAAACGTATATAAACATAACGATGATTTTTATATGGTCAAAATGATCATATTGGAAGACTCGGGTGATCTTCAAATATAAGATCGTAGGAGGCAACAGGGACGGCGGCGGGTTAACGGAAAAAGGATACAGAATCCAACCTGCGGGGATAATGTCAAATCAAGTCAGATTCAAGACACCTAATCCCACCATTCTTTGATAATTTCTTCATCCACGGTGTCAAACACCTCAGAATGGAGCTCGATGTCAAACCATTTTAAGAAGGTTTTGTAATCTCGTTTTGAAGGCCATAAATCAGGATCGGTACAATAAGCATCCAACTCCCTCTCAAAAATACCCAGATAAATTTTTTTGATAAAATTAAGGGCTTTTTCATCAGTATCGTATTCAGGTATCAATAGGCTGGTGCAGTCAGTACGCAATTCGGCAAGCGTAAAGAGTACCTCAGCATCAGGCAGGGCATGGAGCCAGTCTAATAAAGGCTGTTTTGGTTTAAATACAGCTATGGAGCGGTTGATGGAGTACATAAAAATCTATATAAACCCTTCTTCACTCGCCCCTTCATCTGAGACCCACCATTGGGGCGGCCATGTCGGCATCTTTATCAACCTTAATGTCCAAACTCAATGAATCCAGTAACGGTTGGCCCGCTTCCTTTACTTGCACTTGCCTTAAGATAGGCATCTAAATCGGCCTCATATTCCCTTTTCAAAGACTCACATTTGGATGGATCACTGGGGTTTTGCTCCAGGCATCTTTGGTATGTGGCCTCAGAAGTTTCCATAGCATTCCTCGCCCTTAGATTATCTCCAGTCCCGCATCCGTTACATAAGATCTGGGTGGCCAATAAGATAAAAATTACCGAGTACTTTCCCATAATCTTCTCGACAATGCATGATACAAACAAATTTTTAAGAGATCAAGATTCTCAATAAAATCCCCAAACCCTACCTCCCCATATATACCTCAGAATGCGCCCTGTGCCTCTCCCAATTCTCCAAATATTCTTTTGCAAGCTCTTTCGATCGGATAATCAATAAATTTTCAGCATTGCTCTCTTCAGCAGCCCGAGTGAAATTGAAACTACCGGTGATCACCACCTCCCTGTCAATGATCATGATTTTGTTATGAGCAATTCCATGGACAGGATCAATGTATGTCGGGATTCCCATATGGCTGGTAAAGTCTGCGGCGCTGTATTTGTCCCTGATATTTGATTTATCGAGGATAATTTCTGTGTGAACTCCCCGTTTATGTGCATCAACCAGGGCTTGCGCTATGGGTTTTGAAGTGAATGAATATGCCTGCACCAGGATCTCGCTTTTCGCCTTGTCCAGCTCCACCACAATGGCCTCAGTGCACCCTCCATGTGGACTGAAGTATATTTGGACGGGTACATTGGTGAGAATTAGGTCTTTTGCTGGGGAACTGGCAGGGAAATAGGCGAATAGAGAGAGTGCGAGGAGAACTGATAGAAGGAGCGAGGATTTTCTCATGATTGATCTTACTTGAATACTTCCAAATTAAGTCTGAGTAAGGACATATAAATATCTTAATGAAATTCGTCCAAATCTATTTTTGTCAAAATCTTTGCTGCCCTTTGTTTTTTCAATTTCTGTTCTATCCTGATTTGCCTCTTCTTAGTACATTTTTCATAGTATTCAAGTGCGTCTATAGCATTTATTTTTTTGCCTAAGATAAGACACAAAATGATATTGATAATTTCCCCAACATTAAAGTCTAATTCATCTGGATTAAACGACAGAAATCTGCATCCTAACTCTTTCTCAATTGCTTCCTTTCTATAAGATTCTTCTATAGGATCTTTATAAGCATGATCTTGTTCATCACATTCAACTGCTAATTTAATCTTTTCTAAATATAAGTCAATCTCAAATTTATTATTATCAATCTCAACTACTTTTTTCTTAATAGGATTGTCAAATTCATGAACAGCGTGTTGAATAATATCAAGATATTGACGTTCTGCCTTCAAGGGAATATTCATCCTATGATATGTTCTTAGGTATTTTCTTGCCTTTTCAGATCTCATTTTCTCCAGGATTTTGATGGCACCAATTTTTGAAATATAACATGTTGCTCCTCCGTGTGGTCCTTCCACCCAATATTCCCGACGATCTCTTAATTTTAGATTACTCACATGTGTAGTAAATGTGCTTATATTATAATCAAACTCTTGACAAAACTTATCTATCGTCATTGGCCAATCAAATACATCATCATTAACATTATTAATAAAGAATAATTCCTCTAATTCAGCGTGGACACCCATTAATTTATTAAATAAGTCATTGCTATATTCCTTAATCTCTTTGGCAATGTCAAAAATAGAATCTCTTAATGGAATTAAGCTTTCCTTATTGAGTGATTCCATAATAAAGCCTCTCTTAGAAGATTAAAAATGGTTTTCTAACCATTTAACTTTATCTTCATACCTCAGGTGATGTTGTGGCTATTCTAATTCAGAATCTATTTTTTCAAATACATCCTCAATTTAATAAAGAAGCCGGTCAGCCTGAATACCCTCGGCCCATCAATTCTCCAGTCGCTCCACGTCGGGCACCCGGTAGGTGGGGGGTTGGGAATCCCAGATAGATTGACCCTCGCAAGTCAACTTTACCTTCCAGCCCAGACCCTTGCTCTTCTTGGGAGTCAGCAGGCCCGTGATCCCCGTGGGGTCGATCACCCCGAATCTCACCGCGTCTTCCGGAGATAGGCGAAAGCCGGTTTCGGGGTACTCCTCCAAATGCAAAATATAGAAATTGCGGTGTCTTCCGACGTCAAACTCGGTCCCCCCGGTCCTCTGAGCGATCTCGGTGATCTTGCCGGTAAAGGTCCTGGTGGCCTGGCCGAAAACTGGCACCCCACCCGCCAGCAGGAGAACCAGCGTCATACTCAGGATGATCTTGCCTTGGCGAAGGGCCATATTTTCCTGTGGCAGCCAAAACCCGGCTGCACCTGTGGGTGGGCCCGGCCCACCCTGCCCGATGCCGATGGTTGGCTCATGGGTGCGTAGATCGCGCGTCCCATGCAATCAATTATTAATCTGGAATGAGCTATAGAACGAGATTATGCAGCAACTTAGGACACCACATTCTAAAATTCGTTTTGTATCCCAGGAATGAGGTCTCGATTCTGACCTCATTCCCAGATTGACAGTCATTTTAAGTAGCCAGATATCGCAGCGTTTACTTATGCCTTAGCCTTATGATGAGTGCCTTTTACCCCGAAGCCACGATCTTTGGCCATCTTGCTCCGCTGCTTAGAATACTCACCACAAACTAAAGGATACTTCTTTGGATCCAACCCGTACATCTGACAATAATCCTTCGCAGTTAATTTATGGGACTTCCGCAGATGAGTCTTCAAAGTTTTCATCTTCTTGCCGCATTCCAGACATGTCACGTGCTTCTGGGTCACAATATCCTTTAACGGAATCGACGGCTTCTTCACCACTTCGGCTTTTGGTGCTTTTCCAGGAACCATAGCCTCTGGGATCACAGCGCCGCCTTCCAAAGAAGCCAGGACATTGTAAACGTCTTTGATCTCATCCACTAATTCTGTGGGAGAGAGTTCACTCATAGAGGCGTGAGAAATTACAATCTGGGCGGTGATTTTGATGATCTCTGTAGCCATTGGAATGTCTCCTTATTTTTTTGACATAGTGGAGCAATCGATGTAAGTGTTTCACTTTTCTGCCAATTAATGAGTTTTGTCAAGAAAATTGTTAAATAAACAGCCCAGGGCAAGGCTGTGAAGATTACTAAAGAAATATTCCAGGTAGGTGGTAGTCAACCCACATCGTCTGAAGATGCCGCCACCATTAGCGGGTGGTGATGTCATTAAGCTCCATCGCAGTGGGGTATGTGGGGTCTGAGGGGCAGGTATGAAAATTTCTAAAAAATTACTAAATCCGGCTGGTTGGCTGACAAATTCTTTTAATTTTATGCTATCCTCGTAGCCGCATAATCTCAGATGATGGGGGCCGGCATGGTGAACGCAGCGGGGAAGTTTGAGCAGGACATCATTGAGACCGAGGCTGGAGGTCTGGAAATCACCTTCATCGGCCACGGAACCTTGATGTTTACCTTCGGGGGCCGGGTCATTCATGTGGACCCCGTGGGGGAGTATGCTGATTACCAGACGCTCCCCAAGGCGGACCTGATTCTCATCACTCACGAGCACCGGGACCACCTGGATGCCAAGGCGGTGGAGTTGCTGCGGCAGCCCTCCACCCGGGTCGTGCTGAATCAGGGGGGCGCTAGTCAGGTGTCCGGGGGCATCGTCATGAGGAACGGGGAGATGAAGACCGAGGACGGCCTGGAGATTGAAGCGGTGCCGGCCTACAACCTGGTGCACCAACGGCCCAGTGGCGAACCCTTTCACCCCAAAGGCGACGGCAACGGCTACATAATCACATTCGGGGGCAAAAGGGTCTATGTGGCCGGGGATACCGAAAACACCCCGGAGATGAAAGCTCTTAAGAACATCGATATCGCTTTTCTTCCTATGAATCTCCCTTACACCCTGACACCGGAAATGGTGGCGGATGCGGCTCAGGCCTTCAAGCCCAAAATTCTCTACCCGTACCACTACGGCAGCACGGATACCGGCAAGCTGGTGGACCTGTTGAAAGACAGCCCAGAGATCGAGGTGCGTATCCGCAAACTGGGGTAAACCAAAGCAGGTGGGGACGCACCTTTATGTCAATATATGATTTGCATATTAGCACTCAAAAGGCCGGGAAGTGAACTGCGGAGATATAGCAGTGATCGACACATTGAAAATTCTCAAATTTTTGAGAGAAAAAAGGGCAGGGCCGTAATTTGACCCTGCCGAAGGCTACGGCTCATATCAAGTTACGGGGGCGCCCACCACCCTCCTGTTCTCCCCGGAGGGGGGGAGAAGCACCAGTTCGCCGGTCTGCTTACTTTAGAGATTGCCGATAAGATCTCAGAAAGGAGGGAAACTAGCTCCGGGATTCCATGATCCTTGTTTCCTATCAGCCGCACTAAGCTGAGAGGCCGCATTGTATGTCCGTGAGGGTTATGCCCAGGTGGCGGGTCTCACGTAACCCGTCAGTGGTCACCCGGTTTTTCCCGGTTTGCTTGCTCACGTACATGAGCCGGTCTGCCCGCTCGATTGCCTTTTCCCAGTTGTCTCCCACCCTGGCCAGCGTGGCACCGATGGACGCGGTTACCCGGATAGGGCCATGACTGGTGAAAAGATAAGCATTCTCCAAGAGCACCCGATACCGCTCGACCAGGGTGTAAATGGTCTTTTCATCGACGTTACGCAACAAGCCGACAAATTCTTCACCCCCCCAGCGGCCTATCACGTCGAAGGGCCGTGAGTTGGTTATGAGGGTGTTTCCTACCATCACCAGAATCTGGTCCCCTACTTTGTGGCCGTAGATGTCGTTGACCTGTTTAAAACCATCAATGTCGAGAAATATCACGCCGGAAGTCAATCCGTACCGTTTCAATTCTTGTAATCTGATTTGCAAGGTCATCTGGAGGAACCGACGATTGGCCAGCCTGGTCAAGGGGTCCAGGAAAGCGAGATCCTCCAGTTCCTTCAGGTGCTCAGCGATGGCTTTCCTGGCACTGTTGTCGCTGAACAATTCCACCGCTCCGATAATGGCACCCGTAGCGTCCTTCAAGGGGGAGACGCGTACCAGAACGGGAACCCGGTGTCCTCCCTTGTGGTGCAGAAAGACCTCGGCCTCCCGGGGGAAACCGTCCATCATGGTTTGTGTCACTGGACACCCTTCCAGGCACAGCTTTTTACCCTGGGCGTCAATGTGGGTAAGGATATTGTCGGAGCAGCGGCTACCCAAGACCATGGCAGCGGCAAACCCGGTAATCCGCTCCGCCGCCTCGTTCCAATAAGTGATATGGCCCTCCCGGTCCACACAATAGACTCCCTCGTACAGATGATCGAGGATCTCTTTATAGGAAGGCTGTGATTTTTCGAGGATGGTCATAACCGGTTCTCCCGGCATGGGTCGGCAGCAGCTAAACTATCAACCGAGATTATGCGGCAGCTTCTGCCACCGCATTCCAAATATTCACAGGTGCAATTATAAGCAGATTGCTGTGAGAATGATTTTAGGAATTCCAGCCTTTTTCGAAGCGGTATAGTGAAATAAAGCGGGCTTTCCATCAAAGCCGCCAGAATCTCTCTTCTAATATGTGCACTCGCCATTTTGGCCATTCCTCCCAGTTTTAATGCCGATGCTCCTTTGGCTTTGACGGTAATATGGATCATTGGTGGAAAAAGGTAAATCAGGATTTCCCGGATATTTACCTTCGATAATTATTAATTTGGGACAGGGGAATACAGAGGATAGATATCAATAGCTGCTATGACCCAAAACTTATCACGAGGCCAAAAACTTCCCATATCCAGAATATATGTGCTCTTTGGTGGACGGCCCCGCCGCTTTCTCGGTCTTTTATTGGCTTCCTCTTGCCCCCACACCCATGGGGTGAAGTTTCCTCGGTTATCGCGCTGAGGGCGCAGGCGTCCCCTCAGCGTCAACGGCCCTGGGTGATAGGTTCGTCTCCTTTGGCCAGCCACGGCCATGACCGGCCCCAGGCCCCCGGTTTTCACCATGCGCCAGCCGCTCGCCCCGGTCACCCCACCGACACCGCCGATAGCCA
>Ga0326728_10013777_pt1 | contig 17442 bp, 16 predicted proteins | sample MB3enrmetagenome_FD_207602 | JGI IMG/M metagenome (GOLD analysis project Ga0326728, IMG submission 207602) | Lab enriched peat soil microbial communities from McLean, Ithaca, NY, United States - MB31MN | ecosystem: Environmental > Terrestrial > Soil > Wetlands > Peat | place: USA: New York... | reverse complement strand
CAAACATCCCCACCATTTCTTCCTTGCCGACCTTGCAGGGCCGGCCGATGGTGTCTTCGTAAGGGTTATTATTCAAGATGGCCGCTTCGATCAGGTCCTTCTTCCCCAGCATCAGGCCCGCGCACTGCGGACCGCGTAATCCCTTGCCGCCGCTGAAGGCGACGAGATCAAAACCCATCTTGTTGTAGTCGCTCAAATGCGAAACGGGGGGCACATCGGCAGCGGCATCATTGAAGGTGGGAATCCCGCGCCGCTTGCCAATTTCCACCCACTTCTCCAACCCGATTTCCCCCTTATTTTGCGCCGCGTTTAGAAAGTACAACATGGCAGTTTTTTCGCTGATGGCACTCTCGAGTTCCCCCTGGGTTTCAACTTCCACAAGGTCTACCCCGGCGTTTCGGATGGCATGATCGAAGGCGTTTCGATGGGCCTTCTGGATAATCACTTCACTCCTCATCCCCGTAACGTCGGGCAATTGCGTAATTCGCTTGGGATCATTCCCGGTCAGGCATGCCGCAGTGCCCAACAAGATGGCTCCGGCGGCACCGGAGGTGACCATCGCTGCCTCCACACCCAACATCTGCGCAATCTTCGCCCCCACTTTCTGCTGTAGCTCGACCAGATAAACAAAGTGCTGCGATGCGTCCTCCATCGCCCGCGCTACTTCCGGGAAGATCAAGGAACCCGTCAAGTACGTGTAGGTTCCCTTGGCATTAATGTGCGTGCGTACGCCCAGGCGCGCGTAAATGTCAGATGAGTGCGTGGTTCCTTTGCCCGAGCCGGCAGAAGCGATCAAGCGCCCGGCCACAGCCGTAACCGCGCCGGATACTAAACCCGTCGACGCCAGGAATTTCCGGCGCGATGACTGAAACGAGAAGAGTGCCATGCCCAACCTCCCACCACCGTTGATTCGGAGTGCGCCCCTGAACCTAACGCGTCGGAACAGGAGTGTCAAGGGAATGAAACCTTCGGAAAGTATCACCTGAGCGAATAATTTTCCTCCGCCAAAGTCCGATAGGGTTGAAAAAGACCCCTCACCCGCCCTCCTCCGTGGGCACCCTCTCCCCTGGGAAAGGGCGGTGATTTTGATTTCTATCCGGCCCCCTTGAGGAGAGGGCGGTGATTTTGATTTCTATCCCTCTCCCTTGGGGAGAGGGTGGACCGTCGCCGGCGTTTTCACCAGCCGGGGCGGGACGGCCGAGGGGTCTCTTTGCGGATGGTGCATACATGGCCCGGGAGGTACACGACCCCCGCGACTTTGACGGAACCCTGTCCCCCGCCCCTGCGCTCTTTGTGAACGGACACGATTGTGATAGTTTCTAGCCTGCTCTGGCGCGGGGAGCGATCCGTTTTCAGGCCCGTGCTGGGGCGCCCACTCTTTGCCACCGGAGGTCATCAATGCGCACCAAGAATTCCACTCGTCGTTCTTTTCTAAAAGGCTCACTCGCCGGCACGGCAACCGTTGGAGCCAGCACACTGGCTTTGCCTGCTGCCGCCGCGGGCAAGTCAGGAGCCCAAAAGAAGATCATCACGCGGCCCGGCCAGCCGTTAACGCTGGAGTCCCTCTTTAGCCCCGCGACCCAACTGGGAAATTTGCTCTTCCTTTCCGGCTCTGGCGCACACGAACCCCAAACCCACAAGGTAGTTCCGGGACCGATCGGAAATCAAGTAAAGCAGTGCCTGGAAAATCTGAAGGTGGTGCTGGAAGCCGCCGGCTCCTCCATGGACAAGGTGCTGAAGTGCACAGTGTTCCTCACCGACATCACGGATTTTCCGGCCATGAATGAGGTGTACCACACTTACTTCCCCGCGAACCCGCCAGCCCGGACGACGATCGCGGCAAAGGATCTGCCCGGCAATTCTCCGGTTGAAATCGAGTGCATCGCGTACGTCTAACCGAGGAGTTGGCCATGAAAGGTTCGATTTCTCGTCGTGATTTTCTGTTGCGAAGCTCCGCCGCAGCGGGCGCCTGCTGCGCGCTGTTCGCAAGCTGGAGCGCCTGCTCAGCGCCTGCCGCGCCCGCCGGCGATTTCCACGGGATTTTCGCCATCCTCCAGACCCCCTTCAACAACGACGACCAGGTCGATTGGGGCGACCTCGGGCGGGAGGTGAATTTCTGCGTTCGGGCGGGCGATCACGGATTGGTGTGGCCCCAGCTCGCCGGCGAGTTCTACTTGCTCTCTGAGGAGGAGCGCACGCGCGGAGCGGAAGTCATCCTTGGCGCCGCGGCCGGACAGACGAATGTGGTGATCGGCGTTCAGGCGCCCAGCAGCGGTTTGGCGCTCAAGTTCGCCCGGCACGCCGAAGCGCATGGCGCGAACGCCTTGATTGCGCTGCCACCATATTTGGGATCGGTAGGTCTGGAAAGCGCGGCCAGCTACTATCACACCCTGGCGCAGGGCGTGAAGCTCCCCATATTCATTCAGAACACCGGCGCACCCTGGGGGCCGGCGCTCCCCACGGAGTTTGTCATCCAGATGGCCAGGGAGAATCCGCAGTTTGCCTACATCAAAGAAGAGGTTGCGCCCGTCGCTCGCCGCATCGGTGAGTACGCGCGCTCGGGCGTTATGAAGGGCATCTTTTCGGGCAGCGCGGGCCGCAACCTTCTCGATGAACTTTCCCATGGGGCCGCCGGCACCATGCCGGCCAGCCAGTTCACCGACGTATCCGTACAGATTTACAACCTTGCCACCCAAGGCAAAATCCCGGAAGCCCGGGAGATCTTCGAAAAGCTCTTGCCCATGATCAACCTGGAGGAGATTTACGGTCTTCCCTTTATGAAAGAGGTCCTGGTCCGCCGTGGTGTGTTCACAACGGCCAAACTGCGCGGCATCGCGGGCGGGGGACTCGACGACCTCGATCGACGTGAATTGGATGAGTGGTGGAAGGAGCTTGCCCCCTATCTCAAAGCCTAACGCGGCGACGTGAAACCTACGGATCGGGACGACGAATCGTAGGGGCGGTTCGCGAATCGCCCCTACTTTCCAACTTGGGCGCCTTTCTGCGCGAGGCACGTTGTCCTTACGCCCTTGCGAGAATAAAAGAACAGGAATATCGCAGGCAGTAATACGGTCGCGACGGCAACTATCCCCCCTCTGGTCACGTCCCCCAATCCTGGGAGGTAATCGTCGAGCGGGTTGTGTGTGATGGCGGGAGCAGCGACTACCATAATGAACACGAGCATCACCAGAGAACTGTAAGCTAATAACGAACAACCGGCCACCAACACCAAAATGCGGGCCCAATTCCTGCACAGAATCGACCCCATCCCGCCCGTAATGAATCCCACAGCAATCAAGCCCCAAAGAAGGGGTACGATTAGCACGAGCGGGAGTTGTGACATTGCCAATGAAGGCCAGTCAGCCCACTCCGGCCCAAATCGAACTGCGGAATCCATGACCGTACGTAAGAATGCGCATCCTGCCAGAATTGCGATGATCCCAAAAGCAATTAGCCACCCAGGCCGGCCCTTGTAAGGAATTGAATCGGGAAGTCTTGAGTCCATGGTTTGTTATCCGGTTTCAAATCGGAAGCCTAATCGGTCGATGTAAACGCCCGAAGTCGGGGGAACACAAAGGAGGCAGTGGGGTTGTTTGCTTGTCACTTGTCACTTGTCACTCTTCGCTGCGTTCCGATGGGCGGCGACAACCGCTTGCCCCAAACTTATGCCGCCGTCCCCGCACGGGACTTCGGCGTGAGTGAACACCTGGAAGCCCTGCGCCGCCAAGCGCTTTTCGAGATGATAAGAGAGAAAACAGTTTTGGAACGACCCGCCACTCAAGCAAACTCGGTCGAGCCCGGTTCGCCCGCGCACCAGTTCCGCCGTGCGCGCCAGGACGTCCACAAATCCCAAATGAAATCGATGGCTGACAACGCCGGTCGGGACGCCTTCGCGAAGATCCTGGGCGAGCGCCTGAAACATGGGGCGAGAGTCGATGATCCATCCGCCGCTTTCCTCACGAATTGCAAAAGGATAACCCACGTCTCCTGACGTCACGGGGGGAGCCGTTACGAGTGGCAAATCGGATTGCGAATTTCCGGGTGACGATGAGAGAGGGCGGGAAATCGAAAATCGGCAATCGACAATCGGCAATTCCTTTTCGATGGCGGCTTCCAATTCGATCGCCGCTTGCGCTTCATAGTTGACCTGTTCGCGAACTCCGGCCACGGCCGCAACGGCGTCAAACAACCTGCCGGTGCTTGAGGTCAGGGGAGAATTGACCCCGCGCTCGATCATTTGCAGCAGGGTTTCGGTACGCGAGCGGTCCAGTCCGCGCACGAAGGGAATATCCAAATCCCAAAAGTCTCGGCCATAGTGCTGAAACAGGTAACTGATCGCCATGCGTCGAGGCTCCACGATTGAGGCTGCCCCTCCCGGCATGGGGATGTAATGCAGGTGGGCGAGGCGCTCAAAGCCGCGATAGTCGCAAACCAGGACTTCCCCGCCCCAGACGTTTCCATCCAGCCCATAGCCTGTGCCGTCGAGAGCGAAACCGATGACGCGTCCGTCGAGATGATTTTCCGCCATGCAGCTCGCGATGTGGGCGTGGTGATGTTGGACCCCCACGCGCTCCATGCCCTCCTGCGCCCGTGCCCAGCGCGTGGAAAAATAATCCGGATGCAGGTCATAGGCAAGGATCTGCGGCTCAACCTCCAGGATGCGCTTAAGCCCCGCGATCGTTGATGCGAAAAACTTGTAGCTTTCGAGATTCTCGAGATCCCCGATGTGTTGGCTCAAGAAAGCCTCGCGGCCGCGAGTGAGACAGATGGTGTTTTTCAGTTCACCGCCTACCGCCAAGACCGGCGGCAACTCTTCTTTCAGAAAGATGGGCGCCGGCACGTATCCGCGCGACCGACGCACCTGCCGCCCGCGCCCGCCCGCGACGCGTACCACGGAATCATCCGCGCGCAAAAGGATCTCGCGATTGTGCACAAGAAAGCAATCTGCGAGGCCGCGCAATCGCTCCACCGCTTCGGCATTGTCGATGGCGATGGGTTCTTCCGAAATATTCCCGCTCGTCATTACCAGCGCTGAAAAACGCTTCCCCTCAAAAAGCAAATGGTGCAAGGGCGTGTAGGGCAGGAAAACACCCAGGTCGCGGTTGAATGGTGCTACGGAGGCGGCAACCCGCTCCGGTTGCTTCTTCTTTAAGAGGACGATGGGATGGGCCGGGCTTTGCAGCAGGTTGCAGGAGGCATCATCCAGCGGGCAGAATTCTTCCACGCCGGCGAGGGTGGCAGCCATGATCGCAAAGGGCTTTTCCACCCGCCGCTTTCTTTCGCGCAGGCGCGCGACGGCGGCCTCATTCATCGCATCTACGGCCAGGTGAAACCCTCCCAAGCCCTTGACCGCAGCAATCTCCCCGGCAGCGAGCAGTTCCACGGCCTCGGCGATGGGGTCCGGGCATTCGTGCCGTCGCCCTTCCGCGTCCCACAGGTCAACGCGCGGGCCGCATTTCCAGCAGGCATTGGGTTGGGCGTGGAAGCGGCGATCACGCGGATCGTCATATTCGCGCTGGCATTCCGGGCACATGGGGAAGGCCGCCATCGAGGTCTTGGCGCGGTCGTAGGGGATATCGCGCACAATGGTGTAACGCGGGCCGCAGTTGGTGCAGTTGATGAAAGGGTAGCGGAATCGCCGGTCCGCGGGGTTGAACAACTCAGCCAGGCAGCCATCGCAAATGGCGACGTCGGGCGCGATCAAAACCCGTCGCTCTTTACCGGCGCGGCTCGGCAGGATGCGGAAATCAACGTCGTAGTTCGAGGGCCGATCCGCAACTACGATGCTGGTCAAGCGCGCCAGCGGAGGAACTTCTTGCGGCAGCCGCGCAAGGAATGTCGCGACGGCCTCTGCGCCGCCTTCTACCTCGATAGAAACGCCTGCCTCAGTGTTGGTAATAAAACCCGTCAGGTTGTTTTCAGTCGCCAACCGGTAGATGAAAGGGCGAAACCCCACGCCCTGGACAATCCCCGCAATTTCAATGGCTTTTCGCATTCGAACAGTGATGAGTGACGAGTGACAAGTGACGAGCCAGTAAAGCGCGCAATAACGGTGACGGGTGACAAGTGACGAGTGAAAAGCAACCGAAAAACGAAATTCGATACTCGCCGCGATTTTCGAGTTTCGATTTTCGATTTTCGGTCATTGCCGCCTCGTCACTCGTCATTTGTCACTCGTCACTGCCTCTCGGAGTTTTTCGAGCCACTGGATCCACTGATCCAGCCCTTGGCCTGTCGTGCAGGAAACCTCCAGGATCTCCATGCCGGGATGAATCTGCCGCGCATACTCGCGCGCTCGCGCGATATCGAAGGAGACGTAGGGAAGCAGATCGATTTTGTTCAGGACGAGCAGTTCCGACTTCGCGAAGATGGAAGGATACTTCAAAGGCTTGTCTTCGCCTTCCGCAACACTCAGCAGCACAATCTTTGCCGCCTCGCCGAGGTCGTAGCTTGAAGGGCAAACCAGATTCCCGACGTTTTCGATAATGAGAAGGTCAAGATTCTCCAAAGGCCAATCCCCGAGCGCGCGTTCCACCCGCAGCGCATCCAAATGACAGGTGCCTCCAGTGGTGATCTGCTTGGCCGGAAAACCAAAACGCGCCAGGCGGCGGGCGTCGTTGTCCGTCTGGATATCTCCCGTCAGTACCGCGACCCGCGCATCCTTGGGGAAACGTTCCAGCGTCCGCTCCAGCAGCGAGGTCTTTCCCGACCCCGGCGAGCTGATCAAGTTCACGCAAAGGATTCCATGCTCGCGGAAACTTTCCCGCAGCCGGGCAGCGATGCGATCATTCTCACTCAGAACCTTTTTCTCCAATGGAATTCGATCCATCATTCCTCCACTTCCAGATAGGCGAGGTCGAGCTCATCCCCGCCCGCCAATAACGTCTCGCCGCTCGCGCAGCGGGGGCACGCCAGGCTGTACTCCGCCACTTCGAACGTGAACTCGCAGGCGGGACAACGCTGGCGGCGGGGAACGGGCTCGATCTCCAGCGCTAGGGGATCAAGATCAGTCCCCCGCACCAGGACGCTGAAGCCAAAACTTAGCGCCTCCGGCTCCACTCCCGACAAGGCTCCGATGCGTACTCCCACTTTGGTCACGTGGGCGCCGGGGCGTTTTTCCGCCTCCTTGCGTACGGCGTCGAGAATGGCGCTGGCAATGCTAAGTTCGTGCATGGCGTCTAGAGCAATGACGAGTGACGGACCAGGGAGGACCGAAATTCGAAAATCGAAACTCGAGAATCGGCGCGAGTTTCGAATTTCGAGTTTCGATTTTCGTCTTTTGCTTGCTCATCACTCTTCACTGCTTCAACAAATCCGCGGCAGTTGGTCGCCGGAGAGCATATCGACGATGCGGCTGGTTCCCAGCGATGTCCGCATGATCACGAGGCCCGGATTCGCCTGGGTTACTCGCCCGATGATCTGCGCCTGCTTCCCCAAAGGGTGCGCGCGCATCGTGGCCAGGATTCGTTCCGCGTGTCCCGGGTCCACAATGGCGACCAGTTTCCCTTCGTTCGCCACGTAGAGGGGATCGAGCCCCAGAAGTTCGCACGCGCCCCGCACGGCTTCCTGAATGGGAATGGTGGATTCTTCCAGCTCCATGCCCACGCATGACTGTGCGGCAATTTCATTCAGCGCGCTCGACAGGCCGCCGCGGGTGGGATCACGCATGCAGCGAATGGCCGGGCTCGCTTCCAGCATGGCTGCCACCAGCGTGTGGAGCGGCGCGCAGTCACTTACAATCGGGCTCTCGAACTCCAACCCTTCGCGTTGGGAAAGAATGGTGATGCCGTGCTCGCCAATAGACCCGCTGAGAATGATCGAGTCGCCGGGCCGAGCCTGGTCGGCAGAGAGATTGATGCCGGGAAGTACGCGGCCAATTCCCGAGGTATTGATGAAGAGCCCGTCACCTTTGCCTTTTTCCACCACCTTGGTGTCGCCGGTGACCACCGCCACTCCCGCTTCCTGCACTGCCCGGCTGAGCGATGCCACCACCTGCTGGAGCGTCGCGAGCGGCAGGCCCTCCTCAAGAATGAACGCCACGCTGAGGTAAAAAGGTTCGGCCCCACCCACGGCCAGGTCGTTGATTGTCCCATTCACGGCAAGCGAGCCAATATCTCCCCCCGGGAAGAACAAAGGCTTGACCACGAACGAATCGGTGGTAAAGGCCAAGCGCACTCCATCCACACTCACCAGGGCCTGGTCGTTCAGGCTGTTCAGAGCCGGATTCTGGAACGCGGGTAGGAAAACTTTTTGCAGTAATTCCGCGCTCAGCCGGCCACCGCTGCCGTGCCCGAGCAGAACCTTGTCTTGCGCGGGCAAAGGAACCGGGCAGGCGAGCTGTTCCAAGGACGGTTTTTTGTTATCCATAAGGCAGTGTCCCGGATCGGAGGTCGGGGAGGCAATGACGAGTGAGAAAATTGTCGATTGTCGATTGTCGATTTTCGATTTTCCCCAATCGTCCATCGACAATCGAAAATCGGCAATCTTGCGTGGCACTCGTCACTACCTTTTCGACCGTCGATATTGATAATACGCCGCGCAAGCGCCTTCTGACGAGACCATGGGCGCGCCGAGCGGGTTCGCGGGGGTGCAGCGCTCGCCAAACGCGGGGCAATCGGGCGGCTTTTTCAATCCTTGCAGCACCAAGGCGCTGATGCATTCGGCGGGCTCATCCGTGTCCTGCGCGGCGACGTCAAAAACCTTTTCCGCATCGAAGGCCGCAAACTCCTCGCGCAACCTCAAACCACTGTGGGGGATCAGCCCGATGCCTCGCCACTTGCGGTCGCAAACCTCGAAGACCTTGGCCATGATCTGCTGCGCCGGACGATTCCCTTCCCGCGCCACGGAACGGACGTACTGGTTCTCCACTTCCGCGCGCCCGTCTTCCAGTTGCGCCACCAACATGGAAATCGCTTCGAGCAAATCCACCGGCTCGAATCCGCCCACCACGATCGGGACACGAAAATCGCGGCTCAGCTCCACGTACTCTTCCACGCCCATCACCGTGCAGACGTGCCCGGGAGCGATGAATCCCTGCCCCCGGTGCTGGGGAGATTCCAGCAACAGGCGAATGGCGGGAGGCACCAGAACCTGTGACACCAGCATGGAAACGTTCTTCAAACCTTCGCGACCCGCCTGCCAGACAGCCATGGCATTGGCGGGCGCCGTGGTCTCAAAACCGATGCCCAGAAAAACCACTTGGCGCGCGGGGTTGGCATGCGCGATCTTCAGCGCTTCCATGGGAGAATACGCCACGCGCACGTCGGCACCGTTGGCTCTCACATGGAAAAGGTCCGTGTGCGAACCCGGCACGCGCAGCATGTCGCCATAAGAAACCAGCGTGACGTTCGGCATCGAGGCAATCGCCAGCGCCTTGTCGATCACCTCCAGCGGGGTTACGCAAACGGGGCAGCCGGGGCCGTGCACCAGCTCTACTTGGGGAGGGAGAACTTCATCGATGCCATAGCGCATCAACGTGTGCGTCTGGCCACCACAGATTTCCATCAGCACCCAGGGCCGGGTAACGCGCTTCGCAATCTCCGCGATGAGAGGGCGCGCCAAGCTGGCATCACGGTATTCATCAATGTATTTCATAACAAAAGTCCGATGTCGAGAAGGCAATGACGAGTGATGAGTGACGAGTGATGAGCAAGCACGGACCGAAATTCGAAAATCGAAGCTCGAAAATCGCGGCGAGTTTCGGATTTCGAGATTCCATTTTCTTGTTTCGGTCGCTCGTCACTTGTCACTCGCCACTCGTCACTTCGCCCTCCAGCGCGCCCATCTCTTTGAGCAACTCGAGGGTGCGGGCGGCCTCTTCGGCGTCAAGCCGGCTCAAAGCAAAGCCCACGTGGACGATCACGTATTCGCCCACCTCCACCTCCGGGACAAAGTCCAACTGAACCTCGCGCGTGATGCCGCCGAAATCCACGCGGCCGATCAGCGCGCCCTTGCGGTCTTCCTTACTGAGAACTTTCCCCGGAATCGCCAAGCACATAGTTGCTCATTTCTGGGTAGAAGAATGGAAAGCTGGAAAACTTCCGGGGACCCTCGCAGGCTAATGCGCGGAAAATGGATAAAGGGCCAATCCCCCGCTCAACCCGCATTTCCCCACCTAAGCTCAAAATGTCCCCCACCACTGCCGTCGGGATTATGACATCTTTCGGGACATTATGTAGCAATTCCCTGGCCAACTGGAGCCTCTCAAGCGGTCCGAGGTAATGGAGTGAGAGCCCGTAGGTGGACTTGATGTCCGAACTTCGCAGTACATAAACGGTTCCGGGGGGGAGACGGTGCCCGTCTGAATGCTATCCACGACCGCAAAAAGCTGGATCTCAGCCAGATAGTCGATGAGATGGAAGCCGGAATCCGTGGTGAAAACCACGTCAATCTGGGGGAAACGCCGCCTTGCTGACCGCCGCCTACCTGGCGAGAGCGTAGGGTTTGATCTCGAGTTCCATCGAGTCGGCAGGTGGCACCGGCACTCCTGCCGGCGGCCAAAAGGCGTAACTTGCCCGGAATTCCAGGGTCCGCGATGCATCACGGATACCCAGCGCGGCGGGCTGGCGCAGAGCGTCTGTTCTCATCGGTCGCTACGCCGCGGCCGGCGCGAATTTTGCCAAGATTTGTTTGGTCGCCACGATGTTGCGTTCGAGCCCGAGTTCCTTGGCGGAGAAGCCGAAGGCCAGGCCGAGCAATTGGGTGAAATACACGACCGGCATGGAGATCTCGCCGTACTTCTTGCCGGCTTCGTCCTGATAAGCATCCAGATTGAATTGGCAGAGAGGGCAGATGGTGGAAACGATATGCGCTTCGCGATGCTGCGCTTCTTTCAAAAGAATGTGAATGAGCGAGAGGCCGACTTCCGGCAGCGTCCCCTTTTGGCTTCCCCCGCAACAGCGCGTCTTCAGCGGATAGTCCACCACTTCCGCGCCTACCGCCCGCAGGAGTTTGTCCATGGTGACGGGGTAGTACATCACGTCGAAAGTGGCGTACGGGCGAACAATCTGACAGCCGTAATACGGCGCGACCTTGAGGCCGGTAAGCGGCTTCTTAATGCACGCCTTGATCTGATCCATTCCTATATCGTTGATGAGAACGTCGAGGGGATGCCGGACCTTAACAGTGCCCTTGTACGTCAGGCCGGCGGCCTTGAAGCCGTGTTCGAGCGTCTCCGCAACCTTGGGGTGTTCCTTGATGTAACGCTGGGCTTTGTTGAGAACCAGAAAACAGGCACTGCACGGCGCCAGGAGGTCGAGATCCTTCTTCTCCGCAATGGCCAGGTTCCGCCCGGCCAGGGCGAAGGAGCTCATTTCATCAATGGACATGTACGCCGTGGCGCCGCAACAATTCCAGTCCTCAAGTTCTTCCAGTTCGACATGCAGCGCCTTGAAGACCGCCAGCAGCGATTCTTCATACGCCTTGCCTGTGCCTCGCAACGAGCAACCGGGGTAGTAGAGGTATCGCTTCACGCTGCCACCTCCTTCTTGTGCGCCTCAACGGCATCCAGCAAGGAGTATATTCCATGTTAGGCGAAAGCGGAAAAAGGATGAACACCGTCGGAACTCACCGGGGCCTCACTCAGCCTTTGTGGTTGGCTGTTTTTGTCTGGTCGCCTTGATCCGTGCCCACCCGTGAAAATCCGAGGCTTAAGACTGGGTAGGCATGATGGCCCGACCAGAGGGGAGACTCGCTGTCACGAAGCGCCGCCTGAAGCTCGGGGAAGCATTCGACTACCGCTCTGAGGGCGGCCTCGACGGGCGGTGTGAGGGGTAATCCTGGCGTGACACTCTCCAGTTCCACGCCCAGTAGCATCAGCCGGGGGACGCGCAGGCCCAATGATTGCGACAGCCTCAAGGTCTCTTGCAGTCCCCACCCGTGGCCTGAAACCCTCCCCATCGCCCGCGGCGCAACTTCGCGGGAGGGCAAGGGGAGCAGATGGACAGTCCCCGCCGGCGCACCGCTTTGGACGGCGTCCACAAACAGGATAATCTCTGCTTTTTCAAAGGAGTAAAGCAGGTCGAGGCCGCCGCTCGCCAGCTCCAGGAATTCGCACCCGCAATCACCGCGAGCCTGAAGGCGGTGGACGATTTCGAGCCCTACCTTGTCGTCAGCGGCATAGGGACCACCGCAGCCGACGACCAGCAGGCGCGGAGGTCCTGATCTCACCTTTTCACCATTGCCAGAAGCCATGTCATTTACCTCGGTCGAGTTGCAACTTCAAGAAATGGGTCGAGCAGGAAATGCACGGGTCGTAGCAGCGAACCAAGTTCTCCGACACGCGGGCGATTTCTGATTCGGATTGCGCCAGGAATCCGGGCAAGAATTGCCGCAGATCGTCTTCCATTCGCCTCATGTTTTGCGAGGTGGGGGGGACAATCTTCGCGGCTTCCACCAAGCCCTGGTCATTGATGCGGTAGCGATGATAGAGAAGTCCGCGGGGGGCTTCCGTGGCCGCGCACCCTTCCCCTCCCTGAACGCGGAATGCCACGCGGCTGGTGGCCGGCTCCTGGTAGGCGTCGATCAGAGCCAGCGCCTCCTCGCAAGCGTGGACTAACTCGATGGCACGCGCCACGATGCCCATAAAGGGGTTATGGCACGGCCAGGCGATTCCACAGGAACGCGCGGCGGCCTGCGCTCGCGGCAGCAGCTTATCGAAATTCAGGTTCAAGCGCGCCAGGGGACCCACAAAATAGCTCGAACCGCGGTCGGCCCGCACGGAGTGCAAGGCGGTGGAATGCGCCACGTGTTCTTCCAGAAAGATTTGCTCAAACTCCGCGGGGTCGATATTCAGGCCGGAGGAAGAAATGATGCGGCGCTCGTTCATGGGGTATTCGGCGGGATGCGCCACCGAAACAAACTCATAATCAGGCGCAAAATCGGGGAAGTTCAGGCCCGCCACAAACGACACGGTTTCCTGGGCGGCTTCCAGGGCCCAGAGCAAATCCGCGCGCAGCTTTTCCAGCTCTTTCCGGCGGGGTACTTTATAGAAGCCCCCCACACAGACGGAAACAGGGTGGGTGGCGCGCCCGCCCAGCAGGTCCAGCAGCCCGTTGCCGATCTTCTTCAGGCGCAGGCCGCGCTCAACTTCCTTGGGATGATCAGCGGCCATCGACACGGCGCTTTCATATCCCAGGTAATCCGGCGCGTTGAGCAGATAGATATGCAACGCGTGGCTTTCAATCCACTCGCCGCAATAGAGCAGGCGGCGGAGCATGCGAATCTCCGTGCCCGGCCGGACGCCCAAGGCCGCTTCCAGAGCGTGGACAGAGCTCATTTGGTAAGCCACCGGGCAAATCCCGCAAATGCGGGCAACGATGTCGGGCACCTCCTGGAAGTGGCGCCCGCGCAGGAACGCCTCAAAAAAGCGCGGTGGCTCGAAGATGTTCAGCTTGACGTCACGCAGTTCGCCACCCTCGGCGCGCACATAGATGCCCCCTTCGCCCTCCACGCGCGTGAGGTAATCGATCTTTACGGTTTTTTCGTAACCCTCTGCTCCGTTAGCCATCACCGTGTTCACCTTTCCTGAATTTGCGGCAAACGTCAAAACAAAGTGTTGTAGCGCTGAGCTTTAGCTCAGCACGTGCCGACCCTGCGCAGCGCCTCAGGGCAGGCTCAAGAGGTCGGCGCTATTATATTTTTCATCGGCCTTTTGAACCTCGGGCCTCGGACTTTCTTTTCCTAGGCCTTCGGACCTCCTGGCCGACCTGGTCCACTACCTCCGGGAGGGCCGCAGAAACGACTGGCGATAGTGTATCTCCAAAAGCAAAAGACTGTGCTGAAACCGTGATGACGACCGCTTGCGGCCGGTGGCCATACAGCCCTTCGGCGCTGGCGAGCAGGCCCGACGGCGTGCAACTGTGGGTAAACGCGGATGAAGCGGGGGCCTGCGGGCGGACGGTTCGGCGATGGACATCCCCCGGCTTACCCTGAGCGTCGGCGTCGATAAACACGGCGCGCCTCGACTGGCTGAGCGGCTCGGCAAGTTCCGGGGTTAGTTGATGGCAAGTGATAACTTCGACGTCCTGGCCGGCGAACGCCCGGGCAAGCAAGCGGCTGGCGTGCCAGCCGAACCCGTCATCACTCCGCAACGGATTCCCGTAGCCGATGATAAGTACAGTGGATAGTGGACAGTGGACAGTGAATAGCGGGGCCGCGCTTTGCGCGGCTTGCCCGCTATTCACTGTCCACTGTCCACTATCCACTGGTTTCATTCGCTTCTCAATTCATCCAGCAAGGAACCGTCCGGTCCCAGCAACTGGATGCGCAAAGCGATTTGGCCGGAAGCATGGGTGGAGCAACTCAAGCAGGGGTCATAGGCGCGCACGACGGCGGAAACGCGGTTCAGCATCCCCTCTTTCAGGTGGTTGCCGTCAATGAAGTGCCGCGCCACTTGCTCGATGCTGCGATTGATCGCCAGATTGTTGTGCCCCGTCGCGATGATGAGGTTCGCCCAGGTGATGGCGCCTTCCTCGTTCACCTTATAATGATGAATCAGAATGCCGCGCGGCGCTTCCGCCATGCCCACACCTTCCAGGCAATTCACGCCCGCGTGGGCGCGAATCTGCTTACCCAGAATCGCCGGATCATTCAGCAGAACTTCCATGCGCTCCAGTCCATAGAGTGCTTCAATCAGCCGGGCATAATGGAAATGGAAGGAGCTCGGCACGATCTTTCCCAAACGCTGGTGGAATTCGGCGAATTCCACATCAGCCTGAGGCGTTCCGCAACTTTTGACGACGTTCAGCCGCGCCAAAGGTCCGACGCGGTAAACGCCGGTGGGGAAACCGATGGGCTTGTAATAAGGCGCCTTCAGGTAAGAATTGGGAAGGGCCGCCTCGCCGATAAATTTTTGGTAATCGGACGCCGGAATGTGATCCGCCACGATCTTGCCCTCGGCATCCTTGAACCGGATGCCACCGTCGTACAACTGGAGTTTCCCTGCCGTGTCCACCAAGCCCGCGTACATGCTGGGGGCGTTCCCAAAGTGCTCGATTTCCTCCTTAAACTGATCCAGCACTCCCTTGAAGAACTTCAGGGTACGCCGGACGATGGCCTTGGCGTCGGGCAAGCCGGCAAGGATTTTGTCGCGGCCAGCGGGTTGCAGGGGGGCATTCACTCCCCCCGGAACTGTCCAGGAGGGATGAATGCGCTCTTTGGCGAGGCCCTCAATCACCTGCTGCCCGAACTTGCGCAGGGCGATTCCGTCGCGGGCAGTATCCGGATATTTTTCGATTAATCCCAGCACGTTGCGGCTCGCCGGGTTGGAATCCATACCCAGCAAAAGGTCCGGTGCGGAAAGGTAGAAGAAGCTCAGGGCGTGCGATTGCACAAACTGTCCGCAGTGCAGAACCTCCCGCAGCAGCGCCGCGGTTTCAGGGATGCGGACGCTCATAATGGCATCGCAGGCTTTGGAAGAAGCCAGCAGATGGCTGATGGGGCAGATCCCGCAGATGCGCGCCGTGATGGAGGGCATCTCGTAGTACGGGCGGCCCTCCGTGAATTTCTCAAACCCGCGCACCTGAGTTACATGCAATTGAGTACTTGCTACCTGTCCGCTATCGTCAAGCCGTATCGAGATTTTGGCATGGCCCTCGATACGCGTGACGGCGTCGATCATGATTCTTTTCATCGCCACTCCTGTCCCTGGCGAATCGGGTGATGGGGTGATCCGGTGATCGGGTGAACAAAGAAGACGTCGAATTTGAATTGGCTCACCCGATCACCCGATCCCTTTTCATCCAAATTTCACCTTCGTGCTTAAGTCCGGCATCCGCCCGTCGAGCAACTCACCCAGCACGAAGCCGATGGTAGAAGCGGGGGGCGGGCAGCCGGGCACGAACAAGTCCACCTTCACCACCTCATGCAAGGGTATGGCGCGCTTCAGCAGCGGCGGAACGCCGTCGGTGGGGATGCGCGGCTGCGTGTCGACGCCCTGAATGTAAATTCTCTCCAGGAGCTTCTTGACCGGAATGGGATTGCGCATGGCCGGCACATTGCTGGTGACCGCGCAATCACCCAACGCCACCAGCAGGCGCGTGTGCTCGCGCACGTGTTTGATTTTTTCGTAGTCGTCCTGGTTCGAGACCGCGCCCTCGACGATGGTCACGTCCACGTCCTCGGGAAACTCCTGGGCATCGACCAGCGGGCCGTAGACCAGGTCGGCCTTCTGCGCCACCGCGGCAATGGCCTCATCAACATCCAGAATCGACATGTGGCAGCCGGAGCAACCGTCCAGCCACATCGTAGCCAGTTTCGCTTTCTTCATGCGTGAACTCCCCGTTTGGCAGCAAGCCACATGATGTTCTCATTGCTCTTGGTCATTTCTTCCACCGCAACACCTTTTTCCGCCAGCGCTCCGGTGGGGCACACCTGCACGCACTTGCCACAATTGGTGCACGCTTTCGACTCCCCCCACGGCCGGTCAAGGTCCGAAACCAGAAGCGAGCGGATACCCCGCGCGCTGATTTCCCAAACATTCGCCCCCTCCACCTCCGCGCACACCCGCACGCAACGTGTGCAAAGAATGCACCGGTTGTGGTCCAGAACGTAGCGCTCATGCGAAACATCCACCGGCAGCCGGGGATAGTTGTAAGGAAAATGGACGTGGGTCACTCCCAAGCGCTGGGCCATGGCTTGCAATTCGCAGTGATTGTTGCAAACGCAAACGGAGCAGTAGTGGTTCCGTTCGAGTAGCAGAAACTCCAACGCCATCTGGCGATGCCGTAAGAGCTTTTCGGAATTGGTATTCACCGACATACCGTTCTGGATGGGCGTGGTGCAAGCGGGTAGCAGGCGCCCCACCCCTGCGACCTCCACCAGGCAGAGACGGCAGGCGCCCGCCGGACTCAGCCCCTCGAGGAAGCAGAGCGTGGGGATGTACTTCTTGTTGGCGCGCGCGACGTCCAGGATCGTCTGGCCTTCACTGGCCCGGCAAAGCTCGCCGTCGATCCGGACAGAAATTTCTTGGGCCATTTCGATGTCTCCCTCTAAAGAAGTGGATAGTGGCTAGTGGTTGGTGGCTAGACACTGCCCACTAGACACTGCCCACTAACGAATACCCACTTGGCGCTAACCACTTGCCACTAGCCACTGCTCTTCCCCTACCGGCGACTCGCCATCGTGCTGCTATCGTGAATGTCGCAGCGCAGGCAGCGGCTGGCCTCTTCCAGGGCTTCCTCGGCGGTCAGCGGCAGCACCGCTTCCTGGAAGTCCTTCACGCGCTGCTGGGCGGGCAACGGATGGGGGTAATGACGGTGGCTCTCGCTGACGTGCTCAGGCGGCTTCTGGTCGTACTCGAAGTGCGGCAAAAACTTCTGGGTTCGCACCTCTTCCATCAACCGCTGGTCGATAAAGCGCGCCGCCTTTTTTCCATAGCCCATGGCGTTCGAAACATTGGTAGCGCCGGAAATCAGGTCGCCGCCGGCATAAACCTTGTCGCGG
>Ga0326728_10013776_pt1 | contig 17443 bp, 20 predicted proteins | sample MB3enrmetagenome_FD_207602 | JGI IMG/M metagenome (GOLD analysis project Ga0326728, IMG submission 207602) | Lab enriched peat soil microbial communities from McLean, Ithaca, NY, United States - MB31MN | ecosystem: Environmental > Terrestrial > Soil > Wetlands > Peat | place: USA: New York... | reverse complement strand
GCGCGGGTCCGTCCGATCAGAATTTCCTGATCGAGGCGACCGATCAGCGCGACGAATTCCTCGAATCCCTGCTCGCGCGCAAGGACAAGAGCCCGCAACGCCATCTCCAGAAGTTGGTCGAGTTTGACGAACAAGTCGCCGCGGCGATCTTGCGACAGTGGATCCGCCAGGGAGCGAACACATGAAACCGGTGCCGATCTCGCAATACCTGGATCATATCGGGCGGGTCGCGCAGGGCGACCGGCAAACGCCGCGGCGGGAAATTTCGCCGTTCCGGCCGCGCGCCGTCAGCGCCGTTCAGGATTCGGAGCCGCACGGTCAGCTCGCCTTCAGCCGGGTGCTGCGCGAGGCGGCGATCGCCGCCCGCTCGCGAACGCTCGAGGAGGGCCAGGATCGCTCCGGCGCCGACGGGCGAATCTGGAGCCGCGACGGCGCGCCGTCGCGCTCACGCGAGACGCCGCCCGCCGCCGACGTCGAGGCGCGCATCGCCGAAGCCTATGACCGAGGCCTGCGCGAGGGCGCCGCGGCCGCCCGCGCCGAGGACGCTGAATCGCAGGCGCGCGAACAGGCCAGTCGACAACAACGGGAACTGGCGGCGCGGCTCGACTTTCAAGTGAACGAATACGGCGCGCTCGCCGACACGATCGCCGCCGGGTTGGACGAGATCGAACAACGAATCGCCGCCGCCGTGGCGCGCATTCTCGCGCCGTTGCTCGCCAGCGAGCGGTCGAAGGAAGTCGTCGATGAATTGTACGTCCATATCGCGCAGCTTTGCGCCGGCGGATCGCCGGGCCTGATCAGGATCCGCGGCCCGGAACGTCTGCTCAGAGCCTTGCGCGACCGCGTCTCCTCGCTCGCCGTCGACGTCGAGTTCGTCGCCGAGGAAGGGGTCGAAGCGACGATCGAAGCGCAGCACACGATGATCAGCTCGCAGTTGCAGCCGTGGGCCGACCTCATCGGTTCGCTCGTCGTCTGAGGCGGCGCCATGGAAGACCCGCCTCCTCCCGAAATCATCATCGTCAAGCGCCGCGCGAGCCACGAGGAAGAGCACCACGGCGGCGCCTGGAAGATGGCGTTCGCCGATTTCATGACGGCGATGATGGCGTTCTTCCTCGTGCTGTGGCTCATCAACGCGACCGATAAGAACACCAAGAGCATCATCGCCCAATATTTCAACGCGGTGAAGTTGGAGGAGGCCTCCAAGACCCCCAAGAGCATCCACGGCGAGGCGCCCTCGGCGACCACCGTCGACGTTCCGGAGGCCAAGAAACCGGGCGCGTCCGGCGCCGCGGGGCGGCAGGAAAGCAAGAAGACGAACGACGACGCCGCGGACGCGGCCAAGAGCGGCGACGGCCCGGAGAACAAGGGCGCCGACTTGGCGGCGCGCCAGGGCAACGGCGCCGCGGCCGAAGCGCCGGACCCGGCGAATCCGAAGCCCTCGATGTCGGAAGGCGTTCTGTTCTCCGACCCCTATCGCAGTCTAGACGCCATCGCCGGCCCATCGTCGCCGAACCTGCGCGCCATCGCTCAGAGCGAAAGGGTGAAGACCACCAGCGAGGCGGGATCGGCGGATCCCGACGCCTTTCGCGACCCGTTCCGGCCGATCGGACGCGAAGTCGCGACCGAGGCGCCGAACGCAGGGGCGGCCAAGCCGCCGCCGCCGCCGGGCCAGAACGTCGCAGCCGTTACGGCCGCCCCGCCTTCGAGCGGCGCGGCCGCGCCCGAGGCGCAGCCGCCTTCGCCGACGACGGCCGCGCGCTTGCAGAAGGAGGTGGAGTTGCAGCTCGGCGCGCCCGGCAAGCCGCAGCTCGGCCCCGCCATCGACGTGAAGGCGACCAACGAGGGGTTGCTCATCAGCCTGACCGACAGTCTGAACTTCGCGATGTTTCCGCTCGGCTCGGCGGTGCCTCAGCCCCAGGTGGTGCGGGCGATGGACGCGATCGCCGAGAGCCTGGGGAACCGCCCGGGCATGATCGTGGTGCGCGGACACACCGACGCTCATCCCTACAAGTCGGCGACCTACGACAACTGGCGGCTTTCTTCGGCGCGCGCGCAGGTGGCCTATTACATGCTCACGCGCGCCGGCCTTCCGGAGAGCCGCTTCGAGCGCATCGAAGGCTACGCCGACCGCCGCCTGAGGGATCCGACCCATCCTTTCGCCGCCGAGAATCGACGCATCGAAATCCTGTTGCAGGCGCCCAAGCCATGAACGCCCGGCTCCTCTTCGACGCGCTCCTTTTTATGACGCTGGCGGCCGGCGCATCGACCCCGGCGAGCGCGCAGGCGCCTTCGGCGTCGGAGATCGCGCCGCCGCCGCCGCCGAGCGCCCAGACGATTTCGGCGATGGCGGCCGATCTGCAGGCGCTGCAGGCGCGAATCGCCTCCGGCGACAAAGCGGCTTACGCCACTCAATCCGATCGTTTCAACGCCATCGGCGTGGCGATCGCGGCCGCCAAGCCGGAGGTTTGGCAATCCAAGCGCGAGACCGACGCCGTGGTCGTTTACCTGCTCAGCGGCGGTCAGCCTCGCGACGTCGTGCAATTGCTGCAGAGCGGCGCTGTGCCCAAGAGCGAAACGCCATTGATGCGCGGCGCGATCGCCTATATCGCGGGCAACGAGGCCGAGGCGGAGTCGCTTCTGGGCGGAGTCGATCCTCGCAGGCTCGATCTGAGGCTGGCCGGTCAAGTCGCCTTCGCCCAATCCGTTCTCCAGACGACGCACGATGCGAAGAGAGCGATCGCGCTGCTCGATCTCGCGCGGTTGCTCGCCCCGGGTTGTCTGGTCGAGGAAGCCGCATTGAGACGCGAGATCTTGCTCGTCGTCGACCAGCGCGACATCGACCGCGCCGCGTCGCTGTCGCGGCAATATGCGACCCGCTTCGGACGCTCAGTCTACGCCGACGACTTTTTGCACGGCTTGGCGAACGCCTTTGTGCAGGCCGGTCTGACCGAAAATGTCCTGAGCTTCGGCAAACTTCAGGTCTTTGTTTCCTGGCTGGCGCCCGATGTCCGGCGCGACTTCTTGTTGACGATCGCGCGGGCGGAGGCGGTGAACGGCAAGTTCGATATCGTCGGCGCCGCCGCGGCCGCGGCGCTGCGCGATTCGCCGAGCGACAGCGCGGACGAATCGCGCGGCAGGCTGTACGAAGCGGCCGCGCGAATCCTCACTCACGAATACGACGACGGCGTCGCCGAATTGCAAAACGTCGCGCCGTCGAAATTGGACAAGGGCGACCAGTCGCTGCTGGCGGCCGTTCGCGGCGTCGCCGCGTATCTGCGCCAACCGCTCAGCGAAGCCGGTTCGTCACGCGAGGAACCCCCGCCGGACGCGCTGACGCCGCAGGGCGACGCCGACCATGCGGCGGCGACGATCGCCCTGGCGGAAGCGGCGCTCAGCCGCACCGCCGCCCTGGCCGGCGTCGCCGAGAAAGGAAACCCATGACCCTTTTGGCGTTGAGCGCTTCGCTGGCGAGCGCGCCGCCGCCCGCCAATCTCGCTCAGGACCTCGGCGGCAAATCGTCGAGCGGTTCGAAGTTCGGCGATATCGTGGACGCGCTGACCGGCGAAGATCCTCAGTCGAATGCCAGCGCTGCGTCGACTCCAGCGGCCGCGAGCGCGCAAGATCAAGCCTCGTCGAGCGAGGCGACGCCGAATTCGAGCCAATCGCCTTCGATCGACGCGGGGCTTGCCGGGCTCGTCTACGGCGCGCTCGCCTCGCCGGCCTCCGGCGGCGCGGCGTCGCGCGCTTCAGGCGGGCGCGGCGGCGTCGCGACTTCCGATCAGGCGAGCGGCGATTCGGCCGCCGCAAAGGCGTCGGCGGCCGCCGGCGAAGCGCTGCGGCGCGCGTTGACGGGACGCGGCGCGGACGCGAGTTCCGATCCATCGGCCGACGACTCGACCGCCGCGGCCACGACGTCGGCTGGGTCGAATGGGACGGACGCGAACTCCGCGCTCGCGGGGCTTCTTTACGGCGCGCTCGCGTTGCCGGCGGCTGCGGCCCTCGATTCATTCGTCGCAACGAGCGCCGGCGGGGAAAGCGCGGCGCGCCAAGGCGCCTCAGGGTCGAACGCGGCCGTCGCGAACGATGGGTCGGCGGCTTCCGCCGGCGCCCTGGCGCGCGCCTTGGGGGGACGCGGCGCGGTCGCCGGCTCCAATCAAGCGAGCGGCGGTCTCGCCGCCGCGGCGACGGCGGCGCAAGACGAGGCGGGGGCGAACTTTGCGCTCGCCGGCGCCCTCGATGCGCCGCTGACGCTGCGAACGGCGGCGAACGGCGATGCTTCTCTCGGCGTCAGCGCGGCGCAATCGCGCACGTATCTCGGGGTCGACAGCGCCGAGCAAAGCGAAGCCAAGAATTCGATCCTGCGTTCGCAGGCGCGCTCCGCCGCCGACGCGACCGCCACGGCCGGGTCCGACGCGGCGGGGGCCGTTGACGTCGCCGCCGCCGCCGCGTCGACGCAGAGCGAGACCCAGTCCGAGAAGCGGTCGACTTCGGGCCGCAACGGATCGTCGAGCGCCACTCCGGCAAACCCGTCCGCCGTCGTTGGGCGGACCGCGACCGTCGCCGACGCTGCGCCCGGCCTCTTCAACGCTGGGGTCAATTCCGCGGTCGCCGGCTCCGGTCCGATCGCGGTCGGTCAACTGGCCGACTGGCTCGCCGGGGAAGCGAGCGGGCTGACGTCGCAAACGGCGTCGTCCGACGCGACGTCCGCGGCCGCCGTCGGCGGAGGCCAATCGGTCAAGGAGCTTCAGATCAACCTCGAGCCGAGCGATCTCGGCGCCGTATCGGTGAAGATGCGCATGGCGAACGGCCAATTGTCGGTCGTGATGGAAGTCGCGAAGTCGAGCACTCTGAACGCCATAGAGAACGAACGCGACGCGATCACCGATCGGCTGGGCCTGAGCGCTCAACCGCTCGCAGCTCTGATCATCAGGCCGGCCGCAACGACCCAGACCAGCGCCGAGAGCGGCAGCGCACAAGATCAGCAATCTGGAAACCAGGGGAATGCGCAAGGCGATCCAAACCAAAGTTCACGAGGCAATGAGCAACAGCCGTCTCGCGGCCAAGACGGCGCTGGCCGGTGGAGCCGTCAAACGGCGGCGCAGCCCTCGCCCGCTGGCCGTGGGTTTGGCGATCTGGTTGTGTAGCGCCGGCCTCGCGGGCGGCGCGACCGACGAGTCGTGCGAACAGGAGATGGCCCGGGCCGCTCGCGTGAACGGCATACCGCTGAACATTCTCTATTCCGTCGGCCTCACGGAAACCGGGCAGAACGGGACGCTCAATCCCTATGACATGAACGTCGACGGGCGCGCGGTCCACTCGGCGAGCCTGAGCGAGGCCCTGGCGCGGTTCGCGTTCGAGAGCGCGCACGGCGCCAAGCTCATCGATGTCGGCTGCATGCAGATCAACCACCATTGGCACGCCGCGCGCTTCAATTCGCTCAGCGAAATGTTCGATCCCGTCCGCAACGTCGATTACGCCGCCAATTACTTGAAGGAGCTCAAGGCGCAGGAAGGCAGTTGGACGCTCGCGGTCGCGCGCTACAACGCCGGCCCCGACAACCCCAGAGCCCAAAAGACCTATGTCTGCTCGGTCATCGGCAACATGGTGGCGAGCGGATTGGGACAATGGACGGCGAACGCGCGCGATTTCTGCAAGTAAGAGGCGCGCCCCGGCGATTGCGCGGCGACGGCAAAGTTGAAAATTGCCGATCATCGCGGCAGCGATTAACGAATTCGAGATGGCGAATAACGGAAAAGTAATCGATTGGCGCCACTTTCCCGCCGTCCGAATGAATCGGGCGTTTTCCATCGCGCCGGCGCGCCATTGCGACGGGAGGGGCCATCGCCGCCATGATGGCCGCCGCGGCCCAAGGTCGAAAGATCGCGTGCTCATGCCGGCGCCCGCCCTCGTCAAGAAAGCGCTTTCGCTTCGCGCGCGGCCGCCCGCTCGTCGTCGATTCGTCGCGAGCGCGAAATGAACCTCGCCTTCTATGCCAGGCGGTCGCTGCGGGTCGGCGGCGCCCTCGCCTTTGTTGTTCTCGGCGCGCTCAGCGCCGCGCAGGCGCGAAGCGATCCCCTCGCCGAAGCTTACGTTCTCGGCTTGATCGGCGTCGCGGCGATCGGCCTGGCCGCCGGCGCCGCGACATCCACGGCAGGCTCGCAATCCGATCAGAGCGAGGCTCGCGCGATCGCCGAGAAACGTCGCGATATTGAACGGAGCGTCGATTCGACGCTCGCCCATATTCTCACGCTGATCCGTGAGCACCTCGCCGACGGCGCGAAGTTCCAAGAGTCCTTGACGGGCGCCGACCGGAAACTGTCGCGCGGCGATTCGTACGAAGCGATCCACGCGATCGTCCTCACCTTGATCAACGACAATCGCGCGATGCAAAGCAAAGTGAACGTCCTATCGGAAAAACTCGAGCACTCGCGATCCCAGATCATCCGCCTGCGCTCGAGCCTCACCAAAGCCGAGGAAATCGGCAATCGCGATGGGTTGACCGCGCTCGGCAATCGCCGCTTCTTCGACAACACGTTGGCGGAGGAAGTCGCAAAGGCGCACGATTCCTCTAGCGACTTGTGCATCGCGCTCGCGGACATCGATAATTTCAAGAAGGTCAACGACAAATTCGGGCATGTCGCCGGCGATATGGTGCTCAAAATGGTCGCTGAGTTGTTGATCGCCTCCATCAGGCGCCAGGACATCGCGGCGCGGTTCGGCGGCGAGGAGTTCGCCATCCTGTTTCCGGACACCAGGCTCGCCGACGCGGCCGCGATGGTCGGCCAGCTGCGGGCACTGCTCGAAAGCAAGCAATGGGCGGTCGCCGCAAGCGGCGAGCGCATCGGCGCCGTCACGGTTTCGTTCGGCGTCGCACGATTGAACGCCGCCGAGTTGGCGGAGGACCTGCTCCGGCGCGCCGACGCCAAGCTCTACGAAGCCAAGTCGTTGGGAAGGAATCGGGTCGTGGTCGACGTCGCGGGCGAGAGCGAAGGCGGGGTCGAAGGATGAAAGGGAACTTTGCCGGATCGCCGGCCGGCGGGTCGCGCGCCGATTCGGCCTTCAGCCATGTCCTGGACGAGGTCGGGCGCTCAGACGATGGGGATCGGCGCCTCGGATCGGTCGACGCCGCGCTCGGGCGTTCGTTCGCTTCGTTCGCCCCGCCGTTCGCGCCCGACGCCAAGGGACAATACGGCCCGAGCGAGGGTTGGGATCAAGCGCTCGATTGGATCGCGGAGCCGCAAGAGACCGCGCCCGCGCCCGCCGTCGCCGGGCCGCCGAGCGACGACCCCGACGCGATCGCCGCGGAACTCGGCCTGTCGAACGCGCTCACCTACGACCAACTCAACCGGGCGCGGCGCCGATTCATGTGGAACAACCACCCGGATCGCCGCCCCGACGTGCCGCGCGAACTCGCCAACCGACGCGTGGCGATCGCCAACATGCTCGTCGACCGCGCGCAAGGCGCGCTCGCGGGGGGCCGGCGCGCGCGCTGAGGATCGCCAAGATCACTTGCCGTCGCCGAAGATCATCCGCCGCGAGAACGGCCCGTCCGCGCCGCCGGGGCCTTTGACCTCCGGCTCGTCGCTCGTGAGCAGCGTCGCGCCGGTGTCGGCGACCAGCGCCCAGCGCCCGGCGCGCCGCTCGATCGAACCGATGCGCCCGAGACTCGGCACGACTTCGCCGGGTTTGACGGACCGAACCTCCGAACCGTTGCTGAGCCACGCCATGCCCAGCTCCGCCGCGACGATGCGATACGGTTCGGCGACGGTCGATCCGCCGGCCGGGCCATGGCCGATCGAGCCCGTCGGCGCCGGGTCGAGGGCCTGGGCAGGGCCGTGGGCGATCGAGCCTGTCGGCGCCATGTCGGGAGCGCCGGCGGCGACGCGGATCGTGGCCGCGGCAGGGGGCGACGCGGCCGGGACGGGGGACGAAGCTCCTCGCGGCTTGGCGAAAATAGCGAGATATTGCATTCCATTGATCCGCGGCGCGCGGTTGTCTTGGAACTGTACGGCGCCGGCGAAGGCGATCGCGCCGATCGCCATCGCCACGCCGGCGCCGACGAGCGTGAAATCGCCGGCTCGCTTCGCCACGACGCGGCGAGCGGCTCTGGGCGCGGTCGGGGCGACGCGGCGAGAGGCGAAAAAACCGAGCCATTTCATTCGATTTGCTTTCGTCAGCGCGGCCGGGCCGGTCCTAGGGGGCGGGATGGCCGGGGGCTTCCTCGGGCTTGGCGTCGCTGCGCAGCGCCGCGGCGAGTTCGATGAACGGATCCTGACAAGGCGGCGAGGACAGCGCCTGCGTCATCGCTTCATAAATGCGCGGCACGGACTTCACCGCCTGGTCGAGCAGAGGGTCGGCGCCGGGCGTGAAGCCGCCCATCAGCCGAAGGTCCCGCGTTTCCTCGTAGCGGGCGATCAGCGAGCGCAGCTTCGAGACCAGCTTGCGCTGCTCCGGCGTCCAGGAGGGATTGGCCAGGCGTGAAACCGACGAGAGAATATTGACGGCGGGAAAGCGTCCCTGATCGGCGATCGCCCGATCGAGCACGATGTGGCCGTCGAGCGTGCCGCGAATACTGTCGGCGACCGGGTCGTTATGGTCGTCGCCGTCCACCAGGACCGAGAATACGCCGGTGATCGATCCGGAGCCCTCGACGCCGGGGCCGGCGCGCTCGAGCAATCGCGGCAGATCGCTGAACACGCTCGGCGCGTAGCCGCGCGCCACCGCCGGCTCGCCGGCGGCCAACGCCACGTCTCTGGCCGCGTGGGCGAAGCGCGTCACCGAATCGACGACCAGCAACACCGAGTCGCCGTTGTCGCGGAAATACTCGGCGACGGCCATCGCGGTCCTGGGCGCCAGGCGCCGCATCATCGGGCTCTCGTCGCCGGTGGAGACGACGGCGATCGCGGATTGGCGGTTTGCGGCAAGGGTGTCGTCGAGGAATTCACGCACCTCTCGCCCGCGCTCGCCGACCAGCGCGATCACGACCGTGTCGAAATCGGGCGCGCGCGCCAGCATCGAGAGCAGCGTCGACTTGCCGACCCCCGAACCGGAAAAAATGCCGATGCGCTGGCCGGCGCACAGCGGGGTGAAGAAGTCGATGACGCGGATGCCCGACTTGATCGGCTTTTTGACGCGCGAGCGCTGCAAGGCGGGCGGCGGCTCGCCGTCGAGCGGCATGGCGCGCTCCCCTAGCTTGAGTTCGCCGCCGCCGTCGATCGGGCGGCCGAGCGCGTCGATCACCCGGCCCTTCCATTCGGGATGCGGCGTGAGCGAAAGACTCTGGGCCCGGTAGGCGCGCGCGCCGATCGCCGCGTCGCAGCGCGAATCGAACGGCTTGAGCGTGACGGCGCCGTCTTCGATCTTGACCACCTCGCCCAGTTGGACGCGGTCGCCCACGTCGACGCTCACGCATTCTCCGAGTCTGAGAAAGCGCGACAGGCCGGCCACCCGATAGTGCGACATCGCGATTTCCGTCACGACGCCGCCGACGCGGGTGCGCGGCAGCGCCTTGGCGCCCCACGCCAACTTGCCCTCGAGCCGATCGAGCGCGTCGAGGCGCCGGCCGCAAGGTTCGCTATCCCCGCTCATTCGCCAAGCCCGATGTCAATTTCGGTTGCACGACGCCGCCTAGCCGGAAGAGCCGAGCGTCTTGATCGCGTCTTGCAGCGACGCTTCAGTTTGGGTCACCTGCTGGGCGACGCCGTCGAAGTCCCGCGTCACCGCGATCAGTTTCGTCATCTCTTGGATCGGATTGACGTTGGCGCCTTCGACGAACCCCTGGCTGACGCCGTTTTGGGTAAAGTCGAGAATCGGCGTCGCCGGCTTGTCGGGGACGACGGCGGAATTTTCCGCCCGCGTCAACTTGGCGTCGTCGTCGATGGCGAAGAGACCGATCGCGCCGACTTGTTTGCCGTCTTGTGCGATCATGCCGTCGCCGGCGATCGTCAGCGAACCGGCGGAGGGACTGAGCAGGATCGGCGCTCCCCCGGCGTCGAGAATGGTGTTGCCGTTCAGAGTCTCGAGGGAGCCGGTTTCGGAGAGGCGCATGCGGCCGTCGCGCGTATAGGCCGTCCCATCCGCGGTGCGGATCGCGAACCAGCCGGAGCCCTGGATGGCGAGGTCGAGCGGATTGCCCGTCTTGATCAAGGCGCCGGCCCGGCGGGAGACGAAGGACGATCCGCTCGAAACATAGGCGATGCGGTTGTCGCCGGCCTTGGCGACCTCGGTTTCGAACGAAACGCCTTCGGCGCGATAGCCGATCGTGTTCATGTTCGCGACGTTGTTGGCGATCGTTTCCAAGCGTCGTTCCAAAGCGACCTGCGCCGACAAGGAAACGTAAAGACCATTCTGCATACCTTGAAGACCCGCAACAGACGCGCGCCGCATCTCGGCCGACCCGGCGGCGACCATCAGCCCGGCGCCTTGCATGGGGCTGACCTGGCAAAACCAGCCTGGCGTAAGTTTGAAGCTGCAGTTTCGACAACGATGAAAGACGGGGGACCGCGTTGAATTTCATCATCGGATTGATGATCGCCGTGGGCAGCATCCTCGGCGGCTACGGAGCGCTCGGCGGCCATCTCGAGGTGCTGTTTCAGCCGTTCGAGTTCCTCATCATCGCCGGCACGGCGCTAGGCATTTTCATCGTCGCCAATCCGTTGGCGACGATCAAGGATTGCGGCAAGGCCGTTGTGGAGGCGGTGACCGACGCCGTGCCGAGACCGCGCGACTTCCTCGACGTCCTGAGCGCGATGCACGCGCTGATGCGCGAACTGCGCGGCAAGTCCCGCGTCGAGGTCGAAGGGCATTTCGACAATCCCAGCGAGTCGCCAATCTTCAAGGGATTTCCGCGGCTGCTCGCCAATCGCGATCTTCTCATCTTCATCTGCGACTACGGCCGGCTGATCATCATCGGCCACGCCAAGACTCATGAAATCGAAGCCCTGATGGACGAGGAGATCGACACCCTCGCCAATGATCGGTACAAGCCGGTTCACGCGTTCCAAGCGAGCGCGGACGGCCTTCCCGCGCTGGGCATCATCGCGGCCGTGCTCGGCATCATCCATGCGATGGGCGCCCTCGACCAATCGCCGGAAATTCTCGGCGGGCTGATCGGCGCCGCGCTGGTGGGCACCTTCACCGGCATTTTTCTCTCCTACGCCGTCATCGGCCCGATCGGGTTGAAAATCAGGTCGGTGCGCCAGAGGCAACTTCGCCTGTTCACGCTGGTCAAGCAGAGCCTGCTGGCGTTCATGAACGGCGCCATGCCGCAGGTGGCGGTGGAATTCGGGCGCAAGACCATTCCCTCGAAGGAACGCCCGACGATCGACACCGTCGAGAACGAAACCATCGCCGGCCCTTCGTTCCCCCCGGCCGCCGAGGTGGCGATCAAGGAGGCGGCCTGACCCATGGCGATTGAGGAACGCGACAGCGCGGCGACCACGCCGTGGCTGCAGACTCCGCAGGCCGATCATCCCGGTCTCTCGATCGAGCGCATGCCCGGACTCGTGTTCGCGCTCGGGCAATTCGCCCTGGACGTCCCGGAGGCGCTGGCCTCCTTGTGCAAAGGGCATTGTCTCGGCGCGATCAACGAGACGAAGCTGACGAATGTTTTCGACTTTCTCCACGATTGCGAAGGGCTGACCGCGGCCACGCTGCACAGCGCGCAACTCGATGCGCGCCTGCTGCTGATTTTCGACGCCGCCGTCATCGACACGCTCGTCAACTTGGTGTTTCGCGGCGAGGCGGCGTCGGACGGCGAAGCGGCGAACCAGGCGCGGCCGAGTCGTCCTCTCACCGGCATTGAGACCAGTCTCGTCGCCGAGCTGGCGCGGTCCTTGGGAAAGGCGGTAAACCGAGCTTTCGCCGAAATCGCGAGCCTCGAATTGACGTTCGAACGGTTGCAGACGCTCATCGACGTCTACGCGCTTGGACGCCGCGACATGCAGGCGGTCGCAACGAGATTGACGATCGAGACGCCGGTGGGCCCCACCAACCTCGTCGTCCTGCTGCCGCAGACGTTGCTGGCGCCGATTCGCAAGAATCTCTCTTTCGATCCGAGCAGCCGATCAGCGACGCCCGACCCGGGCTGGGCCCGGCAAATGAAAGTCGGAGTGACCAAAGCGCCGATCGCGGTCACGGCGGTGCTGGACGAGTTGGAGATGACGCTGGGCGAAATCGCCGATCTCGCCGTCGGACAGGTGCTCGGCTTGCACGGCGCCGGCATGGGTCGGGTTCGGCTGCAATGCGCCGGGCGGGAAATGTTCTGGTGCAAACTCGGCCGCGGCGAGGGCCGTTACTCCCTGGAAATCGAGGAGCCGATCGAACAGGAAGGCGGCGCTCTCGAAGCGGCGCCCGTCCGTTGATCGACTCGCGCCGGCGAGCGCGAGAAGCAACCGAGGAAAGAAGGTTTGGGCCATGGATGAGAGTCTTGAACCGCAGAGCGCGCCGCCGGAACCGGACGCCGCGCCCAGCGCGTCGGCGCCGAGCCCGCCCAAATTCGACGCGATCCTGTCGATTCCCGTCACCGTGCAAGTCGTGCTCGGCTCGACGACGATGGCCGTCGCCAGCCTGATGAAACTCGGGCGCGGGGGGCTCATTGCGCTCGATCAGAAAGTCGGCGATCCGGTCAACGTCGTGGTGAACGGCAGAGTGATCGCGCGCGGCGAAGTGGTGGTGGTCGACGAAGAGAGCGCTCAGTACGGCGTTTCTCTTAGCGAGATCGTCGCCTCGGCGCGCGACGATCGGGCCGCTTGACGGGGCGAGGCGCGATGGACGACTACTCCGACTCCGATTCGCCGGCGGAAAAGCGCATATACGACGGCGCTCAGCGGGCCGCCGCGATCTTGCTGGCGATGGGCAAGCCGCCGGCGACGCGGTTGCTCAAGCATCTGGATGCGAGAGAATTGCGCGAGGTCACGCGCGCGGCGGCGCAGCTCGGCCCGGTGCCGATGTCAAAGCTCGAATCGATGGTCGAGCAATTCACCTCGGAGTTCTCGGTGGGCGCCAACCTTCTGGGCGACATCGGACAGGCGCGAGAAATGCTGAGCGACGCGGTGTCGCCCGACCAGCTCGCCGACATCATGTCGGACGTGGTCGCGGCCGGCGAGAGGAACATCTGGACGGCCCTCGACAGCGTTCCCGAAGCGGTGCTCGCGGCGTACGTCGCGAACGAACGTCCCTTGACGGCGACCTACGTCCTTTCACGATTGAACCCGGCTCTTGCGGCGCAGATCGTCTCGAACTTGCCGCGTGAGACCCGCAACGACGTTCTGTGCGCGATGATTACACGCCCCTCGATCACCGAGGAAGCGCAACGCGTCATCGAAGACGCGGTGCGCAAGGAACTGCCGTCCCTGATGGTGCGCGCCTCGGGACTCGACAATCACACTCGCATTGCCGACATCATCAACAACCTCGAACCGCTGGAAGCGCGCGACGTCATGCAGTCGCTCGCCGCGGCGCGGCCGAAGGAAGCGAAAATCGTCCAGAAGATGCTGTTCTCGTTCGACGATCTGCCGCGGCTGTCGCAACGCGGCCGCGCCATTCTGTTCGACAAGCTCGAGACCGAGATCGTCGTGCTGGCGCTGCGCGGCACCGACGCGGAATTCCGCGACGTCGCGCTTTCCTCGATGGCCGCGCGCGCGCGCCGCCTGGTCGAGGCCGAACTCGCCACCCCGTTTACGCCGCCGCGGCGCGAAATCGCCAAGGCGCGCAAGAAGATCGTCGATCTCGTGCTCAAGATGGCGCAAAGGAACGAAATCGAAATCGCCCCCGAAGGCGCCGAGGCGGCGTAACCCTAGCCGGACGCGGCCATGAGCGACGATCAGGACTCGGACAGCAAGACCGAGGAAGCGACGGAAAAGAAGCTTCACGACGCCATCGAGCGCGGCGTCGTGCCGGTTTCTCGCGAAGTCTCGCTCCTTGCTTCGCTGGCCGCGATTCTGATCGTCATGGTGTTCTTGCTGCCCGCGCGCACGGAGCGGTTCGTCGGAACGCTGGTTCATTTTCTCGACGACCCCGCGGGTTGGAGGCTCGAGCGCGCCAACGACGTGGTCGCGCTCGGCGGAGTCATGGCGTTGGCGGCGGTCGACTTTCTCCTGCCGATCGTGGCGTTGCTGATGATCTTTGGCTTCGTTGCGTCGATCGCGCAAAATCCTCCGCGCATCGTGCCCGACCGGATCATCCCCGATCTCAAGCGAATTTCGATCGTCGCCGGCGCGTCACGCGTGTTCGGCCTCAAAGGCTGGACCGAATTCCTCAAGAGCATGCTGAAAATCGGCGCGGTGGGAGTCGTCGTGGGGGCGATTCTCGCTGGGCAAAAATTCGTGCTGGCGACGGCGATGTTTCTCGATGTGGCCGACTTGCCCCAGCGCATTCTCAAACTCTGCGTCGACGTCGTCGCGGCGGTTCTGGCGGCGACGCTCGTCATCGCGACGGCCGACTTGGCCTGGGCGCGCATTCATTGGCGTCGCGACCAGCGGATGAGCCGCTACGAGATCAAGGAAGAACTCAAGCAGACCGAGGGCGATCGCTTGGTGAAGGCGCGCCTGCGCTCGCTGCGGCTCGATCGTTCGCGCAAACGAATGCTCTCGGCGGTGCCGAAGGCGACGATGGTGGTGGTCAATCCGACGCATTACGCGGTCGCGATGCGATATGTCCGACAGGAGGGCGGCGCGCCGTTGGTCCTCGCCAAAGGCGTGGACCTCCTCGCGCTCAAGATCCGCGAGATCGCGGAGCAGTATCTCATTCCGATCGTCGAAGACAGGCCGCTCGCGCGCTCGCTCTACGAGGCGGTCGCGGTCGATACCGAGATTCCGCCGGAATTCTATCGAGCGGTGGCCGAGATCGTGCATTTGATTCAGGAAAAGCGAAGTTCCTGGCCGCTGACAAGGAATCGATGACGCCATGACCGATCGACATGTCGAAGCCCATCGCCTCGTCCACGAACAGATCATCGCCAACGCGATGGTCGAGGTCGCGACCGAATTGCGGCTGGCCGATCCGTCCGAACTGATTTTGATGATTCGCAGTGAGCAGGCCGCCAACATCGCGGACCTGGTCAATTCGTCGAGCGAGTTGTTCTTCAAGAGCGGCACGCTGCGATACGCGCTGTCGGCCGGGTGCGACGTGCAGTGGGATTCCACCCCGATCATCCGGTTGGACATGGAATTCCACCACGCTGCGGTAAGCGCGTTCTTCCGTTTGATGATCGGGCGCAAGCACGCCGCGGTCGACGTCGTCGAAGTCTTGTTCGACAACGACGATCTCGACGCCGACGCGATGGACCAGCGCCTCGCGGCCGCGATCGCCGGCGCGCGGCTGCCGCCGCCGGCGCGGGCCCCCGGCCGGAGCGCTCCGAGAGGGGTCGTCGCAATCCCGCCGCGGCGGCGGCGCAAGCCTGGAGCAAGGCCGAACGGGTAGCCTCGAGACACGATCCGTCGCAGGAGATTTGACGCGTGTCGCCGCTTTACGTTCTTCAGCTCGCCTCGCAGAGCGCACAGTGGCTATCGGCGCGGCAGTCGCTGATCGCGACCAACGTCGCCAACGCCAACACGCCCGGCTATCGGGCGGTCGACCTGCAACCTTTTTCGGCGGTGCTCGACAGCACGCAGATCACGATGGCCACGACCAACCCGGCGCACATGACGGCGACGCAAGCGGATTTCGCCTCGGCGCGGGTCGTGGAAAGCGATTCGGCGGACGAAACCCTGTCCGGCAACTCGGTGAACCTCGAACAAGAGATGATCAAGCTCGGCGACGTGAACCGCGCCTACTCCATGGACACGAACATCAAGCGCGCCATCCATCAGCTGATGATGTCGGCGGCGAAGTGAGCAAAGATGTCGGATCCCCTGCAATCGTCGCTGAAGATCGCCGGCGCCGGGCTGGAAGCGCAGTCGGTGCGGTTGCGCGTCATCTCGGAAAATATCGCCAATTCGCAGTCGACCGGGACCACGCCGGGCGCGGATCCGTACACGCGCAAGACGGTGACGTTCGACAACGAGATGGATCGGGCCGCGGGGTTGTCGCTGGTGCGGGTCAAGAGCATCGGCTTCGATCCCAGCCCGTTCAAGACCGAGCTCGATCCCAGCAGCCCGGCGGCCGACGAAGGCGGAATCGTCAAGATGCCGAATGTCGACATTCTGACCGAGCTCGCCGACATGCGCGAGGCGAATCGAACTTACGAGGCGAATCTGCAGGTGGCGAAACAATCGGCGGACCTGTTGAGCATGACCACCAGTCTGCTCAAGGACGCCTGATGCGTTCAGTCTGGCGGGGCGACGAATTCAAGGAGGCGGGAGCTTCGGCTCGGATTGCCTTCAGCGGAGTTTCCATGATGTCAACCGATCGTCCCGGACGCGGCTCGGCCGCCGGAGTAGGCGATCGCGGCCGCGCCGCCCGGCGGCGACGCATCGGCGCGGTCCATCGTTCGAGCAAGGGAGGCGCGCGGGTCTTCGGCGTCCACGCCGGGGTTGGCGCGCAGCGACAAAATGGCGATTGAAGGCGTATCCGCGCTCGGCGCGGTCGGGACGGAACTCGAACTGCGCGCTCCCAGCGGAACGGCCGGCGCCGCCTCGACGGCGACGGCCGACGCGAGTTTCGCGCAGACGTTGGGCGCGGTCGTCAACGGCGCGATCGGCTCGATGCAGGCCGGCGAGGCCGCGGCCATTCAGGGTCTGCAAGGGACGATGCAGCCGTTCAAGGTGGTCGAAGCGATCATGGACGCGCAGCGCACGCTGCAGCAGACTCTCGCGATCCGCGACAAGGCCGTTTCCGCCTATCAGGAAATCTCGCGGATGGCGATCTGAGCCCTCCTCGCAATAGAGAGATCGAAGCATGAGAGCGCTTACGATAGCGGCCACCGGCATGAACGCCCAAGAGCAGAATCTCGAGGTCATCGCCAACAACATCGCCAACATCAACACCACCGGGTTCAAGCGGTCGCGCGCCGAATTCACCGATCTGATCTACCAGACCGAACGGGTGATGGGTGTCAGCACCCGCGGCCGCGACGCCACCGTGCCCGAAGGCGCGCAAGTGGGCCTCGGCGTGCGCACCGCGGCGATTCGCTCCTTGCAGATCCAAGGCGCGCTGACCAGCACCGGCAACACGCTCGATCTGGCGATCAGCGGGCGCGGTTGGTTTCAAGTGACGACCCCGGCGGGCGACACCGTCTACACGCGCGACGGCGCGTTCAACACCAACGCGACGGGACAATTGGTGACCACCGACGGCTACATCGTGACCCCGGCGATCCTGATCCCGGCGACCGCGACCAGCGTCACCGTGAGCCAGACGGGATTGGTGACCGCGACGATTGCCGGACAATCGACGCCCCAACAGCTCGGCCAGTTGACAATCGCCAACTTCATCAACGAAGCGGGCCTGCAGGCGCTGGGAAACAACCTCTTTCAGCAAACGGCGGCCTCGGGTCAGCCCACCG
>Ga0326728_10013775_pt1 | contig 17443 bp, 15 predicted proteins | sample MB3enrmetagenome_FD_207602 | JGI IMG/M metagenome (GOLD analysis project Ga0326728, IMG submission 207602) | Lab enriched peat soil microbial communities from McLean, Ithaca, NY, United States - MB31MN | ecosystem: Environmental > Terrestrial > Soil > Wetlands > Peat | place: USA: New York... | reverse complement strand
TCCATCGCCATCCAGCGCACGATCGCCAGCCTTGGCGCGAACACCCTCGTGATCGTGCCCGCGGCCGCTAACATCGGCGGGGTCAACCAGGGACTCGGCAGCATGATGACGCTGACGCCCCAGGATGCCGATGCGATCATCAATGAGTGCTCCGCCGTCGGCTACTTGGCCCCGATCGTACGAGCCCGGACGCAGGTGGTGTACGGCAACCGGAACTGGGTGCCGACGTACATCTATGGCACGACGCCGTCGTTTCTGCAGGTACGCGAATGGACGGATATGGACGAGGGTGAGGTGTTCACCGAGCATGATGTCCGCAACTCCAGCAAAGTGTGTATCGTTGGCCAGACCATCGTGAGCGAGTTGTTCGGCGGGCAGTCGCCTGTCGGCAAGGAGGTCCGCGTCCGAAATGTGGCCTTTAAGGTCATCGGCGTGCTGCGAAGAAAAGGCGCGAACATGATGGGCATGGACCAGGACGATATCCTGTTGGCGCCCTGGACGACGATCAAATATCGTGTGGTCGCTTCCTCGCTCGCCGCCGCCAATCAGAGTACGACCAACACGAGCAGCACCACCGAAGTCAATACGCTCAGCCAAATTTACCCGAACATCCAGCAGAATCTCTATCCCGTTCCGTCGAGCACCGAGCAGGCCGACGTGCCGCAACCGGTCCGGTTTGCCAACGTGGACCAGATCCTGGCCGCCGCGCGGTCGGGCAGCCAGATTCCCTTTGCCATCCAGCAGATTGGCACGTTGCTGCGCCAACGGCATCACATCCGTGGCACCGATCCGGATGATTTCACCATTCGTGACATGACCGAGATCACCAAGGCAATGAGTTCGACGACGGCTCTGATCACCAAAGTGCTGTTGTGTGTGGCGACGATCTCGCTGGTGGTCGGCGGTATCGGCATCATGAACATCATGCTGGTCTCGGTCACCGAACGAACGCGTGAGATTGGCCTGCGCATGGCAGTGGGTGCCGAGCCGGGCGACATCCTGCGGCAGTTTATGACCGAGGCGGTCGTGCTCTGTTTGTTCGGCGGCACGATGGGCATCCTCCTGGGCCGGTGTAGTTCGTACATCGTGTCCTCGGTATTGCACTGGCCGACAGCAGCTTCGGTGGGAGCGATCGTGGCCGCCGTCGTCGTATCGGCCAGCGTGGGCATTATTTTTGGTTTCTATCCGGCGTGGAAAGCGTCGCGGCTCGATCCCATCGAGGCGCTTCGGTATGAGTGAGGTGGCACTGATGAATACAGTGGAGCAATGGTGCTCTGTTCCAGTCTTAGCCAAGGATGGCCATATCGGGAATGGCGCGGTTCCGCCTGGACTTAGAGGTGGGGCGTGAAATCGTTCCGCACCCTGAAAACGGCTTTACGTGCGCTTCGACGCAATGTCACGCGAGCAGTGCTCACGACGCTGGGCATCGTCATCGGCATTGCAGCGGTAATTGCGATGATGGAGATCGGCAACGGTTCGTCCATTGCCATCCAGCGCACCATTGCCAGCATGGGCGCCAACACCGTCGTGGTGATGCCCGGCACTGCTGCCAGCGGGGGTGTCACCTACGGGGCGGGCAGTGTGATGACGCTGACACCGCAGGATGGGGACGCCATCCTGAAAGAGTGCCCCGCCGTCGGCAGCGTTGCGCCGGTCGTGCGCGCCCGCACGCAGGTGGTCTACGGCAACCGCAACTGGGTGCCGATGTACATCTACGGCACCACGCCGTCGTTTCTGCAGGTACGCGATTGGACCGATATGGACGAAGGTGAAGGGTTCACCGAGCATGATGTCCGCAACTCCAGCAAAGTATGCTTGATCGGCCAGACCATCGTGAGGGAATTATTCGGTGGGCAGTCGCCCGTCGGCAAGGAGATCCGCGTCCAGAATGTGGCCTTTAAGATCATCGGCGTGTTGCAGACAAAGGGTGCGAATATGATGGGCATGGACCAGGACGATATCCTGCTGGCGCCCTGGACAACGATCAAATATCGGGTGGTCGGCTCCTCAACGTCGACAGTCAACCAGAGCAGTGCGACTGCTGCGACCAGCACCCAGGTCAATACGCTCAGCCAAATTTACCCGAACATCCAGCAGAATCTCTATCCGGTTCCGTCGGCCACCGAGCAGGCGGACGTGCCGCAGCCGGTCCGGTTTGCCAACGTGGATCAGATCCTTGTCGCCGCGCAGTCTGGCGGCCAGATTCCCTCGGCCATCCAGCAGATCGGCATCTTGCTGCGTGAGAGGCACCACCTCCGCGTCACCGATCCGGATGATTTCAACATTCGTGACATGACCGAGATCACCAGGACGATGAGTTCGACGACGGCGCTGATGACTAAACTATTGATGTGCGTGGCGATGATTTCGCTGGTCGTCGGCGGTGTCGGCATCATGAACATTATGCTTGTCTCGGTTACGGAAAGAACGCGGGAGATCGGCTTGCGCATGGCAGTGGGTGCCGAGCCGGGCGACATCCTGCGGCAGTTTTTGACCGAGGCCGTCGTGCTGTGTCTGCTTGGCGGCACGATGGGCATTGTACTGGGTCGGGGTAGTTCCTATATCGTGTCCTCGGTCTTACACTGGCCGACAGCAGCTTCGGTGGGAGCGATCGTGGCCGCCGTCGTCGTGTCTGCCAGCGTGGGCGTTGTTTTTGGTTTCTATCCGGCGTGGAAAGCGTCGCGGCTCGATCCTATTGAGGCGCTTCATTATGAGTGAGGTAGCACTGATGAATTCGAATGAACAACGACGCTCCGTCTCGGCTCCGGTCGTGGCGGTCGGTTTAGTCATGCTGATAGTAAGTGGGTGTATGGTCGGCCCGAATTATCATCCGCCGCAGCTGACAGCCCCCCCTGCATGGGTCGGCGTCGCGAAACCGCTGGCTGGGCAAGTGTCCATGGCCAGTCCGCAGCCGGCGGAGCTCACACAGTGGTGGCGCCAGTTTAACGACCCGACGCTGACGGCGCTGGTTGAAGAAGCGGTGAAGACGAACCTTGATCTGCAACTTGCCGAGGCCAGTCTGCGCCAGGCCCGTGCCACACGGGGCGTGGCCCTTGGAGGCTTGTGGCCGGCGGTCACTGGTTCCGGCAGTTACCAGAAGACGCACACGCCGATTTCCTCGTCGGTCGAAGGACCAAATCTTTTTCAGGCCGGCTTCGATGCAGTGTGGGAACTCGACGTGTTCGGCGGGGTGCGGCGCAACGTCGAATCCGCCAGTGCCAATGTCCAGGCCGCGGTCGAAGGCATCCGCAATGCGCAGGTCAGCCTTGTGGCCGAGGTAGCGCTAAATTACATTCAGCTCCGGGGTTTTCAGCAGGAGATCGTGGTTGCAAGGAAAAATCTGGAGGCCCAGCAGCACACCGCGGAGATCACGCGTAAACTATGGAAAGTGGGGTTCAACAGCGCGCTCGACGTTGCCAATGCCGATGCAAACGTTGCAACGACCGAATCCCAGATTCCGGTTTTTGAAACCGAGGCGCAGCAATCTATCTACGCGTTGAGCGTGCTGTTGGCACGGCCGCCGGCAGATTTGTTGGAGCGGTTATCACCGACGGCAAACCTACCCCAGATACCCGCGCAAGTCCCTGCAGGTTTGCCATCGGACTTACTGCGTCGTCGGCCGGACATTCAGCAGGCGGAGGCGCAGCTGCATGCCGCTACTGCCCAAATCGGCGTTGCCGTTGCCCAGCTCTTTCCGCAATTTTCACTCACCGGCTCGGCGGGCTGGCAAAGCAACCTGCTTCGCACGTGGTGGACCGAAGCCAGCCGTTCGTTCGGATTCGGTCCGTCGGTGAGTTGGCAGATTTTCCAGGGCGGTGCGATCATATCGAACGTCCGCGTGCAGGAGGCACTGCGCGACCAGGCCTTTATCACGTACCAGAAGACAGTCCTGGCAGCGTTTCAGGATGTCGAGAACCAGTTGATTGCATTTGCCAAGGAACAACAGCACCGTAAATCGCTTAATGAGGCCGTTGTCGCCAACCGCAAGGCCGTAGATCTGTCATTGTTGCTTTACACGGAGGGTCAGATCCCTTTCCTCAATGTGCTCGTTGCCCAGGAATCGCTTTACGCCTCCGAAAATGCATTGGTGCAGAGCGAGACCAACATTGTCACTGATCTCATTGCCCTCTACAAAGCCTTGGGGGGTGGTTGGGAATCGATGCCATCCTCCGCGCAGAATACGAACCCGAATCCGGCAAATGCTGTTGCGGAGACAAACCACAATACGAAGTAATGTGCGGCATTGCTGCTTCAGACATCCTTTCCTTTTTTCTTTCCCCGAAAAAGCGGGGGTTCATTATCTGATCTATGGACAAATCTTTTATTGTTTCATAATGCTCCCATGGAGAGCTTCTGGGATACACTCAGAACGAGCTTGTCCATCATCGTTGCTACAAGACGGGAGAACAGGCCGTCCGAGAGATCACGGAGTACATAGAGGTATTCTACAATCGGCAGAGACGGCAAGCACGGCTGGGGTACCTATCCCCGGCTATCTATGAGCGGCAGTTCTATGCAAGGCAGGTTGCAGCACGAGAGAGTCTTTGGTGTCCACTATTGACATCAGGGGGCATATTATTAGAAAGGAGTGTATTATGAAAAAGATGAGTCTTGCAGGGATAGCCTTTGTTATGTTAATCGTGTTGATTTCGTCAATACAGGGGCACGCCGGAGAGCTGCATGACGCGGTGATAAACGGAGATATCGTCAAAGTCTGGCAACTTATAGAGAAGGGCATGGATGTAGATACGAAGGACCAGTTCCAGGAGACCCCGCTACACGAAGCTGCCTCCTATGGGAATACCGACGTAGCGAAGCTTCTTATAGAGAAGGGCGCGGATGTAAATGCGAAGGACCAGTTCCAGCACACCCCGTTACACGACGCTGCCTCCCGTGGGAATACCGACGTAGCGAAGCTTCTTATAGAGAAGGGCACGGATGTAGATGCGAAAGACCAGTTCCAGGAGACCCCGCTACACGATGCTGCCTCCTATGGAAAGACCGACGTAGCGAAGCTTCTTATAGAGAAGGGCGCGGATGTAAATGTGAAGGACCAGTACCAGGATACCCCGTTACACGACGCTGCCTCCTGTGGAAATATCGACGTAGCGAAGCTTCTTATAGAGAAGGGTGCGGACGTTAACGCCCGGAACCAAAACCGGGACACCCCGCTACACGACGCTGCGTCCCGCGGGAATACCGACGTAGCAAAGCTTCTTATAGAGAAGGGTGCGGATGTTAACGCCAAGGGCTATAACCAGGACACGCCGCTACACGACGCTGCCTCCTACGGAAAGACCGATGTGGCGAAGCTTCTTATAGAGAAGGGTGCGGATGTTAACGCCAAGGGCTATAACCAGGAGACCCCGCTACACGACGCTGCGTCCCGCGGGAATACCGACGTAGCAAAGCTTCTTATAGAGAAGGGCGCGGATGTAAATGCGAAGGACCAGTTCCAGGACACCCCGCTACACGATGCTGCCTCCTGTGGAAATACCGACGTAGCGAAGCTTCTTATAGAGAGGGGCGCGGATGTAAATGCGAAGGACAATTACGGCAAAACGGCCTTGGACATGGCCGAAGCGAGTCATAAGCCCGACATTGTGAGCATACTCAGAGCGGCTGTTATAAGATAGTTGATGTAAAAAGAGAGAGGGGTGTTATCCTCTTGGGAAGATTTTGGCAAATACAATCCCAATGAGCAATACGTGGTCCGGTGTTTAGGTTACCCTGCCGGCCCTGCATGACAGGGTCGTGGGATCAAATGTTGCTGCCCCCCCGCCTCTCCAACGCCTCTCCTTCCGAATTCGTTTCGCATTCGTACCGATATTCCTTTTTCATAGACATGGGTGGAGGTGAGAGATCAAATAGGGGGCGGCTTGCGCTGTACATAGCTCAGAGGAAAACTGGGTTGAGCAACGAGGAGATTGGAAGGCAGTTCGGAGGAATCCGAACATTGCGAGAGTATCTGAGAAGATTTGGAAGAGAGGAAAAAGTTGCGAAGGAGTATTGCTAAGATAAAGGAAATATGTGAAAATAGGAACATACGGTTTAGGTTTCAGCTAAAATACTATCTTGATACACTAAAAAAGAAAAAGGGAAATGAAGAGATGGGAAGAGAAAATCCTGAGAAGGATTTGAATCGAACAGGGAAGAAGTAATAAAACTCGGAGGTGAAGGCTATGATCAAGACAGAACTATGTGACTTTCTCGGAATCAAGTACCCTATTATTCAGGCTGGGATGGGCCCCTTTGGGACGAACAAGCTCTGCATTGCCGCGGCCAATGCCGGGGTGTTGGGGTTGATCAGTTCGAGCGGCATCTCTGTGAAGGATACTCAGCCCGGGATCTACAAATACTTTGTGGAAACGGGCGGGGCTACTCTTCAGGACGACGGCAAGACGGTGCTGAAGAAAATCTATCGACAGACGCTGGAACAGACAAAGCAGAAACAGGGGATCTTTGGCGTTAACGTCATGGTGTCCGAGGAGATGAAGAGCTATGCAGACCTGATCGTTGACACGATGATTGAGGTCCGGGAGGAGGACCCGGACATGAAGAAGCGTTTCCAGATCCTGATCACGTCGGCCGGAGACCCGCTTCCCTGGACGGAGAGGGTCAGGAAGGCAGGGCTAAAATGGCTGCACGTCATTCCGTCCGTGAGGGGAGCGCTCCGTTGTAAGAAGGCGGGTGTGGATGGGGTGATTGCTTCAGGTCATGAAGGGGGGTTCCACACTTCGTGGGAGCCGGTACATTCAATGACGTTGCTGCCCGCAGTGGTGGATGCCTTAGCTGGCACGAAAATCCTCGTGGTGGGAACCGGTGGGTTCTGCGATGGAAGGACCCTGGTGGCGGCCCTGACCCTTGGCGCCTCCGGAGCCCAGATGGGTACCCGATTTCTCGCGACCAAGGAGAGTGATTTTCACCCGATGTGGAAAGAAGGGGTCGTCAAGACCGGCGACCGGGGGACGCTTGTGGCCCGGGGGTTTGTCGGCCCGGCCCGGTGGTTAAAGACGCCGGTGAGCATCAAGCACCAGGAGAACACCTTGAAAATGTCGCCCGGGGTTTTTTTAGGGAGGCCGGACGATTATACGACCGTTCCTATGGAGTTGATTCAGGGCGAGATTGAAGGGCTGAATGCGGTGTACGCAGGGGACGAGAGCAAGGCCCTTTTGGCCGGCGGGGAATGCGCCCAGCGGATCAACGATCTTCCCACCACAGAGGAGCTGGTCAAGAACATTGTCCGGGAAGCCGAAGAAGTTCTCGCCAAGGTCCCGAGATTCTTAGTGTAGGTCAAGGATCCTCCAAGTAGCGAAGCCCAAAAAAAAGAACCAGAGAATGAGGCAGGGCCTTTATGGCTCTGCCTTTTTTTCTGTGTGCATCTCTCTGGTGTGAAAGCTTACGAAGTGAGTCAACCGACGGGATCATCCCTTTCTGGTACCATGGCTCCGAAATTATTCAATCCCTACGATGCGTTTGGCCCAGCGTTTCTTCTGTTCGAGGTTGCCCAGCCGGCCGTACATCACTTTTTGGGTTTGAGGGGAGCCTGCACCGTGCATAGATTCAACCAGGGCAGTCCCTCCGCTCATATTCTCGATGAGCCTAAGAATCTTCATGCGAGCTTCGACGGGAATCCCTTTCGCGCCTGCTAAGTATTTCTTCACGTACCGGCCCACTTCGCTGCTCTCAAGATCACCCTGGAAAGGCATCGTGGCGACGATTCCGCCCGCGATATCGTGGGCCAAGCGTGCGATTTCATAGATGTGGCGCGTGACATTATGTTTTGTCGTATTGGCCAGAAGAGGATCCGGATAGTAAGCTCCGGAGGGAGTTTTGTACCCCATGGCAGAGCAGGCCACAGACCCTGAATAGATGGTCTCTGCAAGATGGATCATCTCAGCCAGTTTTTCTTTGATGTGAGAAGCGCCGGCCGTTCCTTGATACTCGGCAGCCAATGCAGTCGCCCCTACCAGTACGTCGGAGACTCCTCCTTTGCAACCTCCATAGTTTTGTCGATGCAATGTGGCAAAGCGCTCTACGAGTGTTCCGGCCATGTCATATTCGCCGCAAAGAAAAACCCTTTCCCAGGGGACGAAGACATTTTCAAAGACGATGAGGGCCTCCCCTCCGACAAGCCCATAGAGAGGGTTGCCAACATCGATCCCCTCTTCAAACTTTCGTTCCTCGTTCGTCTGGCGGCCGAAGATGAGAACGACCCCCGGCGCGTTGAGGGGGAAGGCACAGGCCAACGCATAGTCTCTATCTTCCTCCCTCATCGCCTGGGTGGGCATGATCAGAATCTCGTGGGAGTTAACACCTCCTGTCATATGGGCTTTGGCTCCACGAATGACAATTCCGTCGGACCGCCGCTCAACGACGTGAGTGAAAAGATCAGGGTCTGACTGCTTGGTAGGAGGGAGAGACCGGTCTCCTTTGACATCGGTCATCCCGCCCACCAGCATCACATTGCTATCCTGGACGTGGATCAGATACTTTTTGAATCGTTCGAAGTAATCCGTCTTATATTTTTGATCGATATCATAAGTCGTCATGTACGTGGCATTCAAGGCATCGAACCCCACACATCGTTGAAAGCAGGAGCCTGTTTCATGGGCGATGAGGCGGAGCATCTGGACTTTCTTAATGAGATCGTCCACGCTTTGATGAATGTGAGTGAATCGGTTGATCTTCCTGCCGGTCAAATGGGAAGTGGCTGTCATCAAGTCCTCATGTTCAGGCCGAAGGGCAAGTTCATAAGTGAGGGCTGCAGAATTGATATGCGGCCGAAGAGCGGGATGCTCGGTCACATCCTCCACACGTTTTCCGTTGTAAAAGACGACGTGATGAAGGTCTTTGAGGCTCCGGATGTAATCTTCCTTGGTAACGATTCGTTTCATTTTTTCTCCTTCTCACGCCCCCTCCCTCGCCCCCCTGCCTGTCTGCCGGTAGGCAGGCAGAAGGGAAGGGTGAGGGGAAATTTCGAATGCCTTTGACAAGTTCTTAATAATTCATTATGCCCTCATCTCCGCCAAGATGCCAGCTGTGCGATTCTCATTCTGGCAGGCAACCTCAATCGCCTTTTTGGTCGAAAGCGGTCAGCCATTTGATCAGGCTTTCAAAATCATTTTCTCCGAGAATCGAGTGAGAGGGAACGTCATACCTACCTGAATCTTTGTCGGGACATGCCCGGGGACATCCGCTCACGAGCACCATTATGTCAGAATCTCGCAGGTCGTCGGCGGCAAAGATGAACCGGCCTTCTAACAAAGATCGGAGCCTTTGAATCATCTCCACCCTTTCATAAGAAGGATTACATCCACCGCAATACTTTATTCCGATCTTCTTCATGTTGTCCATTGCATCGCCCCCCTCACCCTCTCCCTGTCCTCAGCAACTATCTGTGGGCGGGCAGAGGAAGAGGGGGGGAGAGGACATAATTACTTTGTTAACACACGTTTCATTGCCGTCTTGACAGTAGTCTAAGTATTATCTATACTGTCCTACAATACAATGATATAATAATCAAAATTAAGGGCAACCCCTAAAAAAGCCGAAGGGAGGAACTGAGATGGATAAGACCACTCAATCACTTGTCAGTAAGGAGATGGTTTATGTTTGTTTGGGGTTTGTCGTTTTGATCATAGTACTAATGGTGCTCGGCTCAACGAAGTGGGGTTTTGGGGAAATGTTCCGGCTTTGGATTAGTGGGTTCAAATCTTTATTTTAAACGGTGAAACAGGAATACATCCTATTTATGATCCGGTGAATGGGAAGAGGGGATATCTCCCTCTTCACTATCCGAATCAATCCAGTGGACGGCAGATAACCGCCGCTAACCTTCCTCGTTACATGCCCTTACACGTCAGGCCGGAAATCTTATACAAGAATACGTCATGCCCCCTCTCCCCCTCCTGCCACCGAGGGAGGGGAAGGCGTGGGAAGGATGTTGAGTTTCATGAACAGAAGAAAGAGGATTCCACTGCTGATTTTGATCATGGCCATCATGAAGCAGGACTGCTTCAAGCCCAGAATGGGCAATAAAAGGATACCTCCAAAGAGCCCTCCCAAAAATCCTCCCAGAAGATCCGCTCCGTACAGCAGCCCAGCGGTGTGGCCAAGCATTTCTCCCTCTTCAGGCGCACCGAGATAGATTTTAGTCGCCAGAGGGAATTGGAGCCCGATCCACGCACCGGAGAGAAAGGACATGATCAAAAATACCGGGTAGATAAGAAGAAAGACAGCTGGTTTTTCAAGGTATGGAGTTGGGATGGAGAACACGAAGGGAAAAAGAAATGAGAAGCAAATGATGACCATTTCTATTCTCAGAAATAATATAGAATCCCTTCTTATCCGATCCAGACGTTGGGTGATGACGAAGCTGCTCAATGCGACCCCGAACATGAAGATGGCGATGAGCAAGCCGATTTGATGGTAAAGATAGCCATAAAATGTTTGAAAGGTGAAGATGATGGCCAGATTGAATATCATCCCCGCTAATCCAGTGGTAAAGATGGCATAGGGAATGGACTGCCTGGAGAGACGAGGTTTTCTTATAAAAACAACCCCCGTCAGGAGGGTGAAGAGGGCCATCAAGGCAATCGATATTTGAACGCTGAATCCTTCAAACCATTTAAATATCCCTGTGAGGTATGGAGAGAAGAGGGCGTTCCAGTAAGAGAGGCTGAGGAAAACGCCTATGGGACGAAGATCGGAGTTGATTGGAATTTTTTTCCCTTCCATCGATTGTAGAAACCATTTCGTCCATCTTTCATGAAGCCGGTACTCGATATAGCCTTTGGTGAAGAGGCTCGTTCGTATTTTCCTCTGATCAAACCTCTTGATGATTTCCCCAGGAGTGATTTTTTCAAGCTGACTGGAATTCGAGGCTAAATAAAGATTGAGATCACCTGGGATTATCCTTACCGATTGAAAAACACTTTTCAGGGTATCCAGAATACACACGTTCAGATCTCTCAATTCCGGACTGATATAAGTCAACGAACCCGGGAGGGTAAGAACGATGATTCCATCGGGACTCATCTTCTCCTTGGCCGTGGAGAAAAATTCAGACGAGAACAGTCTGTTGGTCTGTAATTCCTGAGGGGCAGGAATCCCGACGAAAATCATATCGAATCGATTCCGGGTTCTTTTCACGAAGAACCGACCATCGGCATAGTGAATCCTTACTCGTTTATCTGAAAGCTCGGATTGCGTGAGGGGCGTTGAAAATTTTTGAATCAGCTTCAAGAGGAGGGGATCCAACTCAACATAGTCCACATGCACCACAGGATATTTCAAAATTTCGTGAATCATTCCTCCGGCACCACCGCTCAGGATTAAAACCGATTCAGGTTTTTCATGAAAAAGCATTGGAAAATGAACGAAATCCTCGATGGAAGCCACATCCGGAACCGGGGTGGTGATGGAAGGGACACCATTGGTAAAGAAGGTGAATTGCTCACCTCTTTTTGTGACGGTAATATTCCCGTAGATCGAATTTTCATTGTGGAGGACCTTTAGGTTTCTCCACTGGGATTGAATTGAAAATGAATTGATTTCTTTTGCCGAGGGAGTAAAAAGAAAATAGATAAAAAGGATTGCAAGGAAGATCGAAAAGTAACAGAGCATATTTCGAAAGCGAAAGAAGGGTGCCCTAAGTAGAGGCGGGATAAGAAACACGGAAATGGACGCATTTATCGAAGAGAGAATAAAGGCGATCTGAAAGGAATTGAAGTATTGAACAAGAAGAAATGTGACAAGCAGTCCACCGATGATGGACCCGATGCTTTCGAAGGCATAGACCTTTCCAACGGAGGAAGCGTCTTTTCTGACGTACTGGGAGTAGAGTTTACACCCGTAGGTGAAAAGGGCCCCATGGGGGAGTGTGACCGGGAGAAGGATCAGGAAAGAGGAATAAAAAATGGGACCAAAACCAAGCCCTTCTCCGGGAGTGGCAAGAAGGATGTTTTTGAATATTCGACAAAGGTAGATGGAGAAAGGGAAGGCCACAGAAAAGACCAGCTGGAAGACCACATAGGTCTCTATTTTCCTTCCCACCTTCTCGACGGATTGGCCGATGACGTAAGAGCCGATCGCTTCCAAGATCAGCCAATTGCCGAGAATGATTCCGACGGTGAGCTCATTGCCAAGAAAAGAGACGAGAAGCTCCCTCAACAGGACGATCTGTGCAACGATGCCGCTCATCCCCATGATGAGCAAAGAGGCTTTAAGGGAGAATGGTCTCATGTGCCGAAGGGTGGACTCCGAACTATTTTTTGAAATCCCATCGAAGTGAGGGGGCAAAGGCGGCTCGGCTTCCAAGCTCCTCTTCAATTCGAAGAAGTTGATTGTATTTAGCCACCCGATCCGTTCTGGAGGGAGCGCCGGTTTTGATCTGACCCGCATTGGTGCCCACGGCCAAATCAGAAATGGTCGTATCCTCTGTCTCACCAGAGCGATGGGAGATGATGGTACGATAGCCAGCCTTTTTTGTGATCTCAGTCACTTCAAGGGTTTCTGTCAATGTCCCAATCTGGTTGAGCTTGATGAGGATCGCATTTCCTATTCCTTCTCGAATCCCCCTCATCAGCCGGTCAGGATCGGTGACGAAAAGGTCGTCTCCAACCAATTGGATCTTTTTCCCCAGACGGGCTGTCATCGCTTTCCATCCTTCCCAATCATCCTCGGCAAGACCATCTTCAATAGAGACAATAGGAAACCTCTTGATCAAGCGTTCGTAGCAGTCAATCATCTCGGCAGAAGTCCTTTTCGACTTCTTTTCAGCCTTGAGAAAATAAGCGCTCCTCCGGTAGAACTCGGGAGCGGCAGCGTCGATACCAAGCGCCATCTCTCTTCCGGGTTGATAACCTGATTTCCTGATAGCCTCGATGATTAAGGAGAAGGCTTCTTCATTGGAACAAAGGTCCGGTGCAAATCCTCCCTCATCGCCTACTGAAGTTTTGTAACCTTTTCCTTTCAGGATCGCCTTGAGATGGTGAAAAACCTCCACTCCCATTCTCAGGGCCTCCCTGAAACTTTTGGCCCCACAGGAATGATCATGCATTCCTGGAGGTCAACATTATTATCGGCGTGGACGCCACCGTTGAGAATGTTCATCATGGGGAGGGGGAGCCGTGAGGCGGAAAGACCTCCAAGATGCTGATAGAGAGGGAGTCCCAGGTGGTTGGCAGCGGCCCGGGCACAGGCCAGTGAGACGCCTAGGATCGCGTTGGCGCCCAGTCGGATTTTATTTGGAGTTCCATCCCACTGGAGCATCGCCGTGTCGATGGCTTTTTGATCGAGGACGTCCATTCCCAGAAGCTTAGGTGCCATCACACGATTGATGTTTCGAACTGCTTTTCGGACTCCTTTGCCGAGATAACGTTTGAGATCTTTATCCCTTAATTCCAAGGCTTCATGCCTTCCGGCCGAGGCTCCGGAAGGGACTGAGGCTCTCCCGCTAAAACCGCTTTCCAAAAAGACTTCTACTTCCACGGTCGGGTTTCCTCTGGAGTCGAGGATCTCCCTCCCGGTAACCTCAACGATGATGGCCATATCCATTTTTCCCTTCAGTGACGGATGCCTATTTTTTTTCATTTAACATTCGAGTGCCGATATAAATGTACTGGATTCCAGATAGGATCGTAATGATGGCGGTTCCGTAAACGGCGACTACGGAGAGATGTTTGAAGGCTGGGAAGTACCACGCCATTAATACGAATAGGATTGTCACAATCTGGAAAGTCGTGGTTGTCTTGCTCAAGAGGCTGGGGTTGATCTTGGGGTTATATCCGGTGAGGAACATAACAAGAAAACCCATGAGAATGATGACATCCCGGGTGATGACGATGACCACGAGCCAGCTGGGGATCACTTCGATGATCGCGAGGGAGACAAAAGCGGCGAAGAGGAGCAGTTTGTCGGCGATGGGATCGAGATAAGCGCCCAATTCGGTCCGTTGGTGAGTCAGGCGCGCGATCAAACCGTCCAATCCATCTGTAATCCCCGCAATCGCAAAAGTGAGAAGGGCCCAATCAAGATGTTTATTGATGATGAGAATGACGAACAGGGGAATCAAAAGGACTCTTAATAAGGTCAGGATATTGGGTAGGCTCATCGGCGACTATTCACGTTTCGGAACTTTCATTCCGAATTCCGCAATCTGCATTCCGCAATAGGACAGGGTTACTGGTAATTATTTTCATTCTCTCCCCTGTACAGGTCCTTGAAGGTTGTGAATTTATCCAGAAAAGCCAGGTCGATCTTTCCAATGGGACCGTTCCGCTGCTTTCCGATGATAACCTCCGCCTTGCCTCGATTGGGGTTATCTTCTGATCGGTTATATACTTCGTCACGGTAGATGAAAAGGATCAAGTCGGCATCTTGCTCGATGGCGCCGGATTCCCGAAGGTCTGACAACTGCGGCCTATTCCCTGTTCGTTCCTCGGTTTTCCGACTGAGCTGAGAGACGGCGATCACAGGGATATTGAGTTCCTTGGCAAGAGCTTTTAAAGATCGGGAGATCTCCGAGATCTCCTGCTGCCGGCTTTCGACTCTTGCCCTCCCTTTCATCAGTTGCAGGTAGTCAATAATGACCATCCCCAAGCCATATTCCGATTTAAGGCGTCGGGCCTTAGCTCTCAATTCAAGTGCCGAGAGGGCTGCTGTGTCGTCAATATAGATGGGCGCCTCCGATAGATTCCCTGCGGCAATGGTCAGCTTTGGCCAATCGCTCTCGTTGAGATAGCCTGTCCGGAGTCGTGTCCCTTCTACGTTGGCTTGGGAACAGAGCATGCGGATGACCAGTTGCTCCTTTGACATCTCCAGCGAGAAAATAGCCACAGGAATTTTGTTCTCGATGGCGGCATACTCGGCGACGTCGAGGCAAAAGGCCGTCTTGCCCATGCTGGGCCTTCCAGCAATAATGATCAGGTCAGAAGGCTGAAAACCCGCTGTCATCCGGTCCAGTTCCTTAAACCCTGAGGGGACACCGGTGACGGCCTCCTTCTTCTTGAAGAGCCTTTCAATGGTTGTAAAGCTTTGTTTGACGATTTCGCGGATCGGGTAAAAAGAAGGTCTCACCCTTTTTTCCGAAATCTCGAAGATGGCACGCTCTGCCTCATCAAGGAACCCTTCCACATCCCCTCGATCCTGGTAACTTTGCGTGATGATCTCCGTAGAGGTTTGAATCAACTTCCGCAGGATGGCCTTTTCTTTGACGATCTTGGCGTAGTATTCAATGTTGGCAGCGGTGGGGACGGAATCGATCAGAGCGGCGAGGTAAGAAGCCCCTCCGACAGAGTCGAGCTGGTCGATTTTTCGGAGTTCATTCGTGAGGGTGATCAGATCCGAGGGCTCATCACGTTCCGAAAGATTGATCAAGGCATCGAAGATTTTGCGATGGGCATCTCGATAAAAGTCATCGGCGTCAAGAATTTCTGTCACGCGGTTGATCGCTTCATTTTCAATAAGGATTCCTCCCAGCACAGATTGTTCTGCCTCAATATGCTGAGGAGGAAGTTTGTGGGAAGAGAAGTCCGCCTCGTTCATGAACGATTACTCCTGAACTACCCAGACTTTCAGATGGGTGGTTACCTCGGGATGGAGCTTGATTAGTACGGTGAACATCCCCAGATTTCTAATGGGTTCCTCCAAGGCGATCTTTTTCCGATCCACCTCGATTCCATTTTCCTTCAGATAATTCTCAACATCCATGGAAGTCACGGAGCCGAAAAGTTTCCCGCTTTCTCCGACCGTTTTTGCAAAGGTGCAGGAGAGGTTTTCGATCTGTCGGCCCAACTTCTCCGCATCTTTTTTTGCCTTTTCCATGCGCTGTTGAACCAGACGCTTTTGGTGTTCAATCACCTTAACGCTTTTCTCTGTGGCGACCATGGCTTTCTTTTGAGGGATGAGATAATTCCTCCCGTATCCGTCAGAAACCTTGACCAAGTCCCCGGCTTTTCCCAAAGAAGGGACATCCTCTAACAAAATAACCTTCATGGAACACCTCCCTACGCCCGATTCCACAGGGCGGAAATCCTAAATCCAAATCAAAGATATTTCAGATTTTCCATATTTATTTCCTCCCCCTTCGATACCCCCTCCTTGCTAACGGGGCGGAACGATGAACTTTAAACGATGAACTATGAACAGAGTACCCTTGGGACGATGCATGGTAAGGGATGAACAGTTCATTGTCCATCGTTCATAGCCTGTTTACCTTAATGAGACGCCGTCGTAAACGGAAGGATGGCGATGTTGCGCGCCCTCTTGATCGCGACCGTCACCTGCCTCTGGTGCTTTGCACAGTTTCCTGAGATCCTTCGAGGAATGATCTTTCCCCGTTCCGTAATAAAATATCGAAGGATCTTTGGATTCTTATAATCGATATCCAATTTTTTGTCCGTACAGAATCGACAGACCTTTCGCCTCATGAAGGGTTTCCTCTTCCTGTCGCCAACTGGTTTTTCCATTGGTTTTCTCATGCTGTTCTCCTTATTTCTCCGGGCGGGGTGCCTCGTTCTTTTCTCCGATCCTCCGGAGCGCGGAGGCGATGACCTCTGTGCGGGTTCGATTCTTTCCTTCCGGCGTTTGCCAGGATCGTAGATTGAGTTTGCCGATAACCATCAGGGGTTGACCGCTCTGGAGGAGGTCAAGATTAAATTCAGCCAATTTCCCGATGGCCACAATGGTAATCCGATTTCGAACTCCTTGCCCTGTACCGGCACGACGCAGGGCTTGCCTTGTAGCATTGTGATTTCGGGTTTGACCAGTCTGGTCCTCTGAGTCGTTTAATTCCAGCGGAAATTGGATCACGGGCGACCCGTCCGGGCGATAATGACGTCGAGGAGGGGTCACCACCTTTCCTGTGAGGACCACGCGGTTTAAAGAGGTCATGTCTTCGCCGCGGCCTCGGTTCCCTCCTCCGGGGCTTCCTCTAATACCGGGCCCTCCGAGGAGGAGGCTTGTCGTTCGTCCAATCGAACGGATTGGAACTTGATGACGGCATCCATGACCCGAAAATTTCTCTCTAATTCAGAGAGCAGGGAAGGCGATCCCAAAAAGTGGACGAGGATGTAATGACCTTTGGCTTTCTTTTTGACTTCGTAGGCGAGCTTTCTATTTCCCCAATCTTCAACCTTTAAGACTTCTCCGCTGGCCTGCGTGATAATTCCTTTGACTTTTTCGACCAACGACTGGGCCTGTTCTTCTTCGAGATCAGGGTCCAGAATGAAAATGATTTCATATTTCCTCATGGGTCACCTCCTTGTGGATTATAGCCCTAAAACAAAGTTTAGAGCAAGGAGCATTTCAATTGCGAATTGCCTCAGATTAAATGTTACCGGGTGTCTGAATAAAAAGGGATCGTTGACTCATAATAGATGTTACCAGATATCGGCGCCGGAAAGGAGATTGGGTTATGAGCCCGCGATCAAAAAAAGAA
>Ga0326728_10013773_pt1 | contig 17446 bp, 8 predicted proteins | sample MB3enrmetagenome_FD_207602 | JGI IMG/M metagenome (GOLD analysis project Ga0326728, IMG submission 207602) | Lab enriched peat soil microbial communities from McLean, Ithaca, NY, United States - MB31MN | ecosystem: Environmental > Terrestrial > Soil > Wetlands > Peat | place: USA: New York... | reverse complement strand
TCATAGATACGGACCCGCCGAAGCTCGGATGACAAAACTATCCGAAGGGTTTCCGGAAGTCAAGCCGGGCAAGCGCAGAGCGTGCGGCCGGCCTTGAGTCCGGCACGGAAACATGCCACGCGCAGCCTGCCCCGATTCATCGGGGTCCCGCCGGTGAGGGGGCATGGGCGGGTTCGATGCCAGGTCCGATTCGAATCGGACCATCGGACTCCCGCAACCGGAGATGGCCAGGGCACGCCGGTGTACCGTCGGCGCGTGCGGGGTCAAGCGATCGCCGCGGCGAGCCGCACAGCACGCTGAAATCGTTGGCGAAGAAATCGAGAATTTACGGGAGGGCGCCGGCGGGTTATCCCGCCTATGGGAACTTGTCGCGGCAGCTACCGCCTTTCTCTCCCGGGGTGGCGGGATGCCGCGGGCAGCGGATGGCCCAGAGGTTAGCCTCCGATTCCGAAGGGGTATTTTCTTTCCATACGGCGTGTCCACATCATACTCTCGGGGGTCTTCTTTTTCAAAGCAGGCGCGGATGTGGGCATATTTGGCCCTCCTCCGCGGCACGACATCAGGAAATGACCGCGGGGGGACGCGGGTGCAAGGCCTGTCTTTCGGAGTGCGGCGACTCGTCGCCGCTTTTGCTCGCCGCGACTCGCCCGGCGAACCTTTGCACCGGTGACGAGTTACCGGCTGCAAAAAGCGGGACCGAGTTCCCGCACTCCGAAAGCGACGCCACCGATCAGAGCACCCGCGTTTGATGGCCATGCGAAAGCTGCTCCGGACACGGGACCAGATGACGAGCTAAGAGCAGTGCCGAGTGACATGTAATGAGTGGCGAGTAGCAAGCGGAGGGCAAACCGCAGATTCAAAATTCAAGAGAAATCTTGGTCGCATTTGAAAGGGCGGCGCGCGGACGTGCTTTGCCCTTCCCCGCGGCACTGCATCGTGAAATGAGCGCTTGCGGACGCGGGTGCAAGGCCTATCATGGGCGTGTGGCACAGGCAGAGTGCCTTTGCCACCGCACACAGGCAAGAGTGCCTGTGCCACCGGTGGTCGGGCGCCCCCCGGGATTCAACCCCCCCAAATCTCCATCAAGTTCCCCGGCAATCTGCCGAAAGAATAGATGAAGTCAACCCAGGCCTTTTGGGGAGATCTTTCCGTGCACCCCCGGGCCTCCGGCTGGCTTCAGCTTCTGCTAGGAGCTTGGCCATCAGCCGGGATCCGTCTTGAAGCCCCCCCATGCGGGCGGGCGGTGATTCGACTCGGGAAGTCCCAGCAGGTCTGAAGCGAAGAAGCAGGGAAGCGCATCTGCTGCCATGAAAGTCCGATCAGCGCCAACCCGCCGGATAGTTCTCCCCTGCCTGCTCCTGTTGGCGGGAGCGGGAAAGGTGTGGGGGCAAGGCGGGCATACCCCTGCCGAGCCTTCCTCCCTGCCCGTTCTTACCCGGATCAGCGACATTCGTGCCCTTTCGGAAAAAGAGGCCGGAAAAGGGCGTCCGGTGCGCGTTCGAGGAGTGGTGCTCTTCTATGGCGACTCCTTGACCCGGCTCGGCAAGAAGGTGCTCTTCATCCAGGATTCCACTGACGGTATCTACATTGGGACGCCACCCACGGGGGACTTGGGCCTGACCGCCGGCGACTTCGTGGAAGTTGCGGGAATTACGGGTCATGGATGGTTTACGAACGAGATCGAAAAGCCGCAGATTCACAGGCTCGGGCGGGCGCTCTTCCCCGCGCCGCGCCGTCCCCGCTATGAGGATTTGGCTCTGGGGCAGCAAGACAGCCATTGGGTTGAAATCTCGGGGATTGTGCATTCCGTCCAGGTCGAAGAGCCATCGAAGCCGCTTCTGCTCTCCCTTGCGGTAGGGCTGGGCAGGGTGCAGGTGGCCGTCCAGATGCCATCCGCAAGCGCGCCGGCGAACCTGCTGGATTCCAAAATCCAGGTGCAAGGGGCATGCGGGGGAGTCTTCAATCCCCATCTCCAGCTCGTGGGAATTGTCATCTACGTTCAAAGCATGGATTCCATCCGCGTTGTGGAGCCGGGAACCCTTACGGCAGAAACTCCACGGATGCAATCGATTCGCGAGCTCGCCCGGCTGAGCGCGCGAATCACCTCCGGCCACCGGGTGAAGGTTCGGGGAATCGTGACTTTGCAGAGGCCCTCCACCTCGCTCTACATCAAGGACGCGACGGATAACCTGGAGGTGGAAACCTCCCAGCCGACAATCGTCCAACCCGGTGATGCCGTGGAAGTGTGGGGGTTTCCCGGCTTGGGCGGGGGCTCCCGAGTGCTGGAAGATGCCGGGTTCACCAGGCTCGCAAGCGGTCCGCCGCCCGTGCCGGTGGATATCTCGGTCGAGGAAGCCCTGCAAGGGAACTACAACAATTCTCTGGTGCGGGTGGAAGGCCGCATATTTGAGTCGATCGCGCAAGGCGCTGCTCCCGCCCTGGTGGTGGGGTCGGGCCGGGTTGCCTTCCAAGCTCGGATGCTCGGGAAGGAGGCCAGGGAGGCCATTCCCCGCCTGGAAGTCGGCAGCCGCGTGCGAATTACCGGCATTTGCCAGGGATTGACAAACGAAAGCGGAGCTCCCCCGGCGTTCCGGCTGCTGGTCCGCTCCCCCGCTGACGTCGAGATGCTGGAAAAAGCTCCCTGGTGGAATGCGCAGCGGGCGTTCTGGGCGCTGGGGTTGCTGGGCGCCATGATGCTGGCGACGGCGGCGTGGGTGGTGATCCTGCGCAAGCAGGTGCGGTCGAAGACCGAGGAGATTCGTGAATGGCTGCGGCGGGAGGCAGCGCTCACGGATCGTTACCGTGATCTGCTCGAAAACGCCATCGACATGGTTTTTACGCGTGACCTGCAGGGGAACTTCCTCACCGTGAACAACACGCTGGTCAGGACTCTCGGTTACACGCGGCCCGAACTGCTGCGCATGAATCTCGCAGAGGTCATCGCTCCTGAATACCATGAGGCCATGCGCCGGGCAATGGGCAGGGCCAGGGAAGGGGAGGCGCCGGGAGATGCGGAAGTGGAACTGATCACCAGGCGCGGAGCCCGCGTGGCCGTGGAAGTTCGCGGCCGCCTGCTCTATGAGGAGGGCAAGGCGGTGGCGGTGCAAGGCATCGCCCGCAATGTGACGGAACGGCGGCAGGTGGAACAGCAGGTCCGCTTGCAGGCGGCGGCGCTGGAGGAGGCAGCCCTCGGAATCGTCATCACCGATCGTTACCACACCATCCTCTGGGTCAACCCGGCGTTTACGGCCTTGTCGGGCTACACCCTGGAGGAAGTTGTCGGCAAGACCCCCCGCCTGCTCTACTCGGGGAAGCATGACGAGGCGTTTTACCGCGCTATTCGGGAAACGCTCCAGACGGGACGGGTGTGGCGGGGCGAGATTATCAATCGGCGGAAGGATGGAACCTTCTATGACGAGGAAATGACCATCAAGCCGGTTTGCCTTCCGTCCGGCGAAATCACCCACTATGTGTCCACGGGGCAGGACATCTCAGCCCGCAAGCAAGCCGAGCAAACTCGCGCGCAATTGGCCGCCATCGTGGAATCGTCCCGCGACGCCATCACCAGCATTACGCCCCAAGGCATCCTCACCAGTTGGAACCGGGGCGCGGAAGTTCTGTACACATATCGCGCCGAAGAGGTTCTGGGGAAGCACGTGTCCCTTCTTGCCCCGCCCGACCGTTTGGACGAATTGCACCAAATGGTTGAGCAGGTCCGGCAAGGGAGGACCATCACCAATTTCGAGACGGTGCGAGTGGGCAAAGGCGGGCGGCGGATTCCCGTCGCGCTCAGCATGGCGCCCCTCAAGAATGCCCGTGGGGAAGTGGTGGGGAGTTCCGCCATCGCCCGCGACGTCACGGCGCGCCTGGAAGCGGAGGCGGCGCTCCGTCAAAGTGAGGAAAAATACCGTTCCATTGTCTGCAACATTCCGGACGTTGTCTGGACGATTGATTCCCGCGGGCACATTGTCTTCATCACCCCCAATATTGAAGGTTTAAGCGGATATACCGCGGAGGAGTTCCATGCGGGGGGGCTGGAATTTTTCTTCCAGATGGTGCATCCCGACGAAGTTCAGGAGTTGAAGGCGGCCATGGAGGCGGCCTTCCGGGGCCGGCAACCGCGCGAGGTGGACTACCGGACGCGCCACAAAGACGGGAGATGGATCTGGGTGCGATCCCGCGCGGTGAGCGCCTATGAGAGTGACGGGGTTCAATACCTGCAAGGACTTGTCTCGGATATCACCGAACGCAAGGCGGCGGAGCAAGCCTTACAGGAGAGTCAATCACGGCTTCAGGCCATCGTCGATTCGGTCCAAACCGGAATCGTCATTATCGATCCCGAAACCCACCGCATTGTGGATGCGAACCGTGTGGCTCTCGAGCTAATTGGGGCGCCGCGCGATCAGGTGGTGGGCGCCGAATGCCACAAGTTCATTTGTCCGGCGGAACGAGGGCGTTGCCCGGTTTCCGATTTGGGCCAGCAAGTGGACAATTCCGAACGCACCCTCCTGACCGTTTCCGGTGAGAAGCGCGCCATCATCAAGACGGTGGTGCACGTGGTTATGGGCGGGCGCCAGCATCTGCTGGAAAGTTTTGTCGATATTACTGCCCGCAAGCGCGCGGAAGAAGAGTTTGCCCTGCTCAAGCATTCCATCGATGTCCATTACGATTCCGCCTATTGGACCGACGTGGACAACCGGATCATTTACGTCAACGACGCCGGCTGCAAGGACCTGGGCTACAAGCGGGAGGAATTGCTGGGGAAGACCGTCCTCGACGTGAGCCCGAAGGCCTCTGCCGAGGGCCTGAAGGGCATCTGGGAAATCCTTCGCACGCGGGGCTTTTACTCCATTGAGGCCGTGCACCGGCGCAAGGATGAGAGCGAGTTTCCTGTCGAGATTGTCATCACCTACGTGCATTTCGGTGGCAAGGAGTTTGCTTGCACTTTCGCCCGCGACATCACTGAACGCCGCAATTTCGAAGCGCGCTTGCGCCTGCAATCCGCGGCGCTGGAAGCCGCCGACAACGCCATTGTCATCACCGACCGGGAGGGCAAAATCCTCTGGGTCAACCCCGGGTTTTCCCGGTTGACGGGGCATCCCCCCCAGGAAGCGATCGGTCAAAGCCACCACTTATTGGGGTCGGGCAACCACTCCACGGATTTCTACAAAGGACTGTGGGATACGCTTCAGGCGGGGAACGTCTGGCACGGGGAACTTACCAACCGCCGTAAGAACGGCGTCTCTTTCGAAGAGGAAATAACCATAACCCCGGTTCGGGATGAAGCCGGAGCTGTCACTCATTTCATCGCCATCAAGCAGGACATTACCGAACGCAAGTCAGCGGAAAAGGCCTTGCGCATGAGCGAGCAATTCAACCGCGAGGTCATCGCCAATGCCCAGGAAGGCGTGGTCGTCTATGACCGCGAATTCCGCTACCAGGTCTGGAACCGCTTCATGGAAGAACTCACCGGGGTGCCGGCTTCGGAAACGCTGGGAAAGGTGGCAACAGACCTCTTCCCGCACCTTCGGGAGCAAAGGGTGGACGGGTTCATGCAACGCGCCCTCGCCGGGGAGGTTGTGCAGACTCCCGACATGCCCTTCCGCGTGCCGACCACCGGCAGATCCGGCTGGACCTCAAGCGCTTACAGCCCCCACTACGGGGTGGGCGGAGAAATCCTGGGAGTCATCGGGATCATTAGCGATATCACTGAAAGAAAACGCGTTGAAGCCGCCCTGCGGGACAGCGAACAGCGCTATCGCGAGTTTATCGCGCGCTCCCTCGAAGCGGTTTGGCGGATCGAACTTGCCCACCCCATCCCGGTGGATTTGCCGGAAAAGGAGTTGGTGGAGCAGATTCTGCAACTCGGCTACATGGCCGAATGCAATGACGCCCTGGCGCGCCAACTGGGGTTCGGCAAGGCGGAAGATGTCATTGGGAAACGCCTCACGGAATGGATTCCTGGCGGGGAACAGGAACGGCTCAGCGCCTTCTTCTCGGCGGTTAAAGGCAAATTTCAAACCCGCACCATTCAATTCAAAATCATCGGCCCAACGGGCAATCCCCAGCATCTGTTGAGAACCGAAATGCCGGTGGTTCAGGATGGCATGCTCGTCCGCGCCTGGGGAATCACTCGCGACATCACGGAACTGCGGCAGGCGGAAGAGGCGCTCAAGGCCAGCGAGGAGCGCTATCGGAGCCTGTTCGAAAACGCCACCGTGGGCATTTACCGCACCACTCCCGCCGGCAGGATCGTGCTCGCAAACCGCGCACTGGTGAAAATGCTGGGCTACCAGAACACGGACGAGATGGCCAGCCGCAACCTGGAAGCGCAGGGATTTGAGCCGGCTTATCCCCGCCAACGCTTCCATGACCTGATGGCGCGGGATGGGCAAGTCGAAGGCTTGGAGACGGTTTGGACAAGACGGGATGGGTCGGCGATATTCGTACGGGAGAGCGCTCACGCCATTCGCGGAGAAGGAAACCAGATTCTCTATTATGACGGAATTGTGGAAGACATCACCGAACGCAAACTCGCCGAGGAAATGTTGCAGGAAAGCGAAGAGCGCTTCCGGCAGTTGGCGGAGAACGTGGAAGAGGTTCTCCTGCTGTTCGATCCCCATGTGAACAAGGTGTTCTACGTCAGCCCCGCCTATGAAAAGGTCTGGGGCAGGAGCTGCGAAAGTCTGTACGAAAGTCCCCGTTCGTTTTTGGCCGCCATTCATCCTGATGACCGGCCGGTGATCGCAGCCAGCCTGGAAGTCCCCAATCGCAGCCGGGGGGAGTGGGAATATCGCGTCGTACGTCCCAATCGCACCGTGCGCTGGGTATGGGATCGCGCCTTCCCGATTCGCGATGCGGAGGGCAAGGTGGTCCGCATCGCGGAACTCGTGCAGGACATCACCGAGCGCAAGCAAGTGGAAGTTGCGACGCATCGTGCCATGGAGGCTGCCGAGGACGCCAATCGCGCCAAGAGTGAATTTCTTGCCAATATGAGCCATGAGCTTCGGACGCCCATGAACGCGGTTATCGGCATGACCGAGCTGGCCCTCGCCACGGACCTGGACGCCGAGCAACGCCACTACCTGGAGCTTGTCGAGTCCTCGGCGAACTCCCTGCTGGATCTGATCAACCACATTTTGGATTTCTCCAAAATCGAGGCCGGAAAACTGGAATTAGAGGCCACGCCTTTTAATCTGACGAGCGTCATGGAAGACGCCCTTCGCCCTCTGGCCCCCCCGGCTTATCGCAAAGGCCTGGAGATGGCAATCGCCCTGGAACCCTCCATTCCCTCTCCCCTGCTGGGTGATCCGGTGCGCCTGAAGCAGATCCTGGTGAACCTGGTTGAAAATGCCATCAAGTTCACGGAGCGTGGTGAAGTGGTGGTTCGCGCCTGGGTTGAGTCGCCAGCGGAAAAGGACGTAACTCTGAACATCACGGTGGCGGACACCGGGGTGGGGATTCCCCTCGACAAAACCGAATTGATCTTCGACGCCTTTACGCAGGTGGATGGTTCTTCCACCCGCCGTTTCGAAGGCGCGGGGTTGGGACTGGCCATTTGCTCGGAATTGGTGCGCATGATGGGAGGATCGATTTGGGTGGATAGTGGGCCGGGTCGGGGAAGCACCTTCCACGTCAGCTTGCGCCTGGGTTTGTCCGCGGGGGCGGCGGCGCCTCACGGTGATGACGCCAACCTGTTTCTGCGCGGCGTTCCGGTATTGATAGTGGATGACCACCCGGCCACCCGGGAAATTGTGGCGGATATGTTGCGCCATCGGGGCATGGTTCCCACAGTGGCGACGGACGGGAAGGCAGCCCTGACGGCGATTTACGAGACGCAGAACTCCGCTTCACCTTTCCGCCTGGCATTGTTGGATGCGCAATTTCCGGAGGGCGACGGTTTTGCCCTGGCAGAACAGGCGCGCCGCATTCCGGGATTTCAGGCCCCCATCCTCATTCTGCTTCCTCCCACCGCTGCCGGATGGGACGCGGCCCGCTGCCGCGCGTTGGGCATAGTGGACCATTGCCCCAAGCCGGTGTGGGAGTCCGACCTGGTCAAGGTCATGGTCAAGGCGCTGGAAACTTCTGCGGCCGGAAATTCCCCCGCGCAGATCTGCGGCTCCCCGCAGGAATTCGGACGCTCTTTGCGAATCCTGTTGGCGGAGAGCAATGAGGTTACGCAGGTGCTGGTGACCCATCTGCTGGAGAAGCGCGGGCACCAAGTCTTTGTGGCCGGTGATGGGCAGCAAGTTATCGGCGCCGTCCAGGACGCGGGTTTGCAGGGTTTTGATGCCGTGCTGATGGATACGGAGTTGCCGCACGTGAACGGAGTGGAAGTTGCGCGGGCAATCCGCGAGATCGAGCGAAGGAACGGGGGACGCCTGCCGATTATCGCTTTGACCGCCAATCCCACCCCTGGCGAAGAGGCGGCATGTGGAGCCGCGGGGATGGATACTTGTCTTGCCAAGCCCGTTCGGCCCGGCGTTTTATATGAGACCCTGCAACGAGTGACCAACCCGGCGGCAGCAAATGCCGATGAGGAGGATTTCATGCCGATGATATTTGATAAATCAAGTTTCCTGTCCCGCCTGGAAGGCGATGAGTCATTGGGGAGCGAGATAATCGAAATGTTTCTTCAGGAATACCCCAAACTTCTTGAAGGCGTTCGCCAGGCGGCTGAACAACGCAACGCCGCCATGCTGGAGCGGGCTGCGCATACCCTTAAGGGTTCGGTGGGTGATATCGCCGCTTCCCAGGCGTTTGATGCCGCGCGCATCCTGGAGCAAATAGCCAGGGAGGGGAAATTGGAGGGCGCCGCCCTCGCCGTGGCAAGCCTGGAGACGGCTCTTCATCGGCTGGAGCCCGAACTTCGCAAGGCTGAGAAGAAGGCAGCTTAAGGACTGGTTGACTCGGAGACGCGGAGAGGGGTTTTGATCCCCCAGCAGCTTTCCTATGGAAGTGCACGATCATGAAGATTTTGGTGGCAGAAGACAATGCGGTGACCGCAACCCTCATGACGGGGGTGCTCACCCGCGCCGGCTATTCGGTGGTCCTGGCGCCCAACGGCTCCGAGGCATTGGGGTTGTTAAGATGCAGTCCCGATATTCAGGGCGTGATCAACGATATAATGATGCCGGAGTCCAGCGGGCTGGATCTGCTCCAGGCTTTGCGGGCGCATCAGCCCTGGAGAAAACTTCCCACGATTGTCATCACGGTGCGCGATGACGCGGAAACTGTGGAGGAAGCCACCCCCGCAGTGGGATCCCCGCACTTGACACCTGCCCAATGCTCTCGCCTACTTGATGAGTTGAAGCTGGTCCAAAAGGCGCTGAGCACCTTCACCGAGCGATAGGGGGAATAACGGAAGAGGTGGCCTGCCCATCCCTTCCCGCCTGCCAAAAGAAAACCCGCAAGGTTTTATTCACTATAAAATCAATATTTCCCATCTATAATGCTTTCATGAAACACCGATTGACGGTGGGGATGGGGTGGCGTATAGTCCGCTCATGCAGTATTGAAGAGGCCGGAGGATGGGGGAATCCTCTCGGCCGGGATGGCACAAAATAATTTCCCTCTGTGCCCCTCGAGTTAGCGCCAGTCGATGGGAAGCAAGAGGTTAGGCAGAGTTCCTATTAAGGGGGCAGTGTGCTGCCTCCTCGCCTGGAGTGACTGCGATGGGCAACTATTTCAGCGCGCCGTGGTTCGCGCTTTTTCTTCCCGCCCTGGCGATTGCGCTTGTGCTGGCGGGCGTCCTTGCCCCTTACCTGCGCGGACGAGGTCAAAGGCTGCGCCGTAACACCGAAGTCTTCTGGTTTTCCAGCCTCCACTTCTTCAGCAAAGAACTTTCCGAATGTCGTGACCCCCAGCAGATGGCGGACCAATCGCTGCGAGGGGCTTTGGAAATGCTCGACGCGGAAGAAGGTTACGTATTGCTTCATGAACAGGGCGATGAGGGAAAGGTCCACTGCAGTATGCGCGGGGTTTCTCCGCAAGGGGCGGAGACTCTGGCCCGCGATCCCCTGCGCCACTATCTCCTGAATACGGGCGAGCGCTGGGGAGCCCTGATGATCTTCCCGGATTTGCGCCGCCTGGAAGTTTGGGCGGCCTCGCAGCGCGACCCCGTCTTCCAGCAATTTCGTGACGTGCTGAAGGACGAAGGACTGCGGACAATCATTGTTGTCGGCTTGCAGGTTCACGAAAAGTCTTATGGCGCTCTGATCCTCGGTTTCCGCCGGACCCGGAACTTTGAGCCGCAGGAACTGCGCGTGGCGCTGGCGGTTGGCAGCCAGGTGAGCGTGGCGGTTGAAAACTGGTCGCTCAACCGCGCGGCGAACCGGCGCGACGAGGAGCTGAGAATCCTTCACCGCGTAGGCGAAGCGATGCGCGCCACTTTTGATATGAGCGCGCAGATGGAAATTCTTCGCCGGGAATTGACAGGTCTGATCGGCGGAACGAACTTCGGATTGGCCTTGCAAGACAGCCCGGAAGGACCGCTGGATGTCGTGGTGCCTTTTGAGGGTTCCGGGCCGCAGGGCACGGTGCAAGGTGGGCCGGCGAGTTCGCTGGCGGTCTATGTGCAGCGCACCCGCCAGCCGCTTTTGGTTCCCAGCGATGTTCAAGGGGTGGCACGGCAGTTGGAATTGGCGCCCATGAATCCACAGATCAAAACCTGGTGTGGGGTGCCCCTGCATTTTTCCGATGGGTCGATGGGCGTGCTGGCGCTGGCCGATATGGAGCGCGAATATGTGATCAATAAGTCCCAGTTTGAACTGGTGCAAGTCCTGGCGCAGGAGGCCGCCGGCGCCGTGGAGAACGCCCGCCTCTTCAAAAGGGAACAGCGGCGTGCCAGCCACCTGGCTTTGCTCAACGAATTGGGACGCAAAGCCAGTTCCGTATTGAACCCGCAGGAATTGCTGCCCAAAATTTGCCGGCAAATCCGCAACGATTTTGGTTACGACCTGGCGCGGATCGAAATGAAGGACCCGGCCAGCGAGGAATTGGTGGTGGAGGCGGAGGCAGGGTACGGGCAAGAATTGCTCGGCCGGCGCATTCGCATGGGAGAAGGCCTTTCGGGCGTGGCGGCAGATTCCGGCGAGCCGGTACTGGCCAACTCCGTGGTGAAGGAACTCCGCTACGTCGCCCTTCACCCGGGCATCCGCTCAGCCCTCAGCCTTCCCTTGAAGTACCGCGAGGACTTGCTGGGGGTCCTGAGCCTGGAAAGCCGCCATGCTTACGCCTTCTCGCAACAGGATGTGCTCACCTTGCGGACCCTGGCGGACCAACTGGCGATTGCCTTGCATAACGCGCACGCCTATCAACATGCATTGGAACAGGCCATAACTGACGGGCTGACAGGGTTGAAAACCCACCGTTTCTTCATGGAAGCACTGGATCGCGAATGGCGCCGCTCGACGCGCTCCGGCCACGTCTTCTCGGTGATCATGATCGACCTCGATGGGTTTAAGCAGGTCAACGACCGGCACGGCCATCTGGAGGGCGACAAAGTTCTGACGGCGGTGGCCCATCTGCTGAATGACCGGGTGCGGCAATCAAACATCGTCGCGCGTTACGGGGGCGATGAGTTTGCCATCATGCTGCCGGAGACGCGCACCGAGCAGGCGGAGACTTTGGCGGAGCGCCTGCGCGCGAGCATTGAAGCGGACCGCTATCTGGCCGCGCACCGCGTGACCGCCAGCTTCGGAATTGCAACTTTTCCTGTGCATAGCCCGACGCAGGAGGAAATTCTGCGCGTAGCGGATTACGGCATGTACCTTGCCAAGCATGAGCACGGCAATTGCGTGCGGGTTGCGTCTTTGACCGTCGCCTCCGCCGAAGTTGCCCTGGGCGTCACCATGAAGCGCATGTCGTTCGCCACGGGACCGGAGGCATTCGATCATTACCTGAAACGCTTTCAGGGTGACATGCTAAATCCCTCGTTGCTCGACGCCGTGACCGCGCTGGCTCGTACCGTCGATGCAAAAGATCCTTGGACCCAGGGCCATTCGGACCAAGTGTCACGATTCGCTGCCCAGATCGCCCGGCAGATCGGCCTCTCCGATGCGGAAATTGAGGAGGTGCGTCTGGGCGGCATTCTTCACGATATCGGCAAGATCGGCGTGCCCGATTCGGTTCTTAACAAGGCCTCGCGTTTGACCTTGGAAGAATACGACCAGATGAAGAAACACGCGCCCCTGGGCGCGGAAATCCTCGAGCCTCTCAAGAGGGTGAAGGCCATCGAACGGATTCGAGGTATGGTGCGGCATCATCATGAGATGGTCGATGGAAAGGGCTATCCCGACAATCTGAGGGGCGAGAAGATTCCGCTGGGGGCTCGAATTATCACTGTGGCCGACTGCTACGATGCCATGGTTTCCGCACGCGCTTACAAGAACGGACGCAGCGTGGATGAGGCGCTCGAGGAGTTGCACCGCTGCCGGGGGACGCAGTTCGATCCCGACATCGTCGAGGCCTTTACCCGCTCGCTGGAAAGCTCCCATGTGCTCGAGTCCGGTGAAGACGAAGACGTGGAAGAACCGCTCATCAATTAATCGGGGGATCGGATGATCGGGTGATGGGGAGAACGAAGACCCCCGAAGGTCGAATATGCCTTTTGCTCACCCGATCACCCGATCGCCTGATCTCCCGACTTCGCGAACCGGGTGGGGCGGTAAGCTTCCAGCGGCCGGGAAGTCGTGCCCTTTAGGATGATGTCGGCGATGATTTCCGCCGTAATCGGCGCCAGCAGGATGCCGTTGCGAAAGTGGCCGGTGGCAAAAACCAGGTTTTCAATCTCTCCATAGCCCAGAATCGGCAGGTGGTCCGAGGTGTCGGGCCGCAGGCCTGCCCATGCCCGCAGGAAGCGGAATTCAGCCACCATGGGCATCAGGCGCATGGCGCCTTCGAGAATGGAGAGCAGTCCCTGGGCGGTTACCGCCTTTTCGAAGCCATTGTATTCTGCCGTCGTCCCCACCAGCAGGCGCTGCTGCGGGCGTGGAACCAGGTAGTGAATTCCCGAGCGCACCACGAACGGCAACTCGTGCCGCACCTCGAATTCCATCATTTGTCCGCAGCAGGGCGTGACCGGCAAAGGTATCCCCAGCCCGGCAGTCAACTCGCCTGACCAACTTCCGGCAGCCAGGATGTAAGTCCTGGCTGTGAAGCTGGCATCGTTGCCCGCGGCTATGCTTTCGATGCGGCCGCTCCTGGTATGGAAGCCGCGCACCGCGCACCGCGATTCCAGTCGCACCCCCGCGCGCTGGCAGGCGATTAGCAGCGCGCGCATCAGACGCTCGTTGTCAACCCAGTGGTCCCCGGGAATAAAGAGTCCACTGCGAACCTTTGCCGAAAGTCCCGCGTCGCGGTCACGAGCCTCCGCCGCCGTCAACGGATGGAGTGCAAAGCCCTGGGCGGTCTGTGCGCGGTGGACTGCCGCGAGTTCTTCCTCCATCTTTTCGTCAAACGCCACCAGCAGGGCGCCGTCGCTGCGATAACCGGTATGATGGCCGCTGGACTCCTCAATTTCGGCAGCGAATTGCGGATAAAGACTGCGGCTGGCAACACACAACTCCGAAAAAGGCCGGGGCTCCACCATCTCTCCCAGCGGCGCCAGCATGCCGGCCGCTGCGGAACTGGCTTCGCAGCCGGGTTCAGAACGGTCAAGGAGAGTAACCTTCATCCCCGCCTGCGCCAATCGCCAGGCGATGGAACATCCGATGATCCCGCCGCCAATGATCAGCACATCGGCCGTGCGTGCAGAATGCTCAGCCATGAATCAATGCGTCCCCGCTGTCCAGTTTTCGCCAAGCGCGCCGGTGGGTCAAGTGGATTTTGCCAGTGGGTCGTTGACCCTTCGCGCCATCAATTCTTCGGGCCAAGGAAAATTTGAATCTACTCTTGACAACAAATCTAAGATACCTATAATGGTTCCATTAGATTGATTTGGACAAGAACTTCCTAAAGACTGCACCCAGGGTTGGGGGAGCGGACGCGGCTTCCGTAATCCAACAAAAGGAGCATTTCCCGATGACGATGAAGAATACAGTATTACGACTGACGCTCTTTGCTCTCCTGACGGGAGCGGTTGCAACGGTTCCGGCCCTGGCTGGTTCCGCCGTGATCGGCTCAGTGGCTGGCAGCATGAACGCGACCGTAGGTGGCCAGTCGCTTTTGCCCAACACAACCATTTTCAGCGGCGACAGCCTTCAGGTTCGCGACGGCGTCGCCGTAGTCGCTGTTGGCAACAATAGCCGGGTGATTTTCGGACGCAACACGGTTGCCTCCTTCTTGCGGGATTCGAATCAAGTCACGGTCCTGCTGAGCCAGGGAAGTGTATCGATGCTTCACCCCACGAATGGGTCGGCGGTGCGGGTGAAGGCAGCCAACTTTTCCATCACCCCGGCAGGGGGATTCAAGACCCTTGGGGAAGTTGCCATGCTGAACGGGTCGGTGATCGTGACGGCCAAGGACGGCGCCTTGCAAGTGGATGGAAACGGCGGGTCGAAGAATGTGGCGCAGGGACAGACGATTGTCCTTTCCCCCAAGACCGCTCACGGCGGCGGCGACGGCAACTGGGGCAATCTCGGCGAGCCCGCCTGGCACATTGCGATTTTGGGTGGAATCGCTGCGGCTGCCATTCTGGCAGGAATCTCCATGAGCCGTGCGGGTGACGCGAACTCCAACGCGGAAGCTGCCATCGCGGCAGCCAACGCGGCAACCTCGGCGGCCAACGCGGCAGAGTCGGTAGCGGCAGCGGCCGCGTCCTCGGCCAGCGTCGCGGCATCGGCGGCGGAAGAGGCGGATCTCAACACCGAATGCTTGTATGACTTCGAGCAGACGGGAACCTATGTGAGCCCCATCGTTCTGCCTGCGGGAGTCTGCCCGGGTTCGGTGCCTGTGACCACCACACCGTAATTCGGCACGACGGCAGGGATCAAGCAGTATAGGTTTTTAACAGCGAGCGGCGCCCGATAAGACATCGGGTGGCCGCTCGTCTGTTTACGGCCATCCCCGGCTCCGGCGTTTTTATTCGCACTACCTCCATCCCCGGAACATATTTCAAACGCCCTATCGGCCGGTGAGTCGGTCATTTAATTCTGGTTTTGGGGACCCTGCCAGCCTCCGTGCCCGCCGCCGCCCATATGCCCTGACCGGACCTCCGTAGCTACGAATTGGCCGTTGACTTCATTCCCCATGGCGAAGATATGGTCACCCACTTTGAGATCTTTCAAGGTGATGGTCTGGCCATCTTTGCTGAACTTTGTCTGGTCATTAATCACGATCACCCTTTCACCTCGGCGGCCATTGACGGTGACCTGATTTCCATTAATCGAAGTAATTTCGCCACCCGCGTGCGGGCCTTCCATCCCTGCACGCCCACCAGCACCCCAGTTGCCGCTGGGACCGTGGCCGCCGCCTTCGCCCGGCCCGCCGCCACTTTGCAATCGCTGGACCTGTTCGTCCGTCATTCGGCTTACGCTCTCCGCGGTAAATTGCTTCTCACCATTGGGATTGCCGCGAACTGCGACGTGGTCACCTACTTTCAAATCTTCCAGCGCGAGTTCCTGGGGCTGCGGTTGTCCTTTCTGCCACTGGCGGAAATGAGTTTGGTCGTTTACCATCACCGTTTGTGTGGTTCCATCCGGCTTCTTGATTTCGAAGCGATCAACTCCCACTGACGTGATGGTGCCCAGCACCGGCGGCGGGCCGCCCATCCCCCGTCGCGGCTCATTTTGTCCCTGGGCTGGGGAATTTTGCTGCGCTGCCAGAGAACCGGCAAGGGCTAACACCAGGAATGCCGTGATACTGAGAAAGACTTTTTTCGACATAGATGCCTCCGCGAGCCTTTGACGTGTGACAGGCAGGCGCGGTTACCTGTAACCTTGCTTTGTTGATATTCGTAAACATCCCTTGTAAGCTCTGATATTCAGCGGAGTTACAGACGCGTGGCGTTAACAAATTTTACAAGATGCGCAAAGTCCTTGGGCGTGCTTGTGGGCTGGGGACTGCTGGGCGCAAACCTCCTGCTTGGGCAAGCACGCCCTCCAACGGCGGGAACGGTGACAGGACATGTGCGCGGCCCGGGGGGGATTTCTGTGCCCGGCGCGACGGTGCAGATTACCAATCCGCAAACGGGCGAACGCAAGGAGACATGGACCGACGAATCGGGCAACTACGCGTTCACAGGATTGAATCCTGGAAACTATCGCTTGGACGTTTCATTAGTCGGTTTCCGTGCTGATTCTCGCGAGCCAATACCTGTCACTCCAGACAAGACGCTGAAGGTCAACGTAGCGCTGGTAGTTGCGCTGCCGGACGGAGGAACTCCGCAAAAGGTGCAGGCCGTCGCCCCCCCAACGGGCAATCGTCCAACTTTACCAGGCGGAGGTCGGAACCGGGGGGGTGGCCCCGGCAACACTCTAAATCCTGAAGAGGAAGGCGCTGGCGGAATTGGAGCAACACTGCGCATCGCGGAGGGCAATGGCGCGGAGAGTGCAAATTCGCCCGAAGCCCTAGGCGAGGAAACCGACTCTTCAACCAGCGCCAACAATTCGTTCCTGCTGGGAGGGGGGATGGGTGAAGCAGCTACGCCCGGAGGAGGGTTTGGTGGTGGCCGGGGGGGGCGCGGCCAGGGTATGGGTGGCTTTGGCGGAGGGCCCAGTGGTGGGGGCGCCGGAAGTCCGTTTGGCGGGGGCGGTGGACCAGGTGGTGGAGGCGGTGGCTTCGGAGGAGGTGGCGGGGGATTTGGTGGCGGAGGGTTTGGCGGGGGTGGGGGCGGAGCCCGTGGCTGGTCCCGGAATGGCGCGGCGGTGAACCGCATTCGCGGCAATTTTACCGAGCAGTACACGAACTCGGCATTCGATGCGCATCCGTACCCTTTGAATGTCGCGGAGTCGCCGCAAATTCCGTCATATTCGGAAAATTTCGGATTCTCCCTCGGCGGCCCGCTGGTGATCCCGCACGTTTATCGCGGTGGCAAAAAGACAAGTTGGTTCGCAAGCTATAATTTTCAGCGCGGGAGGACAGGGCTTGACAGTTTTTCCACGGTTCCCACCGCGCATGAGCGCCAGGGGAATTTTTCCGACACGGTCATTGCCTCCGGGCCCTCCGCAGGCAAGATGCCGACTCTTTACCACCCCTTTTCAAGCGCCCTCCCGGCATGCCCGGCATTTACCGGAATGATCATCCCGACCCCGTGTCTGAATCCTGCCTCCATAGGTCTGATGCAATTTATTCCTCTGCCCAACCTGCCCGGCGAGGTGCAAAATTTCCATTTGCAGAAGCCCCTGCCCACTTCCAATGACCGCGTGATGGGCCGTATCGGCGAGCAGATTAATTCCAAGAACAGCTTAAACGTTATGTATTACATCAACTCGGCACGCAGCCAGTCCGTCGCCAACTTCCCGGATTTGACGTCGCATACCACCGTCCTCGGCCACAACGTGAGCGT
>Ga0326728_10013772_pt1 | contig 17446 bp, 15 predicted proteins | sample MB3enrmetagenome_FD_207602 | JGI IMG/M metagenome (GOLD analysis project Ga0326728, IMG submission 207602) | Lab enriched peat soil microbial communities from McLean, Ithaca, NY, United States - MB31MN | ecosystem: Environmental > Terrestrial > Soil > Wetlands > Peat | place: USA: New York... | reverse complement strand
CCGAAACCAGACTTGGTACGGATAGACCGGATTAACTTGAACGATATCGGTTTGTGCGCGCTTTCAGATGTAAACACAAAAACACACAGTATAAGCCATTAAACTCTGTTTTTCTCAAAAAAAGTTCAGCAATGTAATCGAGTTTTTGCAAAAAAGTCCGGCACGGTTCGTGAAGATTTTTAAAAAAGATTGATCACGCAACTGAGGATTCCGAAAAAATTCGACTCAGCTGCTGAGGATTTTGAAAAATGGATATAAGGTCCCCCGGTGTTTGCGGAACCGTTATCCGGTATTATACGACCGGAACGGTACATACTGGTCGAGGATCTTGACCGCATCCCCCTGCGGCGTGATCGCCCATGCTTCGGCCCGGTCCTGGTACCCGGTTGTCGCGGCAAACGTGACGCTCTGGCCTATGGAGAATGGCTGGTCCATCTCCCCGGTCTCGACAACGCCGTCCGACCGGGTGACCTTGAGCAGGATCCGGGGGATGAGACTCGTGCCCTGACCGCCCCGGAAGGTGATGATGATCTGCGGGTTGATGGCCATCCCGTTGCTCTGGGCCTGCACGTTCACGCTCCAGTAGGAGGGAAGTGTCCCGGTCAGTTCAGGGGTCACCGAGTCCACCGGCAGGGTCGTCGGGACCGGGGTCGGAGAGGATGTCGCGGGCAGCACCGGCGGGAGGGAGGATACCTGGGTACAGCCGGCGACTGCAAGGAGCAGCACCAGCAGGAAGGCGGTGCCGAATATCAGTCGCAGAGTCATACGTGAACGTTTTACGAGCCGGTATTTATGATGATATGATGGCAGGAGTCCGGGGGTTCCCGGCCATTCCGCCACCCTCCTAGGGTGCACGGGGTTCCTGGCGGCATCCAGGAGGGCAGTCCGGGTTTTGGCAGGTGTAGTGGCAGATGTTTCCCACCGCACGGAACGCATCCTCGAGGTCAGGGAAATTCGGGATCTTCGACTCCCGCAGGATCCGCTGTGGCGTCTTCATGGAGTCCCCGCCGATCATGCAGCCCACGATCATCTTTTTTGTGTGCGTGGAGAAACGGACCAGTTCGTTTGCGACCCGGATGGGATTGGAGATCGCCGTCGGGACAGCGATGACAAACGCAATATCCCAGAGATCCTGGTGCCGGATCATCACATCGAACGTCTTTGCGTACCGGTCGGGATGGGAATCGCCCACCATGTCGATCGGGTTTGCCCGGCTCCAGTTTGCAGGAAGCACGGCGTCCAGTTCCTGAACGAGCGCCTCCGGGAATTCCACAAGTCTTATGCCGAAGCGTTCGGCATAATCGGAGGAGAGGACCGCAAACCCGCCGGCATTGGAGATCACCACGGCACGGGTACCGTGGGGGTATCCCTCGGACGCGAGGAGTTCGGCAGCCTGGAACGCCTCCCGGATCGACCGGACCGGTATCATCCCGGCCTGCCGGAACGCTGCCTGGTAGACTGCAAAACTCCCGGCGAGGGAGCCCGTGTGCGATGAAGCAGCTTTCTGCCCGATTTCCGATGAGCCGGATTTTATGACGATGACAGGTTTTGTCGGGGTAATCCTGCTCACTGCATCCGCGAAGCGCCGGCCGTTCCGGATCTCCTCGACATACAGGATGATGGCATTTGTTGCAGGATCGGTGCCGGTCCACCCGATGAAGTCTTCAAAGGTAAGATCCAGCTGGTTACCCACCGATATCACGGCAGAGAACCCGATCTCCTCGGGCAGGCTCCAGTCCACGATCGTGGTGATGATCGCCCCGCTCTGGGAGATAAAGGCGATGGAGCCGGGCCGGGGGGAGATCGGGTCAAACGTGGTGTTGATTCCCAAAGTCGGGAGCATGAACCCGAGGCAGTTGGGGCCCATGACCCGGCACCCGTATTTCCGTGCAGTGGCAAGCACCTGGTCTTCGAGCGCTTTCCCGGCCTGGCCTGTCTCCCGGAAACCTGACGAGACGATGATAACGAGCGGGATCTTCTGTTTTCCTGCCTCCTCGACGATGGCAGGGACTCCTGCCGCAGGTATCGCAATCACCGCTGCATCCACCGGCCCCGGGATTGCGGCAAGCGACGGGTACGCAGTCCTTCCGAGGATCGCTGCATTTTTGGGATTGACCGGGTAGAGGGTGCCGGGAAAGCCGAGCATGTTCCGGCAGATCGCGTACCCGACCTTGTCAGGATCCTGCGATGCCCCGACAACAGCAACCGACCGGAACGTGAAGAAGGCGCCCGGCAGCGCGGCACCCGGTTCCTCCCCGGAGGCCGGTGCAACGGGATCACCGGTATAGATACGTGCATCCACCGCACAGCCGCCCGTTCCGTACAGGATGACCGGGTTGATATCGAACTCCTGGATCTCGGGATGCTCAAGGAACATGCGCACCAGCGCCCCGGCGATTGTGACGAGCGCTGCCTCGTCGCGGGGAGCTGCGTGCCGGAACCCGGCAATCAGGGGGTATCCCCTGAGGCTGTGGATCATGGTACGGATCCCGTCATCGCTGACCGGAAGGAGACGGATCGCTACGTCCCTGATCAGCTCGACGAGCGTACCACCCATGCCGATCGTGATTACTTTTCCGAACGCCGGATCGGTCCTGCCCCCGATGATCAGTTCGAGGCCTTCGTGTTGCTGCCCTTCGAGGATAACACCCTGGATTACGGCATCGGGATATGCCGTCCGCACGGTCGCGGTAATTGCGGCAAACGCCTTTTCTGCGGCAGCTGCCGACACGATGCCGGTTATGACGCCCCCCGCGTCGCTCTTGTGGATGACCTGTGGCGAGACGATCTTTGCCACCAGCGGGAACCCGATCCCTTCTGCGGCATGCCCCGCCTCTTCGGCAGTGTGGACCACCGCATACCGTGGAACCGGGATCCCGTAGGTTTTCAGCAGTTCGTAACCGTCCGCTTCGGAAAGCAGGGTGCGTGACATGGTGGCAGGGTGCTCCTGTAGTGATATTGCCGGTGCAGGGTTAATGAGGATTGCTGCATTTTTAAAACCGGGAATGCCAGCCTGGCGGCATTCTTTTTCATGGTGTGGAATACGACGCACCCGGTTTCTTTTCCATTTCCAACAAAATCATGACATATGCCTGCTGTGCGGTCACGGGAAATGCAGCGACGATTCCGCGTGCCGGAACCCACGACAAAATACATGGAACCGGCCGCAGTTATTCCCTGTTTCTGCCCACTGCAAGAAACACGGTTCCTGCTGCTGCGATGGCAATGACAGCAGAAAGCGGGGTCTCATTAAGGGGTGTTTTCACCGGTCCGCCGACAGGGGATGGTGCCGGTGTCATATTAACCACCGGTACCGGTGTGGTTACTATTGTTGTCGTCGGCAACGAAGTCGGGAGGACGCTGGGCCGGGAGAGAGTCGGTGTCGGAATCTGGGCCGGTACGCCCAGCGCAACACTGACTTCCTGGCCGGGCGCTGCCGGGTTCTGGGCCACAACAGAGAATGACCGTGCCGCCGTGGCATGCGATGTCTGGAATGCGACGATGCCAATACCGTTCGCATCCGTGGTTACCTGGGCATAGTAACTGGTATTTGAGACCGTTGATGACGATGGGGCGACATCGTCGAGGATCGTGCGGCCGCCGCCATTGTAATACCGGTAGGAGCCGATAACATAGGGGCCACCGGGGGGATCCTGCACGATATTTTCCTGGTAGGCTTCGATCACCGGCGGCTGGTCTCCCGGTTCCCCGCTGAGGGAATATGTCCCTTTCAGCCAGACATAATAGGCCGTGTTCGGTATCCCAACGATTGTGACCGTGAATGTCTGGCTCCGGGTAACGATGCCATTGCTTTGGGCACCTGCCGGCGGGATGAAAACGGGGAGAAGAAGGGAGATGAGGAGAATCAATCCTGCACAAGCACATTTTCCTGACATACGAAACCCCCGCAGTGAGCTGTTCTCAGGGGAGAGTAAAGCCGGTTTTGGATAAAAGCATATGCCCTGTCACATCGTGCGATAAGTGCCGCCGCCCAGAAGGGACGCCCCCCGGAGGATCAATAATAAAAAATGTTTTCTGTAGAAAACCTATTTCATGAGATAGTATTGCCCCCTTTGTGCCAACCCTGCCCCCGTTGGGGGCGGGGGCGCATGTGATGCCTCGGTAGTACCTGTACAAAAATTTCCTGTGTTTTTGTGTATAGATAATACGACACTATCGCAACCGGGGCGCCATGAGCGGCGGGGCGGAGCCCCTGGAGCGTCAAGTAATTCTTAATGATTTCTACAGAGCAAAAAAATGCTCAAACGTTCTCTGCCCCACCATGCCACGGAGGGAGGGAAGACCCCTCGCATTTTTTGCCGGTTTTCATGGATTATATATGAACCTTTGATTCCTGCCCGCTTGTTCCGATGTTTTAAAAAACCTCATTTCATCCCGTACGGCTTGTTCACCCGCAGGCAGTGGGCCATATCGGCAAGGATCGGTTCGATTGCGTTCTCTGAACGGAACCGTTCCGTTATCTGCTCGGCGAGGGACCCGTTCGCGATCCGGCTTTCTATGACCGGCAGGTACTGGCGCTCTTCAGCGGTCGCCTCCTGCCATGCACGGCGGTAGAGCGCCTCAAGTTCCGGCCCGAGGCCGGCCGTGCCTTTTTCTATCGCCACCTCCGTGAGCGCGAGCAGCGCTTCCTGGTCGCTCTCCACCGGCAGCGTCGGGCAGCGCAGGAGCGCCGTCACCAGCGCGGCGACCGCCATATCGGAGCGGATGCACTCCTGTTCGTCCGGCGCCTTGATCTCGAGGCAGCTCCGCGAGAACCGGATGATAAGCCCGCTTGAATTGAGCCATTCCTCGCAGAGGATCCCTGCGTCGCGCGCCCGGAGCGCCGAGAAGATCTGCTCCTGCGCATCCCGGTACTCCGCGATCGACCTGAGCCTCGCCGGGATGATACCGTTGCAGATCTGCGGGATCACGTCCTGGTTCCTGCGGTAATAGATGAGCCGGTTGTCCATGTTTCCCGTCAGGTGGCCCTCCACGAGGGGCGAGGACGCCGTGAGTGCGATGAGGTACGGGAGGAGGGTGCGGATCCGGTTGTACTGCATGAGCAGGTCTTTTTCCCCGGCGTACGAAAGGTTGATCTGGAGCGCCTGGATGTTGAGCCAGCCGTGCTGCCGGATATTGAAAAGCCGGTCGTAGGCCTCGTAGTACTCCCCCTCGTCATGATCCCAGACTGATGTCCGGTCAAGCGTCAGGGCGGGGTGCATCCCGAGGCCGAGCAGGTGGTACTGGGAGGGGAAGATGTGGTAGAACTTCCTGATCCCCTGCATGAGCATGGCCTCCAGCGCCGCAGGGCCGGACGCCGGGGCACGCGGGATGAATTCGAGCACGGTCTTCTGGAGTTCCTTCCCCAGCTTGACCTCGCCAAAGAGGATCTCGCTCTGGTAGCTCCCGCAGATGGCCCGGAGGATCTGGTCGGATACAGGAAGCGCCGTAAAATGCGCGTCGTTTATTGAATATTCGTGTTCTGTCCCGATGGTCATGCGTACCCGTGCCCCCCGCATGCCCTGCTGAAAGATTCGGCACGAAGCAGCTGGTTTTCCGTCAAAGATGATCACGCAGCAAAAAGATACCTGACGATCCGTTCGTAGATATGGGGGTAGCAGGCATCCTCGCCGCTCTCGAGCGACGGGTTGTCGTTGACCTCAATCACGCAGGCATCGCCGTTGTTGTTCTTGATATCAACGCCGTACAGCCCTCTTCCTATCGCGTTTGCCGCATCGATCCCGAGCTGGACGACATGGGGCGGGACCGCACTCTCGGGCATGCTCTCCACCCCGCAATACACGATATGGCCGTTGACAGATGCCTGGATCTTGAAGGTCACCGAGGGGATCGTGTACTTGCAGGCATACAGGAGTTGCCCGTCAAGGACGCCGACCCGCCAGTCGTACGTGCTCTCCACGAACTGCTGGACGACGATCCAGTCCGACATCTTGATGAACCTCCTCGCGACCCGGAAGAAACCCGCGATGTCCATGACTTTTTCGACCCGGAGCGAGAAGGAGGTTGACGGTTCCTTGATGATCAGCGGCGTACCCAGGGTATCGAAGAGCTGCGAGACACGCTCGACACAGAGATCGTTTTTCGAGAGAAAGACGGTCTTCGGCAGTGTGACGTTCTTTTTCTGGAGATGGGAGTACATGTTGATCTTGTCGCCGCAGATCTGGATGGAATCCGCATCGTCAATGACCGGTATGCCATGGAAATCCGCCATCCGGGCTGCGACGTACGTGATGTTCATCGGGTCGGTCCGGGCCCGGATGAAAAGCGCGTCCATCTTCGGGATCTTGCTGATGTCAACCGGGAAGAGAAATTCCGCGTTGTGCCCCAGGCTCTCGGCCACATCCCGGCAGTGGATCAGGGCATTGAGCTGATCGGAGTTGGAGAGGGTCTTCCTGTCGACGAAAATTCCCAGCCGGCTCATAGGAACTCCTGGTGATCCCGGTACGCGGCGAGGAGCTCCCGCTCCCCGTCGGAGAGGTGGGTGTAGCGTGTCGGGGCAAGGGACGAGAGGGCAAACTCTTTTCCCGTCTTTACAAAGACCATGCTCACGAGCGGGATGGAAAAGAGCCCGTAGATCTTCTCCGCGTGCCCGGCAATCGCCGTGCAGCCCCCGGTGGTCCGGCCAAAGACCGCCGTGCACGTGTGGATAGTTGCCCCGTCATCGAGTTTCTGGTAGCAGAAGGGGTACTTGCCCTTGTTGGTGATGTGCTTGATGACGTCCTTTGCCTGCTCGTTGTCCTGAACGACAAAGAAGTCTGACGCGGTGGCAAAGTAGTTGAGCCCGTAGAGGATCGCCGGGAGCGGGACGTAGGCCTGCGAGATACCCCACCCGACGACCGGGATGCCGGCGAGTTTTGCCCGCTCAAGGCAGACCGGTACCACGAATGCATCGAGAACGGCCCGGCTGGACGGGTGGATGTCATCACCGCCTAGTTCGTGCGCGAGAATGGTATAGTAGGCCTCCGTCTTGTACGAGTAATCCTCAGCGATGACATGGTATGCATCATCGCGCCTTACAATAGCGAGCGAATCCCGGGCCATCACCGGCTCCTTTTTTGGCACGGGATGCACATGGGTCCCGTGGCTGCTTCCCGACTCCGCCCGTACCGTCACCCTCCGGCTCATGCCGGGCCGGGCAAACGGGTGTACCGAATCGGACGTACCGCTGTGCTCCGCCTGAGGCCCGTCACCGGGCTCAAGGGAGGCACCCCACCTATCGTTCATCGGCAGATCAGCTCGCTTTTCATCCCCGCGGATATCGCCCGGGGGCCGGGGGTTCCCGGTGCAGGCCCGCCCGGGTAACGGGAGTCCCGGCCAGACAGCATGAACAGGGTAAAAGCCAGATCCATAAACTCATGCACTGCATCCGGATAACGGGTGCTGCGCCTCAATACAAAAGAGAGGGAAAACGCGAACCGTTTATCCTCATCATCATCGTCATCGTTGCTGACACTGACGGTCATGTTCAACACTAATCCAACACGCGGTTTGGATTTCTTCTATCTTCCACTATAGGTGCCGGGCTTTAAAAGAATGTTGCCCGTAACCGGATCCGGGTATGGCCGTGGTGCATACGCAGGGCCGGATACGGGCAGATACCCGCCCGGGAGCCATACCGCGCATGGCTTTTTGCATGTGTCCGGGGATCACCCGGCAGCTGCAGGGGCCGGGAAGGCCCGCGGGCCATGGTCACCACAATCCTAAAGTTGATATTGCAATATCACCATCAGTAATTGCATATGCATATACCGAGCCCGGAAGAGCTCCGATCCCGCCGCGAGGCGCTGGGGCTCAGGCAGACCGAGACCGCAAAAAGGGCTGGGATCAGCCAGTCCATGGTAGCCCGCATCGAAGCGGGCAGCGTCGACCCCCGGGTCAGCACCTTAAACAAGATTATCGCGGTGCTCAATAATGCCGAACCCCGGAAGATTACCGCCGGCCAGATCATGCACACGCCGGTGCTCTCCGTCCAGCCGCAGGCAAGCATCTCGCAGGCCGTGGAGATCTTTGAAAAGAACAATATCTCCCAGCTGCCGGTGATTGAACGGGGTGCGCCGGTCGGGTGCATCTCCGAATCGGTGATCGTAAAAGCGATCGAACAGCAGCGCCTCCACCACACGCACCAGTTCATGGTCAAAGACTTCATGGAGCCCGGTTTTCCCACGGTCCCCCCGGATATGGATATCGAGACGGTGGTCAACATCCTCCAGCAGAACCATGCGGTGCTGGTAACGGAAGGAAGAATCGTCCGGGGCGTGATCACCAAGCACGACCTGATCACCCTCATCGTCTGAGTCCGCAGTAACGGATCCTGCGGGGTGGCGTGGGGGCCAGGTACAGTTCCCGTTTTGTACCGTCTGGGGGTCACAGTGCCGGCCTGAACGAAATATTTATTAATAATTATAGAGAGGGATTCCTGTTGTGGCCGATGCCACACCAGGGGTATGTTCCATGGCAGATAAAAACAAGCCAAACGAGATCAGCAGTGCAAAGGTTATCGGGATCGGTGTGGTGCTTTTTATTGTTATTGTCGTTACCTGGTACCTTTTCCTCAAATGAATCCTGTACCGGAAACGGGGTTTTCTTTTTTAGAGTTTTGAAACGAGATCCCGGAATACTGCGACCGGATCCGGGGCTTTGACCACGCTTGAGGCAAGGAGTACACCGTCCGTCCCGAGATCCACGGCGATCCTCACGCAGTCGCCGCTCTGGATACCGGCGCCCGTGAGGACTTTCACATTCGGGTTTACCGCATGAACCGCCGCAACTGACCGCCGGATAATATCAGGGTTTGCCTTTGAGACCGAGACGCCGCTTCCGATCAGCTCGGGAGGTTCTATGGCCACGTACTCCGGGCCAAGCGCTGCGGCACCTGCGCTGGTGATTTCGTTGTTGGAACAGACCACCGCGGTGAGCCTATGCGACTGGAGCGCCCGTACCGATGATTCGATCTCCGCAAGGGTCAGGCGCCTCTCTGAATGGTTGACGAGCGACCCTGCCGCCCCGGCCAGTTTGAGCGTATCGGCGGTGATCTGGCCGGTATGGGCGCCGGGCTCGGACCCGTCCACGTGCTGTGCGTAGACCGGGATCGCAAAGTGGTGGCAAAGCGGGTGGAGGTCGATGTACCCGGGCGCGATGCCGATTACGACACCGCTCTCGCGTGCGACCAGCTGTGCGGCAGTGGCGATCTGGTGGGCACGGTTGCCCATGCCCTCCCTGTACGTCTTGAGATTCACCAGGATCAGGGGCGATGTCATCTTACCTCATTCCTCGTGCCTGAGGAGTTGCACCCCGGCTCCATTCAACCTTTCGCTCCCTTATTAGTCCTCTTTTAACCCCCTCGTATAGTGGCCGGCAGTAATTCCCCCGAGTGAAATCGCTTTTATCCGGTCCTTGAGTGCAGCATAATCATGGTTTGTACTGCCGGGATTTCGGGAGGCAATGCCAATCGCATCGCGGTAGATCCGTACCATCTCACCGGCATAGGCAGCCGTGCGCCACCGGGCATCGATCGCGATCATATCCACGCCGTTTTGGACAAGGTCGGGAACTGCATCGACAAGGCAGGTCTCGGCGGCGTTGAAGATATGGGTCCGGCACGCCCCGTCGGTCCTGACCGGGAAGAGCCGCCCGGTCTCGTCCCGGATCCCGATCCAGCGGGTATTCCGGCAGGGACCTGACGTGCGCCGGCACTTGTTGATGACGGCACGCAGGCAGTCCTCGGTGACCATCGTCTCAAGGTTTCCCTGCACGAAGACGGCAAGCTCCGGCCCGTCCCCCTGCCGGTGGACCTCACGGGCAAGTCCGGCGATTTCGCTTCCGGATAATTCCGGGGAGAACTGGAGCATCGTAAAATGCTGCCGGGAAAACACCCGCACGGTCTCCGCATTAAAGACGTTCAAACCCCACGACCCGGCAAGGGCAAGATCCGGTGCCGCTTCTTCCACGGCAAGCGCGGTTCCCGGGTTTTCCACCATGCACGCACGAAGACCCGCTGCGTGCAACCTCGGCAGGAGCGACCGGATCGCGTCCATCTCGCCATGCCGGGTGATCCGGGGCAGTTTCCAGATAAGCCGTGCGTCGTGCACCCGGCAGGTGTCAAGTGCGATGCGGATAGCGGCCTCGATGCGGGCGTTTTCAGATTCTGCATCAATTCCCGACGGGTACGGGAACCCGGCAGGTTCAAAGCAGATCGTTTTTGCCCCGGCACGGGTACCGGCTTCCACGGATTCAATGCTATCCGTGTACAGGATGATGCCCATGGGCTTTTTTTGGGATTCCGGGGTTCTTGGGGCTGCGGGAGAGACGGCTGACGGATGTCCCGCGATAAACGTTGCGAGACGTTTTTTTGCTGCCTCAACCTCTTTTGGCAGGGGACGGTAAGATGCGACCAAGCCCTCCCCGGCCCGGATGAAAAATTCCCTCCGTACCTGGTTAATCTCGCTGACCGGGGTAAACAGGGTGCCGTCATAGGTGAGTTCGAGGTCCGCGATACCAAATGATGTTCCCCCGGTCTTTGTGAGCTGTGCGGCAAGCTGTTCCTCCGAGAGCGGGCGGGACCGGGCTGGTACCAGGTGGAGATCTGAAGTATTTTCCACAAAGACCGGTCCTTTTCCCGGTGGATGGATCGTGCCTGCAAGGGTCAGGTGCCCGTCTGTGGCCACCGATGCGACCATATCGACCGGCACCGGGTGGCGCAGGTCCGATGTTGCCTGTGTCCCGATCTGTCGGGCTCGGGCTGCCAGCGCCTGTGACGAAGTAAGAAAGACCCGCGAGTCTTCGAGCGCCGGGCGGGAAACGGCAAGCACAATCATCCCGTCTTTTTGCACATCAGGTTCGCTGTTGAGGGCAAAGCCCCATGCCGCTGCCGGATGGTCCGGGAGGGTAAAGAGGAGCCCGTCCCCGGGGTGCAGGGAGACGGAATGGTCCGGGGTGATGGTGACGGTCCTGCTTGACCGATCATACCGGGTGACGGTCCCGATGCGCAGGCCCCGGTTGTCCGGCCGGTCCCTGCCCATGAGTTTCTCGTGTCTGTCGCCGAAAAGGTGGCCCCGGGTGAATTCCCGGTTGAACGCGAGCAGCAGGTCGTTTTCGGCGGCTTTGTCCGGGGCAAAACTGCCCGCTGCCGCCGCATCGAGTGCACGCCGGTACGTGGAGACGACGATGGCCACGTACTCCGGGGACTTCATCCGGCCCTCGATCTTCAGCGATGCGACCGGAGCGTTCACGAGCCGGGGAATCTCGCGATAGGTACAGAGGTCTTTTGGCGAGAGGAGATACTGTTCCTGTAACGGCACCTCGCTTGCACCGGTCGGCCTGCCGTATTTGTCGATATCGGCCGCGACAAGGGTATATTTCATCCGGCACGGCTGGGCGCACATGCCCCGGTTCCCGCTCCGGCCCCCGATCACGGAGGAGAGCAGGCACTGGCCCGAGTAACTGTAGCAGAGGGCCCCGTGGAGAAAGACTTCAAGGCCGGTTCCGGGATCCGCTGTGGCCCGTGCAATCGTCTCCACTTCTGCAAGGGAGAGCTCCCGGGCAAGCACCACCCGGGAAAAACCCTGTTCGTGGGCCCACCGCACACCCTCAGCGTTGTGGATGGTGAGCTGGGTCGAGGCATGGAGCGCAAGGCCGGGCACAATCTCCCGGGCGAGCGCCGCGACGCCGGGGTCCTGCACGAGCACGGCATCGACTCCCATTGCGTACAGACGGACAAGGTACCCCGCGACACGGGTGAGCTCCCGGTCATGGACCAGCGTGTTGACCGTCACGTAGACCCGCACGCCCCGGACATGGGCGTACGTGACAGCCTCTGCGATCTCATCTTTGGAAAAATTCTGTGCAAATTTCCGTGCGCCAAACTGTTTCCCGCTCAGGTAGACTGCATCGGCCCCGGCGGCGACCGCGGCAAAGAACGCCGCCATGGATCCGGCCGGCGCGAGCAGTTCGGGGCACTTCTTTTTTCCGGGGGAACGTGTGCTGCTGTCCATGGTTGCCTCAGAGCAGGGGGAGGAAATAGTGAATGAAACCGAGGGTGGCAAGGGTGGTGACCACAGCGGCGACGCAGTACCCGGCCATCGTGATCGCAAAGGACCGCCACTTCCGCCAGCCCAGGAGCCACGAGGCCGGGGCGCAGAGGTACACGCCGATCAGGATCTCGCAGGGAAAAAGGCCGAAAATCCCGTACCGCTCAAACATCCGCGAGCGCGTTACCATGCCATGGGTCCATGCGAGGAAACGGGCAACGCGTCCCGACACCGTACCGATCGTGTCAAGAAGGCCGAAGAGGCCAAGGAAGATCGCGGCCTCAATGCAGGTGGCTGCCGGTACCACATACTGCACGGGGAGGCCGAGCCCTATCCCGATCGGGATGGATCCGTACTCGATTACAAAGGCGCTCGCGACAAGGCCGCAGGCTGCAGCAGGTGAGAGCCCCAGGATGTATGCACCGCCGAGCGGCAGGATGAAAGCGAGGAGAGCGCACCACCCGATCGCCCCGAAGGCGGGCCGGAGCGTTGTCAAGACTGCCGCAGGTTCCATATCCAGCGAACAGTTTCAACCCGGAAGGGGATAAACCGGTATCCTCATAAAAAACCGGTACATAATCCCCGGCCGGGCGTATCTTTTTGTGGCCTCGCGGCAAACTATCAGGTACATGCAGATCATCGCCTGTCTAACCGATCCCGCACAGGCTGCCGCCGCACAGGCACAGGGGGCGGATATCATCGAGCTCCGTTTCGACCTGGCAGACAGCGATCCGGCGGAGATGGTACGGCAGTGCAAAAAAGCGTGTCCGCTGCCGGTCATTGCCACGCTCCGCTCTGCACGGGACGGCGGCCGGTATTTCGGGAGCCCGGAGGAGTGGGCACGAAAGATCGCGCCGGTCATCCCGCTCGTGGATTATGTCGATGTCGAGCAGCAGTTTGCCCGTGAGGCCGGCCCGGTGACAACGGCGGGAAGGGCAATCATCGCCTCGCACCATACCTCCGAGATGCTCCCGCTTCACGTCCTCTTCGTGCTGGAGCAGGAGCTCCGGGCGTACGGCGACATCCCCAAGATCATCGTAACCCCCAAAAACGAGGACGATCTCATCGACCTGATTGCCTTTACCCGTGCGGCAAAAAAACCGGTCTGCACCGGCGTCATGGGCGCATCATTCCGGTACGCCCGGGCGATCCTCCCCCTCTTTGGCTCGGAGTTTGTGTACTGCCATACCGGCGTACCGACCGCAGAGGGACAGTACTCGGTCGAAGAGTTCGTGACACTGAGGAAACTGCTCTTTTAAAAAGTGCAAAAGCGATCCGGCAGCAGGATGGTAAAAAAGGCTCTTTTTGCTCTTGGAGAAATCCATGGGCAGATTGTATGAACGCTCTTTTAGGTCTCCGGCAATTTTTGCCTTCGCTCCCGCACGCTTGAGGCATCCCCCGGTTGCGATAGCGCTGTCTTACCCGTACTCGGGCATGCCCCAGAAACAGGTAATACGGAAGCATCGCATGTGCGCCCCGCCCCCCTCGGGAACTGGTGGCGCAGGGGGAGTTGCACAAATTTAAAAACAGGTTTTCTCCAGAGCAGTTCTTTTTTAGTCAACGGGTGGAAAAGGTATTTACGACGGAAGAAAAGCAGCGATCCTCCGTTGGTTTGTCAGCACAAAAAGAGTTACCGGTATTTTTCCTGCTCCAGCACCGCATCGGCGAGCACGAGCGCGAGCATCGCTTCTGCGACCGGGAGGATCCGGGGCACGATGCAGGGGTCGTGCCGGCCCCCGACCGTGATCTCCACCACGTTCCCGTGGACGTCCCGGGTCTGCTGGACCTTTGCGATGGAGGAGGTCGGTTTTACCGCGATCCTCACCACAATCTCCTGCCCGGAGGAGATGCCTCCGAGGATCCCTCCTGTGTGGTTGCTTAAGAATCCGGTGGCGGTCATCTGATCGTTGTTCTCGCTCCCGAACCTTCCGGCCACGAGAAACCCGTCGCCGATTTCCACGCCCTTGACCGCACCGATACCCATCATCGCGCCGGCGATTGCCCCGTCAAGCTTCCCGAACACCGGGTCGCCAAGCCCTGCCAGGCAGCCGGTTGCCACAATCTCCGCGATCCCGCCCACCGAGTCCCCGTCCGCCTTTGCCGCGAGGATCTCGGCTTCGATCTCCTGCGGGGCGGTTTTGCCGTGAACGGAGACAATCCGGCCGGTAACCGCGATCCCTTTTGTCGCAAGGTACTTCAGCGCCACGGCCCCGGCCGCGACCCGGCCGACCGTCTCCCTGCCTGAGCTCCGTCCGCCACCCCGGTGGTCACGGATACCGTACTTTTCCTGGTACGTGAAATCCGCGTGGCCGGGCCGGAACTTTTCCCTGATAGATTCGTAGTCCCCGGAGTGCACGTCCCTGTTTCTTATTAAGAGTGCGACCGGCGCGCCGGTTGTTTTTCCCTCGAATACGCCCGAGAGTATCTCCACCATATCGGCCTCGTTCCGTGCCGAGGAAAGGGGGGACGCGCCCGGCCGGCGCCGGTCGAGCAGCGGCTGGATATCTGCAGGGGATAGTTCAAGGCGCGCCGGGCACCCGTCGATAACGGTACCCACGGCCGGTCCATGGCTCTCGCCAAACGTCGTGACTGCAAAATTTTTGCCAAAAGTATTCATGCCAGTATCTCCCGTATTGTCGTATCGGGCACGTCGATCCCAAAGAAGAGGCGGAACTGCTCCCGTGCCTGGTGGATAAAGACCTCGGTACCGGTGATGGTTGCGCACCCGGCTTTTCGTGCAGCCGCAATCAGGGGGGTGACCGGAGGTGTGTACACAAGATCAAATACGGTCATCTCCTTTTTGAGCTGATCGTCACGCAGCGGGCTTCTCGTATCCGGCTGCATGCCAAGAGAGGTTGCGTTCACGACAAGATCCGGGTTCATCCCGTCAAAGCCGTTCCACGCACGCCACCGGCAGCCGAACTGTTCCGCGAGCGTCCGCGCTTTCTCCGTCGTCCGGTTCAGGATCGTGACCTCCATGTCCAGGTTCGTGAGCGCGTAGGCCGCCGCTGCGGCGACGCCCCCGGCACCGAGCAGCACCGCACGGGTGCCTGAAAAGCCGGCAAGGGGTTTTTGTATGCCCAGCCAGTCCGTGTTCCAGCCATGCGCCGCCCCGCAGGAAAAGACCACCGTGTTGACCGCGCCGATCTGCTGTGCCGCATCATCATCGATCTCGTCGAGGTGTGCCATCACGGCCCGTTTGAAGGGGATGGTGACCGAGAGCCCTTTTGCATCGATGTCCCGGGCCACCTGCAGGATCGTCGCGATCGACGGGTTCTCAAACCGGGTGTAATGGCAGTTCAGGTGGTAGCGTTCAAAGAGCCGGTTGAAGAGCAGGGGGCTTTTGCTGTGGGAACAGGGGTAGCCGGCGATGCCGAGGAACCGGGTCTGCACATCGCGATCGGGACCGGTCAGCAGGGATTCCAGCCGGTGGAGTTCGGTTGCTCCGGGAGCGCCGGCCGCAAACCACCGGAATGCTGCCTCCTGCACCTGATGGGGCACCGTGCCCTCTTCGAGAAGGGCGAGGATACGGCCTGCCGCTTCTTCGGGGGATGTCGTGCTCGTGTCCACGCAGCAGTCTGCTGACGCGGCGTACTGCCGGCGCCGGCGGGACATCACCTGCGCAATCTCTTCATCCGGGGGCAGGCTGGTAAGCGGCGGGCGGGGGGCGTGTGCGAGCCGCTTACGGATGGTCCCGATGTCTGAAGTTAAAAGCACGCACACGCTTCCGGCCCGGAGGTGCTCCATGTTTGCCGGGTCCATCACGGCGCCGCCCCCGGTGGCGACGACACAGTCGCGAGCGGGCAGCCTCGCGATCACGTCGCGTTCCAGCGCACGGAAATGCTCCTCCCCGTCATTTTTAAAGATATCGGGGATCGTGCGGCCGTTTTTCTGTTCGATGAGGGCATCGGTGTCAAGGAACGGTACATTCAGCCGCCGGGCAAGGATGGTGCCGATGCCGGTCTTGCCGGTCCCCCGGTACCCGAAGAGCACGACCCGCCTCACCCCATCACCCCGGAGAGGGCGTCCCAGAATCCGGGGAACGACTTGTTCACGCATTCCGCGCCGGTGATCGCAACGCCTCCGATCCCAAGCCCAAGGACGGCAAAGCTCATCGCGGTGCGGTGGTCGCCGGCCGGATCGATCATCCCTCCATGAAGGGGGGCAGGCTGGATAACGATCCGGTCGGTACCGGTATTTACCGTCGCACCGAGCTGCCGCAGCCGGTCCGCGGTAACGGCGATGCGGTCGCTCTCCTTGAACTTCAGGTGGCCGATGCCGGTGATCACCGTAGGGGTCTTTGCCACCGCTGCCACCATGCAGAGGGTCTGGACGGTGTCGGGTGCCGAGGACAAGTTGATGGTGATCCCGGTAAGTTGGCCGTCGTGCTCCACTGTAATGCCGTCGTGCCCGGGGGTCACCGTGCAGCCCATCTGCCGGAGTGCTTCAAGAAAGAACCGGTCGCCCTGCACGGATGCCGGGTTCAGGCCGGTCACCGTCACCCTGCCTCCGCAGATCGCGGCAAGCGCAAAGAAGTACGAAGCCGACGAGTAGTCCCCTTCGATACTGTACGTTCGGCCGGTGTAACGGTTGCAGTTGCTTACGTTGAACCTCCGGTATCCTTCGCGCCGGATGACAGCGCCAAAGTCCGTCATGACGCCGGCCGTGATGTCGAGGTACGACTGCGAGGCGGGGGTACCGGTGATCGTGAGATCCACCGGTTTTTTCGCACAGGGAGCGGCCATCAGGACCGAGGAGGCGAACTGGCTGCTCGCCGACCCGTCAATCGTGGCGCTGCCTCCGAGAAGACTGCCCCCAATGGTGACCGGGGGAAACCCGGGTTTTTCTGCAAAAGCGATCTTCCCACCGAGAGCGGCGAGCGTATCGGCAAGCGGCCCGACCGGCCGCTCCTTCATTCTTCCGCTGCCGGTGAGCGTGACCGGGTGATCGGCGAGCAGCGCAACCGAGGCAAGCAGGCGCAGGGAGGTACCGGAGTTGTCCAGATCGAGCACCGTGCCCGGCGGGCAGGTAAATGCCCCGTCGCAGCCTTCGATTATGATGCTCTGCCCGCCTGCCCGGACCACAACCCCGAGTTTTTCCAGGGCCGCGATGGTCAGCTTCGTGTCGTCGGCCATGAGCGGGTGGACGATCGTGCTCGTACCCCGGGCGAGCGCCGCCGCGATCAGGGCCCGGTGGGTGTAGCTCTTGGACGGCGGGGCAGCGACGGTAAGGTCGATACCGTGCCGCCGGGGAAGGGTGACGATCATGGGGGCACCCCGATCTCCGGGTAGCACCCGAGGTTACGGACCGTGGTGATCGCGCTCAGTTCCCCGAGCGCCTCGTCCGTCGATCCGCTGACCGCGTAGTCGAGGAAGAAGACGTACTTCCCCATGCCCCTC
>Ga0326728_10013771_pt1 | contig 17447 bp, 15 predicted proteins | sample MB3enrmetagenome_FD_207602 | JGI IMG/M metagenome (GOLD analysis project Ga0326728, IMG submission 207602) | Lab enriched peat soil microbial communities from McLean, Ithaca, NY, United States - MB31MN | ecosystem: Environmental > Terrestrial > Soil > Wetlands > Peat | place: USA: New York... | reverse complement strand
GTTGGTGTCGGGCTTCGGGACGCCGATCCTTCTGCGGGCACTCGCCGACCGTCGGATCGGCCAGCAAATCCGGCGGGACGGTCCGGCCATCCACATTGTGAAAGAGGGCACCCCAACGATGGGCGGGCTGGCGATCATCCTCGCCGCCACCGCCGGGTACGTCCTCGGGCATCTCGACGACAACGCCCCGTTCACCTGGGCGGGCGCTTTCGTCATGTTCGCGCTCGTCGCCTCCGGGGCGATCGGGTTCGCCGACGACTGGCTGAAGGTGCGCCGCCAACGCAGCCTCGGGCTGAATAAGCGCGGCAAGATCGTCCTTCAGCTCCTCGTCGGGGTCGGCTTCGCGCTCGCCGCCCAGCACTGGGCTGCGGCGAGCACGGTGATCTCGTTCACCCGCGCGAGCGTGCCCGGCGTCGTCCTCGGCACGGCGGTCTGGCTCATCTGGGCCACATTCATCGTCACCGCCGGGGCGAACGCCGTGAACCTGACCGACGGCCTCGACGGGCTCGCTGCGGGTGCTTCGGCCTTCACGTTCGCCGGCCTGACCCTCGTCGGCTACTGGCAGTACCGGCACGTGCAGATCTACCACGTCCACGCCGCGCTCGACCTGGCCCTCGTCGCGATCTCGCTCGCCGGCGCCTGCGTGGGATTCCTCTGGTGGAACGCGGCCCCGGCCAAGATCTTCATGGGCGACACGGGGTCCCTCGCGATCGGGACGGCGCTCGCCTGTCTCGCCATCGAGATGAACGTGCAGCTGCTCCTGCCGATCCTCGGCGGCCTGTTCGTCGTCGTCACGATGTCGGTCGTCATCCAGGTGATCAGCTTCCGCGTCTTCCACACCCGGGTGTTCCGGATGGCGCCCATCCATCATCATTTCGAGCTCGTCGGATGGCCGGAGACGACCGTCATCGTGCGGTTCTGGATCTTCTCGGCCCTGTGCACCGCGGTCGGTCTGGGCATCTTCTACGCGGACTTCCTCGGCGTGAGGGCGCTGTTGTGACGGCGCGCCCGGTGTCCGGCGGCGCTCTGCACGGTCCCGTAGCGGTCATCGGTTTCGCCGTGACGGGCCAGGCCGTCGCACGCGTGCTCGGCGCGATGGGTCTCGAGATCGTCGCGGTCGAGGACGCGCCGACCCCCGAGCGCCGGGCGGCCGCGCGCTCGGCCGGCATCGGACTCGTCATGGCTCCGGACGAGGGCGAGCTCGCGGCCGCCGTCGGGCGGTGCGAGCTCGTAGTCGTGAGCCCCGGAGTGACGCCGCGCCACCCTGTGTTCCGTGTCGTCGAGCCGGAACGGATCGTGTCGGAGATCGAGCTCGCCTGGCGACTGTCAACCGTCCCGATCGTTGCGGTGACGGGGACGAACGGCAAGACGACCGTGACGGCGCTCGTGGCGGCGATGCTCGTTGCCTCGGGCGTGCGCGCCGAGGCATCCGGGAACATCGGCGAGCCGCTGATCCTGACGGTGACCGGCGGCGGGGTCGACGTGGCGGTCGCCGAGGTCTCGTCGTTCCAGCTCGCGCTCAGCCCGTCGTTCCGTCCCCACGTCGCGACCTGGTTGAACGTGGCGGAGAACCATCTCGATTGGCACCGGTCATTCGGCGACTACGTCTCGGCGAAGGCTCGCATCTGGGCGAACCAGCACGCCGACGACGTGTCGGTGGCGAACCTCGACGACCCCATCGTCGCCGCCGAGGCGCGACGGTCTCCGGGGCGGCTGGTGACGTTCGGCTCGACCGGTACCGGCTACCGCCTCGTCGACAACCGGTTCCTCGCCCCGGACGGGGACGTGCTCGCCTCGACGCGCGACCTCGTCCGGAACCTGCCCCATGACGCGCAGAACGCGCTCGGCGCGCTCGCCACAGCGCGCGAGACGGGTGCGTCGGTCGACGGGTGCCGGGCGGCGCTGCGGACGACGGCGCCGCTGGTCCACCGCCTGACGCACGTGGCGACGGTCGACGGCGTCGCCTACTACGACGACTCGAAGGCGACGACCCCCGCGGCCGTCGTCGCCGCGCTGCGGGGCTTCCCGACGGCCGTCGTGATCCTCGGCGGCCGCAACAAGGGCCTCGACCTGGCTGCGGTGCGTCGCGCCGTCGACGGGGGGCTGGGTTGCGCGCTCCGCGGCGTCGTCGCGATCGGCGAGGCGGCGCCCGACGTTGTCGCGGCGTTCGCCCCCGACTACGCGGTCCCGACCGCCGGCTCGATGGGCGAGGCGGTGTCGCTGGCTTCGCAGTTGGCGCGGCCCGGGGACACGGTGCTGCTCTCACCGGGGTGCGCCTCGTTCGACTGGTACGAGTCGTTCGCGGCGCGTGGCGACGACTTTGCGCGCGAGGTGCGGAAGCTCTCCGCGCGTGTGGTCAGCCGGCAGGCGGGGGGCTGACGATGGCGACCGGGGTCATCGAGCGCCGACCGGTCACCCGGCCTGCGCGCCGGCGCGACGGGTCGGACCGGGTGCGGCTGCGTCTCGTTAGCGGCCCGACGCTCGAGCGAGGCGAGCGCGACGAGAAGGCGACGGAGCCGAAGCACCCGGTCGTACGCCGGCTGACGACGACCGCCGCGGCCCGGCGCGACGCCGCGGCGCTCACGGCGCTCGTCGCCGCTTTCTGCGTCTTCGGCCTCATCGTCGTGCTCTCGGCCTCGTCGGTGGAGTCGATCGCGGCCAACGGGTCGCCCTGGTCGACCGCCGAGCACCAGGGGGTGTGGCTCGCCCTCGGTGCCGTCGTGTTCGTCGTGGCGGCGCGCCTGCCCCTGCAGTTCTGGCGCCGCATCGCCGTGCCGTTCCTCCTGTGCACCGTCGTCGCGCTCGTGGCGGTGCTCGTCCGGGGGGTCGGCACGGTCACGGCCGGCTCGAGCCGCTGGATCAACCTCGGTCCGCTCCGCCTCCAGCCCTCGGAGTTCGCGAAGTTCGCCGTCGTGCTGTTTGTCGCCGACCTGATCGCGCGTCGCGTCAGCCGGACCGGCCCCCGGGCGGACGTCATGCGCCCGGTGCTCATCGTGCTCGGCATCCTCGGGATCCTCATCGTGCGCCAGCCCGACCTCGGCACGGCGGTTGTCATCGCGGTGATCGGGGCGGTGCTGCTCTACGCCGCGGGCGCGCCGTTCCGCAAGATCCTCGGGATGGTGGGGTTGTTCGCCCTTGTCGGCGGCGCGTTCTTGCTCATCGAGCCGTACGGAAGGGCGCGGCTCGCCACATTCTGGAACCCGTTCGCCCACGCCTCGACGACGGGATACCAGGTCGTCCAGTCCCTCGTCACGCTCGGCTCCGGCCACTGGTTCGGGACCGGTCTCGGCGGATCCTCGGCGGCGTGGGGATTCCTGCCGAACGCGAACACGGACTTCGTATTCGCGATCATCGGCAACAACTTCGGCCTTGTCGGCGCGATCGGCGTGTTGTGCGGGTTCCTGGCGATCGGCTGGCTCGGGATCCGGATCGCGCGGCGCTGCGAGGACCGCTTCGCCTCGTTGGTGGCGATCGGCGTCACGACCTGGATCGTGTTCCAGGCGCTCATCAACATCGGCGGGGTGATCGGAGCGCTCCCCGAGACGGGGATCCCGCTCCCGTTCGTGTCGGCGGGGGGCTCGTCGCTCGTCGTGCTGCTCGCCGCGACCGGGTTGCTCGTGAGGATCGCCCGCCAACCCGGGGTGAACGCGGGTTCGTTCGCCGCGGAGCGATACGAGCGCCCCCACGCCCGATCGGGGCGGTGACGACGACCCGGGTCGAGGTGATCGTCACGGGGGGAGGGACCGCCGGTCACGTGTTGCCCGCGATCGCGGTCGCCCGGGCTCTCGTCGCCTCGGGGTACGCGCCGTCGGCCATCCACTTCGTCGGGGCGCGTCGCGGGATCGAGCGCCGCCTCGTCCCGGAGGCGGGGTTCTCGCTCAGCCTCCTGCCCGGGCGCGGCGTCGAGCGCCGCCCCAATCTGCGCAACGTCGCGGCGATCTGCGGGATCGCCGCCGCCTTCGTCGCCGCGCTCTGCCTGCTCGTGCGCCGGCGACCCCGCGTCGTCGTCGCCGTCGGGGGGTTCGGGGCGGTCGCCTGCTCGTGCGCGGCCACCGTGCTGCGGATCCCGGTCGTCGTGGTGAACGTCGACTCGGTCCCGGGCGCGGCGAACCGGATGATCGGCCGCTTTGCCAAGGCCTGTGCGGTCGCGTTCCCGGGAACCGCGCTGCCGCGGTCGGTCCTCACCGGGGCCCCGGTGCGCCCCGAGGTGCTCGCGGTCGAGCGTTCTGTCGAGGGTCGTGGCCGCTCCCGGCGGACCCTGGCGGTGGGCGGTGACGGCCCGCTCGTCGGGATCGTCGGCGGTTCGCTCGGGGCGCGGCGCCTGAACGAGGCCGCGGTCGAGCTTGCCACGCGTCTCGTGGAGAAGGGCGCGTTCGTCTACCACGTCTGCGGCCCGCGGGACTTCGCCGGGGCGCGGGCCGCCGCCGCGGCGGCCGGGCTCACCGAGCGCGGCGGGAGCGGGTATCGGGTCGTCGCCTACGAGGACCGCCTCGCGGAGCTGTTTGCCGCGGCCGACCTAGTCGTCAGCCGGGCCGGCGCCTCGACGGTCGCCGAGCTCGCCGTGATCGGCACGCCGAGCATCCTCGTTCCGCTGCCGGGGGCCCCGTCCGACCACCAACGGCGCAACGCCGAGCTGCTCTCCGCGGCGGGGGCCGCGATCGTCGTCGCCGACGACGAAGCGACCGGTGGACGCCTCACGACCGAGGCCTCGGCACTCCTCGCCGACCCGGCGCGCCTCGAGGCGATGGGCCGCGCCGCGCACGAAGTCGGCCGACCGGAGGCCGCCGCTGCCGTCGCCGCGCTCGTCCGGAGGGTCGCCGCCCGGCAATGGAGCGAGGGGCGCGCCGGCGCCGCGCCAGAAGGCCCCGCACGACAGGAGGAAACGTGAGCCAGCCGGATCTTTCCCGATCGCGAAGCGTGCACATCGTCGGCATCGGCGGTGCCGGGATGAGCGCGATCGCCACGGTGCTCGCCGAGATGGGTCACGAGGTGAGCGGCAGCGACCTGAAAGACGGCGTGGCCCTGGAACGGCTGCGGGCCCTGGGCGTGCGCGTCGCGATCGGTCACGACCCGGCGAACCTGGGCGAGGCCGAGTTCCTCGCCATCTCGAGTGCCATCCCGCCGTCGAACGTCGAGGTCGTCGGGGCGCTCCGGCGGGGGATCGCGGTGCACCGCCGGGCCGAGGTGCTGGCCGCGATCAGCCGACTACGACGCACGATCGCGGTGTCCGGCACCCACGGCAAGACGACGACGAGCTCGATGCTCGCCCTCATCCTCGTTGAGGCGGCGCTGTCGCCGTCGTTCATCATCGGCGGCGAGATCAACGAGATCGGCTCGGGAGCGGTGTGGGACGACGGCGAATGGCTCGTCGTCGAGGCCGACGAGAGCGACGGGACCTTCCTCGAGCTCGAGTGTGAGATCGCCGTCGTGACGAGCATCGAGCCCGACCACCTCGACCACTACGGTTCGTTCGAGAGCCTCGGGTCGGCCTTCGGTCGTTTCCTGGCGGCCGCCTCGTCAGGGGCCGTCGTGTGCAGCGACTACGCGGTCGCGGCGCGCCTCGCGCCCCCCGGCGCGAGGACGTACGGCTTCGGCGCCGAGGCGACCTGGAGGATCACGCACTTCTCCGGGGGCCGCAGCGATGTGAGTTTCGACCTCCGCTCGGCGTCGGGCGACGAGACCGCGCTCTCGCTCCCGGTCCCGGGTCGGCACAACGCCCTCAACGCCGCGGGGGCGGTCGTCGCCGCCGCGGCCGTCGGGGTCGAGCTCGACGTGGCGCGGCGCGCCCTCGCCCGCTTCGGCGGGGTCGCGCGCCGCTTCGAGTTCCGCGGCGAGGCGATGGGCGCGACGCTGGTCGACGACTACGCCCATCTGCCCGGCGAGGTCGCCGCGGCGCTGGCGACGGCGCGCCGCGGGGGCTGGCGCCGCGTCGTCTGCGTCTTCCAACCGCACCGCTACTCCCGGATCGCGGCGCTCGCCGGCGACTTCGCCGACGCCTTCGTCGACGCCGACGAGCTCGTCGTCACCGACGTCTACGGCGCCGGCGAGCAACCCCGCCCCGGGGTGTCGGGCAAGCTCGTCGTCGACGCCGTCCTCGCCGCTCACCCGGAGGCCGCCGTGTCGTACCTCGCGCAGCGCGCCGGGCTCGTCGAGTACCTGCGGCGCACCCTCGGGCCCGGGGACTGCTGCCTCACGCTCGGCGCCGGTGACCTGACGAGCCTCGCCGGGGACCTCCTCTCCGGATCCGCGGGCTAGATGGAGCGTCTCGGGTCGGAAGGCGACCGGGCCGCCCGCACCGACCCGGCGGTGGAGGACGCCGCGGCGCGTCTCGGCCCGCTCGCCGTGCGCGACGCACCCCTCGGCGCCCGCACGACGTACCGCCTCGGCGGGCGGGCGGCGCTGCTTGCGGTCGTGATCGACGAAGACGATCTCGGCGCTACGGCCGACGCCGTGGCCGAGAGCGGGGTCGGGGTGCTCGTCGTCGGGCGGGGATCGAACCTGTTGGTCGCTGAGGCGGGTTACCCCGGGCTCTGCGTCGTCCTCGGCCGTGGCTTCGAGACGGTGGCGACCGGCGACGACGCCGTCGTCATCGCCGGGGGTGCCGTCGCCTACCCGGCGCTCGCGCGCACGACCGCGGCGGCGGGACTGACGGGCATGGAGTGGGCGGTCGGGATCCCCGGGTCGGTCGGGGGCGCGGTCCGGATGAACGCCGGCGGCCACGGCTCCCAGACGACCGACCGCCTCGTGGCCGCCCGCATCGTCGACCTGCGGGGAAGGACGGACCGCACCGCCGGTGCCGGCGACCTCGCCCTTTCCTACCGGCGCTCGGGGGTGCGCCCTGACGAGATCGTCGTGTCGGCGAGCTTCGCCTTGAGCTCCGGCGACCCGGCCGAGTCGGCCGCTACGATCGCCGAGATCGTCGCCTGGCGCCGGGCCAACCAGCCCGCCGGCCGCAACGCCGGGTCGGTCTTCCAGAACCCGCCGGGTGACTCGGCGGGACGACTGATCGAGCTCGCCGGGCTGAAGGGCCTGCGAATCGGCAAGGCCCGCGTCGCCCGACGCCACGCCAACTTCATCCAGGCCGACCCGGGTGCCTCCGCCGACGACGTCTACCGCCTGCTGTGCGAGGTGCGGCGGCTCGTCGCCGAACGCTGTGGCGTCGAGTTGCAGGTCGAGCTCTGCCTCGTGGGGTTCGGCCCGTGAGCGAGGCGCCGACGCCGTCCGGCGGCCGCCCGCCCGGGAACGCCGAGGGCCATGGGGGCTCAAGACGTGCGCGGTCCCCGGACAGAATGACCGAGCGGCGCGTCGCCGTCGCCCGCGAGGTGGGCCGGCGGCGGCTGCGTCGTGCCGTCGTTGCCGTCGTCGCCGTCGGCCTCGTCGCCGGGCTCTACGGTCTGGCGCACCTGCCGATCGTCTCGGCGCGTCACGTGACCGTGATCGGGACGGTGCACACGACCCGCGCCGAGATCCTCGCCGCGGGCGGGCTCGGTGGTGACCCGCCCCTCATCGACGTGAACACGGTGGCGGACGCCCACGCCATCGAGCGGTTGCCCTGGATCAAGGGCGCGTCGGTGACGGTCTCGTTCCCCTCGAGCGTGCGCGTCGTCGTCACCGAGCGGCGCCCGGTCGCCGCAGTGGCCCTCGGGTCGGGTCGCGTGGCCCTGGTCGACGTGACCGGGCGCGTCCTCATCGGCGATCCCCGCCGGCCGGCGGGGATCGTGCTCCTCGCCGGGGTGGCGCGTCCCCCGGCGCCGGGTGGAAGGGTCCGGGGCGCCGCCACGCTCCTCATCGCCGCGGCGGCGCTGCCCCGCAGCCTCGTCGGGCGGATCGCGGCGTTGCGGGTCGAGCGGGGCCTCGGGGTCGTCGCCGAACTGCACGCTGCGCCGCGTGTGATCCTCGGATCAACCGTCGATCTGCCGGAGAAGTACGTCGCGCTGGCGACGGTGCTCGCCGAGGTTTCGCTGGACGGTGTCGCCACGATCGACTTGCGCGCACCATCTGATCCGGTCTTGACCCCATGAGGTGCCAGTCCTATGGTCGGCCTGGCTCTCGCATGCCTGAGACGCCCCAGCGGTCTGCCTGGAATTGGCAGGTGGTCGGTGGGGAGACGGTGGCCGTCGGGGGCGTCGGAAGCTGTTGGGGGACCATAGGCGGGACTCGGGACCTCTGAGTCGTCGTCGGGGCCGGAGCCCCGGCGCTGGCGTCGATCGTGGCAGGAAGGCAGCGTCACAGATGTCCGAGACAGCTCAGGGTTTCATCGCCGTCATCAAGGTGGTCGGGATCGGGGGCGGCGGCGTGAACGCCGTGAACCGCATGATCGACTCGGAGCTGCGGGGTGTCGAGTTCGTCGCCGTGAACACCGACGCGCAGGCGCTGCTGCTGAGCGAGGCCGACCTGAAGCTCGACATCGGGCGCCAGTTGACCCGCGGCCTCGGGGCGGGGAGCGACCCGGAGGTCGGCCGCGCCGCGGCGCTCGATCACGCCGTGGAGATCGGCGAGGCCCTGAAGGGTGCCGACATGGTGTTCATCGCCGCCGGTGAAGGCGGCGGTACCGGCACGGGTGGCGCGCCGGTCGTCGCCGAGGTGGCGCGCGATCTCGGGGCGCTCACGGTGGCGATTGTCACGAAGCCGTTCGCCTTCGAAGGGCGCCGACGCGCGATGCAGGCGGAGCAGGGGATCGAGCGGCTGCGCGAACAGGTCGACACGATGATCGTCATCCCGAACGAGCGGCTGCTCACGCTGGCGGACTCGAACACGACGATGGTGGAAGCCTTCAAGATGGCGGACAACATCTTGTTGCAGGGCGTGAAGGGGATCACCGATCTCATCAACATGCCGGGACTCATCAACACGGACTTCGCCGACGTGCGCACGATCATGCACGACGCCGGGTCGGCGATCATGGGCGTCGGTGTCGCCTCCGGGGAGGGCCGGGCGCTGACCGCGGCGCACCACGCGATCACGAGCCCGTTGCTGTCGTCCGGATCGATCGACGGCGCGCGCGGCATCGTCCTCAACATCGCGGGCGGATCGAACCTCGGGCTTTTCGAGGTGAACGAGGCAGCCGAGGCGATCCACGCCATCGCCCATCCGGACGCGAACATCATCTTCGGCAGCGTGATCGACGAGGAGCTCGGCGACGCGGTGCGCGTGACGGTGATCGCGGCGGGCTTCGAGCCTTTCGATGACGGCGGCTACGGGTACGTCGCCCGCGAGTACGACGAGGGCTTCGGTCGCGGCGGCCAGTTCGGGCGGGTTGGCGAGAACTACGGCGAGGCCGAGTCGTTCGCCACCGCCGACGACGACCTCGATCTCGGCGACGACGAGTTCGACGTCCCGTCGTTCCTCCGCTGAGGGGCCGTTTCGGCCACGCTCTACCCCCTTTCCGGGCCGGCGGTCGTCGCGACCACGTCGCGGGCGGACGGCGACGCCCGCCCGGCGCGGTTCGAACCCGCGTCCCCCGGTGACGCCGTGCTCGCCGGCCTCGTGGACCTGCCGTGGACCTTCGTCCGCCAGGTGCACGGTGCCCAAGTCCTTGTTGTCGACGGCCCGGCGGACTCACTCGCCGAGGCGGACGCCATCGTCACCAAGTCTCCGGCCACGGCGCTCGGTGTGCTGGGCGCCGACTGCGCGCTCGTCGGGCTGGCGAGCGAGGAGCGCGTCGTCGGCGTCGCCCACGCCGGCTGGCGGGGGCTTGTCGGCGGCGTCATCGGAGCAACCGCCGCGATGATGCGGACGATGGGCGCGGGCCGCGTCGAGGCGGTCGTGTCGGCCTGCATTCACGCCGAGTGCTACCCGTTCGGGGCGGGCGAGCTCGCACGACTCGCCGGGCTTTTCGGCGACGAGGTGGTCGGCACGGCCGCCGACGGCTCGGCGGCCCTCGATCTCCCCGCCGTCGTGCGGAAAAGCCTCGCTGCCGCCGACGTCGAGCTCGTCGCCGAGGCCGGGGTGTGCACGGCCTGTTCGGGGGCGTACTTCAGTCACCGGGCGCGGTGTGACGCGGCCCGGCACGTGCTCGGCGTATGGCTCGAGGACGAGGCGTGAGCGGCCCGGGACCGGGGATGTTCGGCGACGTGCCGGCACGTCTGGCCGAGGTGCGCGAGCGGATCGCGGCGGCCGGTGGCGACGCGGGACGGGTCCGGGTCGTCGCCGTGACGAAGGGGCTCGACTACGGCGCGGTTCTGGCGGCGCACCTCGCCGGCTGCGACGAGATCGGCGAGAACTACGCCGACGAGCTCGTCGCCAAGGCGGTGCGGTTGCAGGCCGAGTCGCCCGACGCCGGGGTGCGCTGGCACCTCATCGGCGGCATCCAGCGCCGCAGCGTCGCGCGCCTCGCGCCCTTCGTCGCGTTGTACGAGGCCGTCGACCGGGTCGAGGAGGGGGTCGCGCTCGCCCGCCACGCCCCGGGCGCGGCCGTGCTCGTCGAGGTCGACACGACCCGCCTTCCCGGGCGCGGCGGTGTCGCGGCGGACGAGGCCCCGGATCTCGTCAGCCGTCTGGGCGCGCTCGGCCTCGACGTGGCAGGACTGATGACCGTCGCCGCACCGGGGGACGCCGACCGGGCGCGCCGTTCGTTCGCGCAGGTCTTTAGTCTTGTGGTGAAGCTCGGCCTGCGCGAGGCGTCGATGGGGATGAGCGATGACTTCGAGCTCGCCGTGGCTGAGGGCTCGACGATGGTGCGCGTCGGCACGGCACTGTTCGGTCCTCGTCCGGCGGGCAGGGCGATGCCAGAATAGGCTCGGCTGCGAAGGAGACCGATGTCGTCGTTCATGAACAGAGCACTCGCCTACCTCGGGCTGAAAGACATCGACGAGGAGGATCTGTACTCCGAGGACGCATTGGTCGGCGCTCCGGGCTCCGCGCCCGACAGGACCGTCTACCCGGACTCCGGGCCCGACGAATCCGATGCCCAGGGCGTCACCGCGCTGGTGCGGCCCATCGGTGCCGCCGATCCGCGTCGGCCGGGGACGACGGGGTCCGGCGCGGTGCGCCCGCTCGGCGCCGGGGCGCTCGCCGCGAGCAGGGTCCACGTCGTCGCGCCGGCGCACTTCCGCGACGCCCAGGAGATCGGCGACCTCGTGAAGCAGGGCAGCCCGGTGATCGTCAATCTGCAGATGAGCGAGCGGGACCTGTCGCGGCGGATGATCGACTTCTGCTCGGGGCTCACCTACGCGCTCGACGGTCAGATGGAGAAGGTCGCCGACCAGGTGTTCCTGCTCGCACCCTCGAACGTCGAGGTCTCGCCTGAAGAGCGCCTGCGCCTTCAGCAACGCGGCCTGTACCGGTCCTAGCGCCGCGGCGCGCCGTCCTGGTTGAGAGGCTGGCGCCGGTGATCGCCCGTATCGCGGTCGACCTGATCCAGGCGTACATCGTCGTGCTGTTCGTGCGCATCATCCTCACCTGGTTCCCGACCGACCCGTGGTCCGGCCTCGGCCGGTTCGAGCGGGCCCTCGGGCGGGTCACCGACCCGGTCCTCGCGCCGATCCGGCGGGTTCTGCCCCCGCTGCGCGTCGGGGGCGGGGGGATCGACCTCTCGCCGATCGTCGCCCTCGTCGCCCTCGAGGTGCTCGTCTCGATCCTGCGGTCCCGCTGAGCCCGGGGGCGCCACCGGGCGTGGCATTATCGGTTCCGGTATCCACCGGCGGCGATTATTGGCCGCGTACCATTTGGACATGGAGATCTCCGGACAAATCCTGCGCGAGGTCGAGTTCCGGGACCGGCTGCGCGGCTACGACACTGACGAGGTCGACGAGTTCCTGGAGAAGGTCGCCGTGGCCGTCGACAAGCTCGTCGCCGAGCTCGCCGCGGCGCGCGACAAGCTTGCCCGCCACACCGACACCGGCGTCGATGACGACAGCCTACGCCGCACGCTCGTGCTCGCGCAGCGCACTGCCGACCTCGCCGTGCGGGAGGCCCGTGACGAGGCGGCCGCCCTCATCGAGGACGCGCGGCTCGAGGCGACGGCACTGACCGCCGAGGCCCGGGAGGAGGCCGGTCGGATGCGCTCCGATGCCGAGCGGGACGCCCGCGCCCAGATCGCCGCCCTGGAGGCACGCCGGGTCGAGCTGAAACGGCAGGTGGAGGAGCTCGAGCGGATCGGCACCGTCGAGCGGAGCCGGCTCTCCGCGGCGCTGAAGACCGCCCTCGACAGCCTCGGTGAGGCGACGGTCGCTGAGTGGGCGGCGACGACTGCGGCCGAGGAGCCCGACGACGCGGACTCGCCGCTGGCGGACAGCGACGCCCTCGAGGGCAGCGCCGGGGACGAGGACACGGCCGAGACGCCGCGGATGACGTACCAGCCGATCGAGGAGCCGCCCCGGCAGGTCGCGGAGGACGCCTTCGAGGTCGTCGAGGACGACGACGAGGACGCTGGCGACGACGATGGGCGGGAGGACCCGCCGCACTTCTTGGAGGGGAGGACGCTGCGGGCGGTCGAACCGGACGACGACGACCCCGACGAGATGCTCTGGCAGCGCTGGGCCCGCGGGGCCGATCTCGACGCGGTGCCGAACGACCGCGAGCCGACGGTCCGCCCGAAGCCGAACCACACCGGGCGTCGTGGCAGCAGCTGGACGGCCTGAGGCGCCGCCTGGCTAGTTCGTCCCGGAAACCGCCGTGTCCACGGGCCGAAGGTAGACCGTGACGCCACGGCCGTCGGGGAGCTCGTAGGACGCCCGCGTCGTGCCGGCGCGATCGCCGAGCACGATGCCGCCGGGATCATCCGGCGCGACGACGGCGAGCGAGGTCGCGAGCGTCTGGCGACGGAGCTCGTCGCCCCAGGCGTCGAGGACCGCCGCGACGTCGCCAGGGACGGCGAGGACGAGCTCGATCCGGTCGGTGATCACGAGGTCGGCGTCACGCCGGGCCTGCTGGACGAGGCGCACGAGGTCGCGCGCCGTGCCCTCGGCTTCGAGGTCGGGTGTCGGCGCCGTGTCGAGGACGACGACGCCGCGTTCGCCGTCGATCACCCGGCCCGATTCCGGGTCGCGGGGGACGAGCCGGAGGCTGAACTCACCGGGCTCGAGCCGGACGCCGGCGACAGCAACGCGGCCGTCGGGGGTCGGCTGCCATTCACCGCGACGGACCGCCGCGATGACCTGTTGCGTCGCCGGACCCAAGCGGGGCCCGATCTCGGCGGGGACGACGACGAGCGAGCTTGTGGCGAACCTGTCGGGTTCGGCCTCGAGCTTGACCGACTTCACGTTCACCTCTTCGGCGATGAGGGCGACGAACGGCTCGAGACGAGCGGCGTCGCGGTGCGCGACGACGACGCTGGACAGCGGCAGGCGCGCCCGGAGGCCGCGGGCCTTGCGCACGGAGTGGATCGCCGAGCACACCTCGCGCACGAGGTCCATCGACTCGACGAGCACCGGGTCCGCGGGCAGCGTCTCGGGCACGGGCCAGTCGGTGAGGTGGACGCTGCGCGCGCCGGTGAGGCCCCGGTAGACCGCGTCGGCGAGGAACGGGAGCAGTGGCGCGCTCACGCGGGCGAGGACGCCGAGCACCGTGTGGAGCGTGTCGTAGGCGTCGGTCTTGTTGGCGTCGGCCGTCTTGTCACCGGTGAAGGGCCGCCAGAACCGTTCCCGGCTCCGGCGGATGTACCAGTTGGTCAGGGCGTCGAGGTAACCGGAGTAGGCCGCGGCCGCCCCGGGAAGGTCGTAGGCGTCGAAGGCCGCGGTGACCTGTTCGAGGAAACGCCGGGTCTTGGCGAGGATGTAGCGGTCGAGCAGGCCCTGCTGGTCGACCCGCACCCGCCCGACGACCCCGTCGCTGCGGGCGTAGAGCGAGAGGAAGTGCCAGCAGTTCCAGATCGGGTTGAGCACGACGCGCACCGGCTCGGACATCGCGGCTTCCTCGATCGCGACGTCGAGCCCGCGCAGCACGGGCGAGGAGAGCAGATACCAGCGCATCGTGTCGGCGCCGTCGGAGGCGAAGAACTCCTCAGGATCGGGGAAGTTCTTCAGGCGTTTGGAGAGCTTGCGCCCGTCGTTGCCGAGCAGGATGCCGTGGGCGATGCAGTTCGAGAACGCCGGGCGGTCGAACAGCGCCGTGGCGAGCACGTGCATCGTGTAGAACCAGCCCCGGGTCTGGCCGACGTACTCGCAGATGAGATCCGCCGGGAAATGCTCCTCGAAGCGCCCGGCGTTCTCGAACGGGTAGTGGAGCTGCGCGAACGGCATCGAGCCGGATTCGAACCAGCAGTCGAGGACGTCCCCGACGCGCCTCATCGTCGACTTCCCCGTCGGGTCGTCGGGGTTCGGCCGCGTGAGCGAGTCGATCGCTGGGCGGTGGAGGTCGGTCGGGCGGACCCCGAAGTCGGCCTCGAGCTCGTCGAGGCTCCCGTAGACGTCGACGCGCGGGTGGTCCGGGTCGTCGCTCTGCCAGACCGGGATGGGCGCCCCCCAGAAACGGTTGCGCGAGATCGACCAGTCCCGCGCCCCTTCGAGCCACTTGCCGAAGGCTCCCTGGCCGACGTGTTCGGGGACCCAGTGGATCTGACGGTTTAGCTCGACCATCCGCTCCTTTATCGCGGTGACCTCCACGAAGAACGACCGGACGGCGCGGTAGATGAGGGGGGTGTCCGAGCGCCAGCAGTGCGGGTAGCTGTGGACGTACTCCTCCCGCCGGAGGAGCGCGCCCGTCGCGGCGATTCGCTCGATGACCCGCTCATTCGCCTCGAAAACCTGCAGGCCCGCCAGGTCGGGGACGCGGTCGTCGAACCGCCCCCGGTCGTCGACCGGGCACACGACGGCGATGCCGGAGGCCTCGCAGAGCCGTTGGTCGTCCTCACCGAACCCGGGGGCCATGTGGACGATCCCCGTGCCCTCCTCGGTCGAGACGAACTCGCCCTCGAGCACCCGGAAGGCGTTCGCCTCGCCCGCGAAATAGTCGAAAAGCGGCCGGTAGGTCCGGCCGACGAGCTCGCGGCCCTCGACCGTGCCGACGAGGGTGGCGCCGGCGAGCTCGGGACCGTAGGCGTCGGCCCGGGATTCCCCGACGAGGTAGCGGACGCCGCCCCGTTCGTAGATCGCGTAGACGATCGAACCCCCGACCGCGAGCGCGAGGTTCGAGGGCAGCGTCCACGGGGTCGTCGTCCAGATCAGGGCTTGCAACGCACCCGCCGCGGGACCCGTCCCGCCCGGTACGGCGTCGAAGGCGACGGCGACGGTGACCGCCGGGTCGACGCGGTCGCGGTAGGCATCGTCCTGACGCGTCTCGAAGTTCGAGAGCGGCGTTTCGCACTCCCAGCAGTACGGCAGAACCCGGAGGCCCTCGTAGATGAGTCCGCGGTCGTGGAGCCTCTTGAAGGCCCAGATGACGCTTTCCATGTACGAGGCGTCCATGGTCTTGTAGTCGTTCTCGAAGTCGACCCAGCGTCCCTGGCGGGTGACGTAGCGCTCCCAGGCGGCCGTGTAGCGCAACACCGAGGTCTTGCAGTACTCGTTGAACCGGTCGATCCCGTACGCGGTGATCTGGGCGCGTCCGGAGACGCCGAGCTCGCGCTCGGCCTCGGTCTCAGCGGGCAAACCGTGGCAGTCCCAGCCGAAACGGCGCTCGACGCGTCGGCCGCGCATCGTGTGGTAGCGGGGCATCGCGTCCTTCACGAATCCCGTCAGCAGGTGCCCGTAATGGGGCATCCCGTTGGCGAAGGGCGGGCCGTCGTAGAAGACGTACTCGTTGGCGACGTCACGCTGCTCGACAGACGCGAGGAACGTGCCGTCGGAGTTCCAGTAGTTGAACGTCGCCTCCTCGAGTGCCGGGTAGTCCGGTGTCGCAGGGACCCAGGGATACGAGTCCGGCCTCGGTTGTTCGGGCATTGCCCTAGAGTATGCGCCCATGGCAGCTGACCTGTTCGAGATCGAGCAGGATGCCCCCCGCGAGGGTTCGAAGGCGACGAAAGCCGCCAAGCGCTCGACGATCCTGCTCCGTCTCTACGTCCAGCCGGGCGCGGGAAAGGCGGCTGTCACGGGAACGCGGGGCGACGCCCTGCACGTGCGGGTCGCGCCCCCACCGGTCGACGGTCGTGCGAACCTCGCCTGCGCCGAACTCGTCGCGGAGCTGCTCGGCGTTCCGATGTCAGCGGTCGAGGTCGTGAGCGGCGAACGGAACCGAATGAAGCGGCTCCGGGTGCGCGGCGTCGAGGTGGACCACGTCCGGCGCGTCCTCGACGAGGCCGTGGCCGAGGCCGAGACGCGTCCGGGCAACCCAAGGCACGGCCACGCGAATCGCTGAAGCCTGATCGGTCGGCGGTGGCCGTGGCGATCGGGTAACCTCGACCCCTTCATCGGAGAGGTCAACGAGCCGACCATGCCCCACAAGATGACGAAACCCACCGTGAAAGCAGGTACGAACAAAGTGGTTTCTAGGTCTCCGCGCCGCTCGATCATCGCGCGAGCGACGAAAGCAATGGCAAACACTCGAAAGGCGATCGGCAAGGTTGCGGGGCGTCCCACTGGGAAGCCGGCGACGACGGTGGTCGTGCGGTCGGCGGCCCCGGTCCGACTGGTGCCGACGCCAGCACGAGCGAAGGCGGGGGGAGGCCCGGCCGAGAGGGTAAAGACGGCGAAGAAGGGCGGCGCGAAGCCTGTCGCGGCGAAGAAGCTGGCGGCGAAGAAGGCCGTTCCGCCGCGCGCCACGGCGAGGGGTGCCGCCACGAAGGCGCCTGTGGCCAAGAAGTCGGCGGCGAAGAAGGCCGCGTCGGCGAAGGTCACCGCGAAAAAGGTCGCCGGGAAGAAGATCGCCGCGAAGAAGGCCACCGCGCAGAAGGTCGCCGCGAAGAAGGAGGCCACGAAGAAGGTCGCCACAAGGAAGGTGACGGCGGAGAAGACCGTGGCGAAAGAGATCGTGGCGAAAAAGGCCGCTCCGCGAAAGGCGATGGTGCCGACCAGGGGCGTCAAGCGGGCTTCAGGTGCGAGCGGGCAGGCCGCTTCCCGCGTGAACCGTCGCATCGCGGCGAAGAGCGGAGCGACGCGGGCGATCGCGCGTCCCGCTCCCGTACGGCCGGCGGTCACCCGAGCCGCCCCGGTTCGACCGCCCCGCAGGGGCTACACGGACGAGCGCTTCCTCAACCATCAGCGGAACGTGCTCGAAAGGGAGCGGGCGACGTATCTCGAACAGGCGAACTCGCTGCAGGAGGAGGCGGAGTCGCTGGTCGCGGAGATGGAGCCCGGAGACATCCAGTTCGACGAGGAATCAGGCGAAGGCGGGACGGTTACCGTCGACCGTGAACGGGACCTCACGATCTCCGCTCAGGCCCTGGAAGCGGTCGAGGAGATCAACGCCGCGCTCGCCAAGATCGACAGTGGGAAGTACGGCGTGTGCGAAGGGTGTGGTGAGTTGATCCCGAAGCTCCGTCTTGAGGCGCTCTCGTACGCGCGCCTGTGCATGGCCTGCAAGAGCGGAGGGCTGTCGCGACGTTGAACACGGAGCGACGCGCGACTGCCGGG
>Ga0326728_10013769_pt1 | contig 17451 bp, 10 predicted proteins | sample MB3enrmetagenome_FD_207602 | JGI IMG/M metagenome (GOLD analysis project Ga0326728, IMG submission 207602) | Lab enriched peat soil microbial communities from McLean, Ithaca, NY, United States - MB31MN | ecosystem: Environmental > Terrestrial > Soil > Wetlands > Peat | place: USA: New York... | reverse complement strand
GCCGGGGAAGCTGCTTCCGCCTGGTTGCCAGCCGAAATGCCCAGGCCATCCACCGTGCAGTGGATGGCCAGAGCCAGCATCATGGCGGTGGCAATCTCGCTGAACCGGTGGGTTGTGGCTTCATCGAAATGGCTGGCCGCGCAAGCCGGACAAACATGGAAGATATACCTGCTGATGATGGAAAAGACGGCGTAACCGGAGGCAAGAGCGAGCAACAATTGCCACCAGCGGAGAGCTTCGACCGTTTCCGGCAGAATGGCAAAAAGCGTCACGCCCAGGAGCGTGCCCGCGCCGAGGCTGATCAGGGCGCACAACCGCCTGTGCGAAGTGCCCAGCACCGCGCCGAGCGTTCCGCCTCCAACCGCCAGCGCAAAGGCCAGCGCGACATAGCCGAGAGATGAATCTTCGTTCACCGTTTCCAGTGCCGATGATAATCTCCGCCGCCGGCAGGATCAAACAACCTGTTGAGATTATTTTCACGAAGATCCGCCGATCCTTTGCGGGCATTATTTTTGAAAATCAATGCCGCAGCCCCAAGGCGACGGCCAGCAACAGTTGGTCAAGGCTGTAAGGCTTTCCCAGGCTTTCCAGATGCCCAATGTCCATCCCCCGCAGGTGCTCCGTGTCGCGTTTGGCGCCGCTGGCGATGATCACCGGCAACTCCGGCCTCAATCCTCTGATGGCTCGAATCGTCCCTATCCCATCCATGTATGGCATGTCTGTATCGGTGACGACGAGCTTGATTTCATCCTGGTTTTCTCTAAACTGCCGGATTCCTTGCAGGCCGTTTTGCGCTGTGACCACCCGATAGCCGAAGGTTTCCAATGTGGTTCGTGTCAATTCCAGCAGGGTTGCTTCATCGTCGATCACCAGGATCAATTCGCCATGCCCCGCCGGCAGGACCGCCTCTTTTGACCTTGCTGCCGCCGTTTCGACGGAATCAATCGCGGGAAGATAGACATTGAATTCTGTGCCTTTGCCGGCTTGGGTCTTGATGTCGATGAAACCCCCGTGACGTTTGACAATCCCCGCCACGGTGGCCAATCCCAATCCCGTCCCACCCTGCCCTTGTTTGGTGGTGAAAAACGGCTCAAAAATTCGGGGCAGGACTTCTGGAGGGATTCCGGCGCCGGTGTCAGCCACCGAAATCATGACGCAAGGCCCCGGCGCCGCGTTCATTGACAGCGCTGTGGCCACATCCAACATGAGGTTTTGGGCCGACAGCGTCAACCGTCCGCCCCGCGGCATGGCATCCCGCGCGTTGACGCACAGAGTCAGAAGCACTTGATGAAGCTCCGTGGCGTCGCCCTGGACTGTCCACAGGTTTTTCCCGGCGGTCCTGGCCGAAAACAGAATGGATTTGGGAAAGGTGTCTTGAATCAATTTCCCCATTTCGCCGATGAGATCCTGGAGCCTCACGGGGCCGCTTTGACCGCCGGAACCGCGCGCGAAACCAAGGATTTGTTTGACCAACTCGGAGGCCCGCCGGGCGTTGGATTGAATGATGTCCAGGAATTTTTCCCGGGCGCTTTCATCCTTGCGGTCTCTTAAAAGTTCAACGCCCATGATGACCGGGGCCAGCGCGTTGTTCAGATCGTGCGCGATGCCGCCCGCCAGGGCGCCAATGTTGTCCATGTGCTGCGAACGCAAAAACTTCGCCTCAAGCGCCTTCTTCTCCGTGATGTCTGTGTCAATGATGAAAACGCTTTCGGGATTTTCCAGATCCCCTGGCACCAGGGTCCAGTGGCTTTCCACAATCAACTCATTTCCCCCGCGGTTCAGCTTGACCAATTCACCCGTCCAATTCCCTTTTTCGAGCAGAATTTGTCTGGCCTCCTCGTATTGGGCCGCCTCCTTGGTCAGGAATTCCGCCTCTTTGCGTCCGATCATTTCAGAGGCTGTCCAGCCGTAAATCCTCTCAGCGCTCTTGTTCCAAAATAGAATTTGATCCGCCACATCCTTGACCAGGATGGCATCCTGCGCCTTGTCGAGGAGGGCGGCTTGCTGGCGGTTTTTTTCCTCAATGTGGCGGCTCCTCTCCTCCTGCTCGGATTCGCGGATGGCGCGTTGCACGGCGGGGATGAGACGGCTGAGCCGGTCCTTCAACACATAATCGGTCGCGCCGTCCTTCAGGGTTTCAATGGCCGCTTCCTCACCCATGCTGCCGGTGACAAAGACAAAGGGGATATGGGGAAACATTTCCCGGATAAAACGAAGGGCGGCCATGCCGTCGAAGCCGGGCAGGGATTTGTCTGCCAGAATGATGTCAAAACTCTGTTCTTCGACGGCCTTGACAAAGTCCGCTTCGTTTTCCGCATTGACGAATTCGGCGGCAATGCTTTGGTCCTTCAACCACTCTTGTATGACGCGGCGGTCATTCGGGTCGTCCTCCAGGTGAAGGATGCGCAAGGCGCGATCCAAAACTGAAACCCTGGAGGCCGTGTTCATCCGCGTTTTCGTGTTCATAACCAGCAGTATTGTCCGTTCATCCGGCCGGGTTGTTGTTGAGGGCTGAAATCCGCCCCCGCCTCAATCCCGCGAATGAACCGGCCAAGTTTGACCGCAAAAAGGTAATCCTTTACATTACAACTACTTAATGCATGATCTCTTATTATGCAAGTCAATTTTTGTTATCCTTCCGGATGAAGGGCCTGGAGGGGCTCGTGTCGCCGGCTATTTGCCCCTGCCGTAGCGCAGAAAAGTTTCCAGGTGTTGGGGATGCTCATGCCAAAACCGGACGAGCCTGGAAAAAACCCGCAAGGTCTCCGGTTTGAGATGGTGCTCGATGACTTCGACTTCCTGCTCCACCGTTTCCGCGCTCAGCCCGAGCAAATGCAGCAATTCGGCCAGGGTTTCGTGGCGCACCTTGATGTGGTTGGCCACGGCCCGCCCTTCCGGCGTCAGGGTGAAGCCGCGGTATTTTTCATAATTGACGAACCCGCGCCTGGCCAGCCGGCGCACCATGTTGGAGACGGCCGAGCGGCTCAAGCCGAGCGACGCCGCCATGTCGGAAACGCGGGCATAACCCTTCAAGTCAACCAAGGCCTGCATCCGCTCCAAATGATCCTCGGTGGAGTCCGACCGGATTTGGCCGGCGATTGTTGCGTTCTTCACACTCGCGCTCACCGGAGTCTTTTAACAGGCCGGCGGCGCGATGGCGAGCTTTTCCTCAGCGGGAAGGGGCGGGTCAAACGGCCGCAGGCGGCAGGGCGGCGGCCAATGCCGCCGCCATGCCGGCCCGCTCCTCCCCACCCTTGGATAAGCCATGTGTCATGCGGCGGCCTTTGCCAGCAGACCCCCGGTTTGCCGGCGAATCTGCCGCTGGCGGGCTTCCTGCCGTTGCGCGGCACGAACCTTTTCCTCAAGCAACACCGGGAAAAAAAGCAGCGGGAACGGCGTCATCCACGCCAACCCGGCCGCTTCATTGGCCGCGCGCCGCAATGGAGCGCCCTGGGCCGGGTCCGCCGATGCGTTGAGCAAGGGCCCGAGCAAACGCTCCTTCAATTGATCGAGTTCGGTTTCGAGCGCGCCCCGAAAAGGCACGGGCGCGATGGCGCCCGCCTCGAATTGAGTCTCGGCTTCAAAGCGCGTTATAATCCGTCTGTATCGCTGTCTCATGTTTCCTTTCAAAATTGTCTGCCGGTCGAAATCGTTGGCCAGAAAACGAAAAACCCACGATTGACTGGCAATCGTGGGTTTCAAACTTGTTTTCTGGCCTTAGAAAATACCCTCCACGTTGCCGGCGAACCGGGATGCGCGCCACATTGAAATGGCCCGGCAGGAGCCATGCGCGCGCGCGTTAGTCTGAACTTTCAGTGTCTGATTCATCTTTAACTCTCCCCCAATAAACCAGATTCCCGGTCCTTTGTCAAGCCCGGCTTCGATTTGCCCTTGTTCCCGCGGGACTCCATGCTAATTTCTCAGTGTGAGCAAAGGCACAACAGGCGGCGGCAACCCACTAAAAATGGTGACCTGCGGACGCTGCAACGCCAAGACGTTCATCTCGGGCGACTTGGCCCCCTTTGCCACCGAAGCCTGCAAAAAGTGCGGCCATCCCGTCATGCTGCCGGTCCAGTTGCGCAACTTCGAGTTGCGCACCATTATCGCCTCCGGCGGCATGGGCACGGTCTATACGGCCCACGACGTCAATCTGGAGCGGGAAGTGGCGCTGAAAATGATGAAGCGCGAAATGGCGGCCGATCCGGAAAGCCTGCAGGCCTTCTATCGCGAGGCCCGCGCCGGCGCGGCGCTCAATCACACCAACATCATTCACATCTATAGTTTTGACGAATTCGAGGGCCAGCCCTATCTGGTCATGGAACTGGCCGATCAAGGCAGTTTGGACCACCGCATCGAAACCGAGGGGCAGGTGCCTGAATTGGACGTTCTGGACGTCGGCATCAAAATGGCTTCGGCTCTGGCCTCCGCCCTCAAACACAATCTGTTGCACCGCGACATCAAGCCCGGCAACATCCTCTACAACAACGAGGGCGAGCCGAAGCTCATTGATTTCGGCCTGGTGCGCGCCGCCCAGGCCGGCAACACCTGGGAAGAGCACGTCTGGGGCACCGTCTATTACGTCGCGCCCGAAAAGATCGAGCGCAAAGGCGAAGATTTTCATTCCGACATGTACAGCCTGGGCGGAACGCTCTATCACGCCCTGACCGGGCGCGTCCCGTTCGAAGCGCCCACCGTGGAGGAAGTGGTGGCCGCCCAGGTTCACACGCCCTTGACTCCGCCCGATCAGGTTTTGCTGGGCATTAGCGAAATGACCAGCGACGCCCTGGTCCGCGCCATGGCCAAGCAGCCCGGCGACCGTTTTGCAAATTACGAGGAACTGCAAATGGCGCTGGAAGCCGCCCGCAGCCAGTTGCTCGTGCGACAGGTCCGCGAGGCCGGCCGGGACTCGTCCAACAAAGGCTGGTGGCGGAAGAAGAGGTAGAATCTTCTACTGTTTGGGGGCGGGAGCGGGAGGGGCGGCGGGGTTCATTTTTGGCTCGCCAATGATCGCGGTGAAGGCCACCCAATTCCCGGATTCGTCTTGACGATAAGACCCTCTCACCTTCTGCCCCACGACAGCATCCGCGAATACTCCCGGCTCGCCATCCTTCCTGATTCTGGTGGCGGAGGTGACGTGGACGGTCAGCGAGGCCCCGCTGGCCAGGGTGAGGGTGATGGTTTTGGCGTCTTTGTCCACACTGGTGATTGTGCCGGCATATCTTTTGGCTCTCGGTTTGGCGGCGGCGCCCGGCGGTTTGTTGGTGTCGGACGTCATCGAATTGGTCTGCGCCTGGGTCGTAAAGGCGGCCAGGGTCGCGGCGGTCACAAGAACGAGGCAGATTTTTGCGAGTGATTTCATATTTTTCATTGTTAGTCGAATATACACGATGTTCAGAGAACATCCGGCGTCATACCAGACGGCCGCCCGCCTGCCAAGCACTTTTTTTGCCTTTTTTTGCGCCGGTGAAAAAAATTGAATCAGGCGGTTTTGTGCGAAAGCGCGGGTTGGCCCCGCGCGTTCCCGCATAACCTCTTTTCGACCCAACTTGCGGCAAACGCGGGCAAATTTTCAAATCTTCTCACGATATTTCTTGTCACAAACCAACGGCTTCCTGACCTTGAAATGAACTTCATCGAACATGCTGTTGAAGATGTACCTCAACGGCATCCTGATGAACCTGGGTATCAAATTCCTGAGAAAGTGCCTGTAATCGTGGACGCCTCTCATTCCTTTATCATCAAGTATGTTGAACACGAGATCGAATCCTCTTTCGCAGTACATCTCACCCTTGACGTCGATGTTCAAAAAATATCGAACGGTGATGTCAGTCCACGGCCGATAGTGCGTCGGGTCTTGAAAATAGGCATAGTTGCAGGCAAACGGCACCACGACTTCGAGCGTGCCGCCGGGCTTCAGCACTCGATAGCATTCTCTCATGGTTCCCAACGCATCGTGCAGATGCTCAAAGACGTGGGAACTGTAAATTTCGTCGATGCTGTCGCTCTCCCACGGCCACGGGAACACGCCAAGATCGACCACCAGATCGGGCTTTACCCGCGCCTGGCAATCAACGTTGACCCAACCTTCTTTGCGGTCAAAGCCGCATCCTAAATGCAGTTTCATCGGTTTGTTCTTAAATGGGCTACCGTCAGCGTATGAAAACTTTCGTCCACGACGTAAGCTTCCCCTATTCGTCTAAGCTCCTCCTGGGTATAACCCTCCGGCATGTCCTTGAAAAAAATAAGCGTCTCGAAACGGCTGTCCATGAATTGCTCGAAATACAGGCTTCTCTTTCCTTCTCCGCCGAACACATCGGGATTCCACGCTATTGGCTGGCTCTTTGGCGGTTCCATGTTGAATGCGGCATACCCCCATTTTAAAACAGGGCCAAACCAGATTGATCCTGTGTTGGTTTTCAACAGAAGCGATTCTTCCCTCAATATCTCAGTGAAAAGATCGCCGCAATGCGTGCCGGCAAAAAGGCCGTCTTTAAGGATGTATTTGTTTCCATCGTATTGAAAAAACAGATTGACCCCGGCGGTTTTCACCCGTTCACGACAGATGCCCTGTGCGATCCCGGCGGCGGCCAGCACCATGCAAAGCCCTGTTACATATTGTTGCCATAAATCAGATCGATCCAGGTCAACAATGAGGGCCAGGCCGCAGAGAATGAGGGTAAGGTCCGCCCACCAGTCGCAATTGGTGATGTGCGCGTAAAGGCCGGCCAGAAAGCCGATGCCGGGGATGAGATAATGGCGCCATGACCTGCGGTTGTGATAAAGCAGCCAAATGGCCGGGATTGTAACGGAGGCCAGCGCAACGATAAAACAATCCCTTTCGGCCCAGCCGAGATATGTCAGAAAGTTCCTTGGTATGTAACCTCTGCTTGAAACGCCCAGATAACTTCCCAAAACCACCGGCAAGTTTATTTGGTTGAGCCATAAGATTATCCAAAACAACCAAAGGGCCGCGAAGCTGACACACACCAAAAGAAACCTCTTTATTGACTTGATGAACAAAATCACGCTGAAGGATAAAATCAAAGGCGCGGCGGTATTGGGCTTCAGGCCCGCCAGAAGAACCATCGACAGCCCATAAGAGAGCCATGTTGCGGCGGAAGCCGGTTGCCGCAGCCACAGCAACGCAGACAGTGTATAGAGGCTGCCGGCAATCGTCGTCATTATATTATACCACAAAACCGAATAGCTGAGGTTGGCTGTGATTTGAAGTGCTGCGGCCAGCAAAAGCGAAAACCAGGTTCGGCCCATCAATTTTGACAATAAAAACACCATCCACGCAAATGTAACCGCCGTGAATAATGCTTGCACGGCAATGATCGAACTCCAATAAGGGCCAAACCATTTGAACGCAAGTTTGCTGGCCAGCACGAAAAAAACCGGGAATGAGCACGGGAAATCCATGTAGGGGATCTGCCCAAGGTGCGCGCGCCATCCGAGATCAATCATAAAACCATAGCTGGTGCCGTCCACTTGGTACATGCCGAAACGTTTGACAAACATCCACGCGCCGAGAACCAGGAGGATCCAAACGCTGTGGAAAATAGGATTCTGAATTTGGTTCTGCAATATCTTCATCCATCCCTGTGCCACAGCCAGAAGGGCGACTCCGGCGCCGATTGCAACCGCCCCTGCAACAAAATCCTGGAACTGCGGCTCGCTGTTGGGGTGCGTGACGCCGGCCCAGAGCGTGGCCAGTCCCGCCGCGCATAAAACAAGGCTGAATGCTGAAAGATGCGTTCTAAATTGTTGTTTTTGTTCGCTCATTAAAACTTGGGACTCCTTGCATCACCCTCCGGGGCTGGAAACACCCTTGCCTGGGCAGTGAAATGACATATCCTGGTCTAAATCATACCCTTTGGGCCAAAGTATTGGTTCCCACTTGCAACAAGGCATAGCCATGGATCTTTAGAAGTTCGCAACATTCAGCGTAGTCCGCCCGGCGCATCAAGGAATGCTCAAATCGTATAATGTGCGGGCATACATGGGTTTTGGAAAAGAGTTGGACCATAATATCATGGTCAAGCCCTTCTGTATTGGTTATGAACAGATCCAGATTCGTTGTATTGTGCTTTGCGAACAAGGTGCTCAAGGTGCAGCCGGGAACCGATACTTCCTTGATCCTGCTCTTTTTGGCGCCCAGACTTAAAGCCGCCGCGCTTCTGCTCAAGGAGGATAAAACAGATTCATCCGCCAGGCCGTCTGAAACGTACAAGGTTATTGGCTTGTTTTCGTCCGTAATGGCAACCTGCTCAAACGACAGGCCTTCATAGCCTTTGTAGTTGCCTTGCAAGGAGCCAAAGATTTTGGGATTGGGCTCCACCAAAATGCCCTCCCACTTCCAACCCGGGAACCTGTCTATTATCGCTCGAATTGGATCATTGAAAAATCCATCATTGGCGCCTATCTGCAAAAAGGAAAAAGAGCCTGACCTTATCCGCTCCATTCTGTTTTTTACAAGCATGGGCAGCAGATCAATCAGCGGGGTGGCGTCCTTGACTTGGAACATGTTGTAGCCAAAACGCAACAGCACCTTGGCAAAAGAGCGTTCAATGATCAGATTCATGGTTTATTATGCGTTTTTAATTGTTGCAGTTGATGCAGTTGTTCGACGCAGGCGCTGCAACGCGCGGAATCGGTGGCGGCGATGTCGGGAACCTCGGGAATGTCGAAGTGGAACACCAGCTCCCGCAGGGTGAAGTGGATGGCGCCGGCGCCATCAGCCCCGCCAATTTGACGTTTTTTTACCATAATTTGTGGACAATTTTGTGCCATTTCCGGGTTTTTGCAAACTCATTTTTTGGCATCTTTTTAAACCCTCGTTTGATCGAAAATCAGCTTTCGGGTGACAAGAAAATACCACCGCAAAATCGCGAAACTTCGCAGAGCATCAGCAATGAAAGCTTACTGAGCGCTATGGCGGGGGCGCGGGTGGCGGCGGGAAACCAGGCGGCAGAGGCGGCAGGGGCGGCTTGGGCGGCGTGTGGGTTTCTTGATCCTCGTCCGGTTCAGACTGCGACTGCGCTGCATGAACTACAACAGGCGTCGCTGGCGCCACCCGCTTCGGAGGCGGCAGGGGTGTTGCGGGCGCTGCGGGCGCTGCGAGCGGCAAAGGCGGCAAATTCAAAAAATCCATGGGATCGGGCGGCGGCGGCGGGGTCGGCGGCAGGGCGGCCATGTCTGTCGGGTTCACCGGCGGTGTGCCAAGCCCTGAAGTTTCGACGAAAGCGATCAGGTCCGAAAATTCCCCCAGGGAAAGGCCCGTTTGCAGGCCCTCGGGCATCAGCGATATCTGGCTGATTTTCCGTTTCTGGATTTTGGACTTTTCCAGGAGATTCGTCACCCCCAGGCTGTCTATCAACATGACCGTGTCGGCCGTTTCCGAGCGGACGATCCCGGCGTAGTCCTCGTCGTCTGTCATGTGGAAAAACACCTGTTGGTAGCCGTCCAAAATGACTTTGGAGGGGTAGAGCACCGACTCGATGATGTAAGCGCGGTTTTGTCTGGCGCCGATGCCGGTCAGTTCCGGCCCGATGTGCCCGCCCTGCCCGTTGATGGTATGGCAGCGGATGCAGTTGACGCCGTTGGCATCCGAAAATATTTTTCCCCCGCGCCGGGGGTTGCCCGGATGGGCCAGGGCGAAGGATTGATATTCCGGCACCGGTTTGACTTTGACCTTGAACAAGAGGCTTTTTTTCGCGGCGGGGGTGGCTTGATAGATTTGTCTCAGGCTGTCAATGGTGTCGTCGGGCAATCCTTTGGGGGAGGCCAGTTTCGCCTCGATCCGGGGCAACGCCGCGTCGCGCAGGCCGGTCACAGCCGTTCGGCATTGGTATCGAATAGCTGCGTTTTTGGAGGCCAGCCCGTCCAAATAAACATCCAGGGCGGCCAGGTCCGGCATTCGGGTCAATGCCTGGATGGCGGAGGTGGATAATTGGCTGTCGGCGCTGAGTTTGATCAACTGCGGCACAGCCGGCCTGGCCCGCAACGTGCCAAGAGCTTCGATTGATTGCCGGCGGATAGCCATGGACGGGGCCTCCAGCGCCCCCATAAGCTGCGCGATGGCCGCCTCCCCACCGATTTGGGTCAGGGCCTCGATGGCGCCTTGTTGAACGGCGGGATCGGAGCTGGCAAGGTGTTTGCCCAGCAATGGCGCGGTCTGGGACAGTTTGTTTTTGCCGAAACATTCAAACAATTCCACCAGAATCCGGTCATTGACCGGATTTTCCGACAATCGAATCAAATCGTCGTTCCATTCATTGCCGCCCATCTTTCGCGCGCATTCAATCGCCGCTTCGAGCAGGGTGACCGGCGCGTGCGGGTTCTTTAGAACGGGTCCAATCAACGCCCGGCTGTCCGGGTCGTTCCCGCCGGGCAGCGCGCGCAGAATGGCGGCGCGCATCGCCACGTCGGTCTCGTGTTCATACATGGCCCGCAGCACGCTGGCGGCATTGGTGTCATGGGAGGAGCGCACCCAGTCGAAAACGATCTGGCGTACGGCGGGGTGCGGGTCCGCCAGGGAGTGGCGCATCGCGGCGGCGATGACCGGGGAGCCTTCCCACTTGAGCGTCTTGGCCGGGGGCGGCCCCATGACCGGCATCGTGCCCCACCAATCGCCGTTCCACGGCGGCACCTTGAAATAAAGGCTGGATAAAAGATTCAACACATTGGTGCGCGGTTCCGTCGGAATGCCCGGCTTGGACAGGAACGCCGCCAACGCCCCGGCCAGCCCAGCGTCGTAGGTTTCGCGTGTGGCAAAAAAGACGCCTTCGCGAATCTCCGGCTTGACGCTGGCGAACCCTTCGACAATTCGCGGCCACGCTTTGGCATCGGAAAGGCCGATGCGGTTCAGCGCCTTAAAGGCCGCGTAACGCGCGAAAAGGTCCTTTTGCACCAGGGCCTGCTCCAGGGGCTTTATGGCCGCGGGATCTCCAATGCGCCCCAAAGCGGTCGCGGCGCGGAAACGCAGCGCCGCATTGGTGCTGTCAAGCATCTTGATTAACGGGCGGACGGCGTCCCTGGCCTGGCGCGTGCCCAGCTCCCGCGCCGCCTGCGCCTGCACCGTGGCGTCCTTGTCTTTCAAGGCGGAGAGAATGGCCCTGTGCTTCTTTTTCCCCCCGTCGATCGCGTCCAGGGTCCAGATGGCCGACCATCGGGCCCAGGGCGGCGCCTTGGTGTCCTTGAGAAGGGAAGCCAGCTTTTTCTCGCCTTCCTTGTGGCGGTCGGCCAGCCGCCGCTGCGCGACCAATCGCACGCTCTGCGAAGGATGCGACAACGCCTGGACCAGTTCCGCGGTCGTAGCCTTGAATTTCTGGCCCATGGCCGCCGGAACATACCAATCCGGTTTGGGCGCGGCCAGAGACTTCCCCGTATAGGTCACCTTGAAGAGCCGTCCAATCACGTCGCTGCGCTTCCAGCCGGCCAGGCACCAATCGGTAATATAAAAACCCATGCCATCCGGGGTGACGGTGATGCCCACCGGCCGGAAGTAAACGCCAAATCCGCCCGGCGACACAAAATCCTGAGGCTGATCCTCCGGCGTGATCGGGTAACGACGATTGACCCGGGCTATAAACTCGTAAGTGCTCCCCGATCGCCTCATGGTCACCCGCTCGATGGCCCCCTCATACGCGCAAAGGAAAAGGTTGCCCCGATACTCCGGCGGCAGCGCATCCTCATTGTAACAGAGCGCCCCCGTCGGCGCGCCCCCCCCGAAATCGGCCATCCTCCAGAGCGTATAAGGCCGTTGCGGCTTGAAATCGAACGGATACCCGTAAAAACCGCCGTCCACCATGTGCGTCAGGCGCTCCCACCAACCCCCTCCATCGTCGGTGTTGTCCAGCGTAAACATCTCGTCTTCGGAGTTCATGGCCACCTCCAGATGATTGCGCGTCCCGGTGCAATATATTTCCAGCCCCGTGCCATCCGGGCGCATCCGATAAATGCCCCCCCGCATTTCAATCCTCCTCCCGTCCGGGCCCCCCGCCCCCAGAATCCCCTTGTCCCCCGTGCTGATGTAAAAATAGCCATCCATCGCCAGCGTGATGCCCGAAGGAATGTGATCGTTGAAATAGGGCGCCCCCGGATGAGGATTGTCGCTGGCAATTAAATCCACCCGGTTGATCCCCACCCCGTGGTCATCATCGAAGACACTGAACTTCGGCGAATGATGGACATACACCTTGCCGTCGATGTACTTCAGCCCAAATACAGCGTAAAGATTGGTCGCAAACACCTTGATCTTGCCATCGGGATAAATGCAAAGGATGCGGTCCCCCGGCTTGTCCGACGGACTGCCCATGTCCATCAGGTCCTGTCCCAGAAAAATCCGCCCGTCCGGAGAGCAACACACCACCGACGGAGCGCTGATGGCCGGGGCCTGCGCCACGATCTCCGCCCGCCACCCCGGAGCGCACTTGACCATGGGCGAATTGGGCGCGGCAGCCAACGCGCCAGGCGCGCAGGACACCACCAGCATCCCACATGTAAAAATCCTGCTCAAGAGCGATGGGGTGAGTGCATCATGACTCAGACAAGAAGGCAGTTTCCCCTGCTTCCAGCCCTTTGTAAAGCCATTTCCGGCCGCGGCGCCGGGGAAGACTACGATTTATTTGACAGGTCGATGCCTTTGGCCGCGGCATCCCCGCCCACTCGCGGATCGAGACCGCGGTCATAAATCGTCTTCTTCAATTCATCGGAATGGGAATAGGGAGTGTCAAGCATGTCGATGGTGATGGGCTGATCCTTGCGGCAGCCCATGAGCATGTGATGTCCGTACCGGCCCAGCATCAATTCGCGGCTGGAGATTTGGCCCTTTTGCAGCGGGATGGCCATGTAAACGTCTTCTTCGAGCAACTGCTGCCCTTCCTTCAAATCCGTGCGCGCATAAACCCCGCGGACGTAGGTGTCGAGGTAGGCGGTTTCCCTTTCCAGGGGAATTTTGCGATGGCTTTCGGAATTGCCGGACATTTCCCTGACCTTGTGAAAGGCCTTGAACCAGGTGTCGATTTGCGCGGGCAGGGAGGAATACTTGGCCACGGTTTTTCCGCCCTCTTCGATGTCAATGTGGCGTTCGAAGGTGCGGGCCCCCTTGGCATAAGCAATCATGATGGATGAAGTCCAATCTTTGTACTCATGGCAGGAATAGCCGATGGTGTGGTTGGGATAACGATTCTTGAGAAATTCAATCTGGCTCAGCTCGCATTCCGAATCTTCGTGCGGATAAGCCGCCACGCAATGGTTGATCGCCATCGGAATGTGGCGGTTTTCGAAGAAGGTCACCATGTCGTCCAGGTCCTTCAAGGAAAGGCCCCCGACGGAAACGATGACCGGTTTGCGGGTCTTGGCAATCTTTTCCAGCAGCATCCAGTCATTGCTGTCAGCGCTGGCGATTTTGATGATGGGCAGGTTGAATTCCACGCACCAATCGACCGATTTTTCATCAAAGGGCGTCGCCATCGGGAGGCAGCCATATTTGCGAATGGCATTGACAAGAATTTCATAATCGGCCTTGGACATTTTGGTTTCCAGGACCCGGCGGATGTAGCGGATATCCGACCGCTCCCGAAAATCCTTGTGAATGAAAGTGTCAATGTCCCGAAACTGGAGTTTGATCGCGGCCCGAACGTTGTTGAAACGGACAATGCGGGCATGTTGTTCGGAAATCCTGAGAGCGCGTTCGAGGCTTCCCAAGTGGTTGTTGGTCATTTCCAAAACAAACAAGTCTTCAAATATGTCGCGGTTCATAAAATCTGCTTCTGTCCTTCCTGATATTGCACAAGGGCGTCGCGGATGAAAAGCTCATTCCGCACCACCCTGATTCTCGAACCTGAAGAATGTTCTTCCCAACTTACGTGTCATCCCGACCACTTGTTGGGCACTGGTTTTGGAGACGCTGAGCCGCGCTACGGCCAGACGGCGCGGTAAAACCGGGCCGGGGCATTGGTCACGGGCCGGTCCGTAATCTGGACCACCCCAAAGCCATCCGCCGTCTGGTTGGTCAACATCTGCCAATCCGGTGGCGACAAGCAGTCGGCGTAATCGATGTGATAGATTTGGCCAGGAATGCCGTCAAAGGTCAACTGCAGCGACCCATCGCCCATTCTGCTAATGGCGAAACCCAACGGCTGCGGGTTGTCCGGCTGGACTTGCACCGTGACCGTGCCGGTGGCTGTCCCGCAGTGCCCATCGCTCACGGTGTAGGTGAAGGTGTCACTGGCGGCCCCGCCCGCAGGCGGCGCATAATAAATCCAAGGACCGTTCAGGCTGACGTTGCCCCCGGCGGCGCTGTTGGAACTGACGGCGATCACGGTCAATTCGTCATAGATCGCCACGGTGTCATTGGCCATCAAATCAGAAGCGTTCAGCCGGACTCCGCCCTCCGCAAATCGCAGCACGGAATCTGGATTGGCCACAGGCGGAGAAGCCAGGGCCAGCACCGCGACCACGCTGGTTGTCGCGCCGAAGACGTTGCTGACGACCACACTATAACTGCCGAAGTTGGAGGCTTGGACGTTGGTTATGGCCAAACTGGAATTGGTCTGGTTGCCCAAAGCCAGGCCATTATTCCACCATTGATAACTCAGCGGCTCAGTGCCGCAAGCCGACACGCTGAATGCGGCACTGCAATTCGACTCGACCGACTGGCTGGCCGGCTGCGCTTCAATTCCCGGCGGCCATCCGACAGTCAGCACCGCATTGGAACTGGTGACCGAGCCGGCCACGTTGCTGACGATGACGGTGTAGGTGCCGTCGTTGGTGATTTGCACGTTGGTCAATATCAGGGAGGCATTGGTGGCATTGGCAATGTTCGTCCCATTGTCGCTCCATTGGTAGCCCAAGGGTGGGGTTCCGCCTGCGATGACGCTAAAAGACGCTGAACCGCCAACTACTGCGCTCTGGTCCTGCGGTTGGACAACGATATTAGGTGGAATGGGGCATTTGCCTTTGGTCGAAGCGGCGTAAATGGAGTCGATCTCGGCCGCGGTCAAGGCCCGATTGTAGATCGAAGTCTCGTCAATCCTGCCGTTGAATTCCAAAACAGGCGAACCATAATTGAAATCGACCCCGATTCCGACAGAGTGGGTGTCGTAAACGATCGCCATGCTTGCGCTCCCAGACGCCACCACCACGCCGTTGACGTAGAGCGTCTGGAACTGCGCAGTGTTATCAAAGGTGTAAGCGGCGTGGTACCAAACGCCGGGAACTGGATCCAAGGTATAGACTAGTGACTCATACCCGTTGGCGTTGCCAACCAGGCCAAAGAGATTTCCATTATTATTCATCCCCATTGCGTAGGAGGCGGACTGCCCGGCGCCCACAGGCTTGCTTATAAAAACACCATTGCCCCCATCGTTGGTGTTGGCGTTGAACCAGCATTCCAGGGTCACACTCACGGGCCGCAAGGAGGGGGAATCCGCGATCTGGACGTATTGATCGTCGCCGTTGAAACTGAAGGCCTGGCCCACTTCGCCCGGGCCGAAGGACGCGCCGTTCATCAAAGTGCCATTATTGGTACCGGCCACGTCGTTGGCGTTGCCCTCAGCCGGCCACCAACTGATCAGACCCGATGGCACAGGCGCGCAGGGAGGCGGTGGATTGACCGTGAGCACCGCGTTGGCGCTGTTGGTCGCCCCGAATGTGTTGGTGACCGTGACACTGTAGCTTCCCGCCTGGCTGAAACTGACGTTGGTCAGCGTCAAGGATGCGTTGGTGGCTCCGTTGATATTGGTGGTGTTGAACTGCCACTGACAGGTCAGCGGCGGCGTCCCGCCGGCGGTGACGCTGAAGACCGCAGTGGACCCCTCGAAAACCGTTTCGTTGGTCGGCTGCGCCACGATAATGGGGGGCGTTGGCGTGAGGGGGCATTTGCCGCTAACCGAAGCGGCGTAAATGGAGGCGATTTCCGCCGCCGTCAAGGCCCGATTGTAGATCGACACCTCGTCAATCTCGCCGTTGAACGGCAAAACAGGCGAGCCATAATTGAAAATCATCCCGATCATTACAGGTTGTGTGTCATAACCAATCGCGATGCTGGCAGACCCCGACTTCACCACCACGCCGTTGACATAAAGCGTCTGGGTCTGCGTAGCGTTATCAAACGTGTAAGCGGCGTGGTACCAAACGCCCGCAACAGGTTTTAAGGTGTAGACCAGCGACAAATAGCCGTTGGCGTTGCCCACAATACCAAAGAGATTCCCATTATTGTTCATCCCGATTGCATAGGAGGTGTTGGAGGTGGATCCCACACACTTGCCTATGAGAACACCATTACCACCATCGGCAGCGTTGGCGTTGAACCAGCATTCCAAGGTCACATTCACGGGCCGCAAGGAGGGGGAATCCACAATCTGGACGTATTGATCGTCGCCGTGGAAACTGAAGGCCTGGCCCACTTCGCCCGGGCCGAAGGACACGCCGTTTATCAAAGTGCCGTTATTGGTGCCGACGATGTCGTTGGCGTTGCCCTCGGCCGGCCACCAACTAATCACGCCTGATGGCACGGGTGCGCAGGGAGGCGGCGGATTGACCGTCAGCACCGCGTTTGAGCTATTAGTCGCCCCCAATGCGTTGGTGACCGTGACGCTATAACTGCCCGCCTCGCTGTAACTGACGTTGGTCAGCGTCAAGGATGCGTTGGTGGCTCCGTTGATATTGGTCCCGTTGAACTGCCACTGATAGACCAAGGGCGGTGTCCCGCTGGCGGTGACGCTGAAGACCGCAGTGAAATCCTCGAAAACCGTTTGGTTGGTTGGCTGCGTCACAATGGCAGGCGGCAGGTCAACCGTCAGCACGGCGTTGGAACTGAGAACCGCACCAAACGGGCTGCTGACGGCAACACTGTAGAAACCGCTGTTGACGGCTTGCACGTTGGTCAGCGTCAAGGTCGAATTGGTTTCCTGCGGCAGAGCCACACCGCCAAAATACCACTGAAAGTCAAGCGGCCCGGTGCCGGTGACGCCGACGGTGAACAAGACATTGGCTCCTTGAGCGACCTCCTGGCTCTGCGGCTGGTCCGTGATGACGGGAGGGAATCCCACGGCCAGTACCGCGTTGGAACTGGTGGCCGAGCCGGCCACGTTGCTGACGATGACGGCATAGGTGCCATCATTGGTGATTTGCACGTTAGTCAAGGTCAGGGAGGCGTTGGTGGCGTCGGCAATGTTCGTTCCGTTGTCGCTCCATTGGTAGCCTAAGGGCGGCGTCCCGCCGGCGATGACGCTAAAGATCGCGGAACCGCCAATCCCCACGGTCTGGCCCTGCGGTTGGACAGTTATATTAGGAGGAATTGGGCATTTGCCGTTGGTCGAAGCGGCGTAAATGGAGGCGATTTCCGCCGCCGTCAAGGCCCGATTGTAGATCGACACCTCGTCAATCTCGCCGTTGAACGGCAAAACAGGCGAGCCATAATTGAAAATCATCCCGATCATTACA
>Ga0326728_10013767_pt1 | contig 17453 bp, 11 predicted proteins | sample MB3enrmetagenome_FD_207602 | JGI IMG/M metagenome (GOLD analysis project Ga0326728, IMG submission 207602) | Lab enriched peat soil microbial communities from McLean, Ithaca, NY, United States - MB31MN | ecosystem: Environmental > Terrestrial > Soil > Wetlands > Peat | place: USA: New York... | reverse complement strand
GTTCCGTTTTGTCGATCCTTGCAAGGAAGATCCCGACGACCACTTCTGCATGGTCCGCGACCCCAAGACTGGAGAGTTGTGCCAGGTTCGGGGACTGAGCGGCCTTGCCAATTATACGATTCGGAGGCTGCACCTTAACTCAAGGAGGGTGTTACGGGATTTCTGGAGGGAGCTGGAGCACCTCGAGATCAGGGAGATGACCAGGATCAACGAGATCGACCGACTGCTTGGCGATCTGGAGGCAGAGGCGGGTTGTGATGGACGTTCTCCCGCGATGAAGGCTATTTGTGATGATTACGCGCTCACAAGAGGAGCGCACACTGGCACGCTCACGCTCATTCGGTCCCTTAGACCCTTCCCAATTGGCACGGGCTGATCAACAGAGTTCAGGCTCACTCTCATTTCACTTGGATGCGGGTCTGAACGCGGATGTCTTCCGAGGAGCTTCCGACCAATACATCGAACGCGCCCGGCTCCACAACGAAGCCGTGGGTTTTCACATCCCAGAAAGCGAGCTTCTCCCTGGCGAGGGTGAACGCGACGGTCTGCTTCTGGCTTGGACGCAAGGCGATGCGCTCGAATCCGCGCAGTTCCTTGCTGGGCCGCTTCACGCTGCATTCAACCTGGTGAACGTAGAGCTGGACCACCTCGTCGCCCGCGCGCTGGCCTGTGTTCTCCACATCAACGCGCACCGTGACCTTGCCGCTCGCTGGAATCTGCCTGGGCGAGACCTGCAGATTCGAGTACTTGAACTGGGTGTAGCTCAGCCCGTGGCCGAAGGGGAAGAGCGGCTTGCCATTCAGATACATATAGGTGAAACCCTTGGACACATCGTATTCATCCCCGGGCGGGACTTGGCTTTCGGAGGCATAGACGGTGTGCGGAAGGCGCCCGGCCGGGTTAGCGTCGCCGAAGAGCACGTCGGCAATCGCGTCGCCGCTCTCGACGCCAGTCCACCAGGCCTCCAGGATGGCCGGCACATTGTCTTTGAGCCAGGGGACGGTCAACGGGCCGGCGTTCATCAGGACCACCACCGTCTTTGGGTTGGCCGCACACACTGCCTTGACCAGGTCTTCCTGACCACCCGGCAGTGATAGGCTGGTGCGGTCACGGCCCTCGGCCTCGATCTTATTGTTGGTGCCAACATACACAATCGCCACGTCCGCACCCCGGGCGACAGCAGTGGCCCGGGCGATGGAATCATCCTCATTGGCGCCGCCGCTGATTTCGCAACCGCGCGCGTAAAGCACCTCGGTCCCGTGGCCCGCGCGGTTGCGGATGCCCTGAAGCGGCTTGACGGGGTCCTCCGCCTTGCCGCTATAGCCGCCGGGCGTAAAGGTGTCGGCATGGGGACCGATGACGGTGATCGTCTTGAGCTTGCTCTTGTCCAGGGGCAGAAAGTTGTTCCGGTTGACCAGCAGCACGATGGATTCCCGGGCCGCCTTTAATGCCAGTGCCCGGTGCTCCCGACTGCAAATCATATTCGTGGGGATCTTGCTGTAAGGCACCAACTCCTGGGGGTCCAGTTCGCCCAGGCGGATGCGGTCCCGCATGACGCGGAACACCGCATCGTTGAGGCGCGCCTCGGGCAGCAACCCCTGCCGGACCGCCGCGGGCAGGTAGGTCTCAAACTCCTTGTCGGAGAAGTCGCAGCCGGCGATGAGGGATTTGGCCACGGCCTCCTCGTAAGTCATTTGGCCTTTCATGTGCCCGCTCACCATGGTGTTCACGCCGCCCAGGTCCGACACCACAAAGCCTTGAAACCCCCATCGCTGCTTGAGGATGCCTGTGAGCAAGAGCGGGTTGATGTTGCTGGGCACGCCGTTGATCGCATTGTAGGAAGCCATGACCGACTGGGCCTGGCCTTCGACGATGCAATCGCGGAAGTGCGGCAGCCAGTACTCGTAAAGCATCCGTTCGGGGACAGTAGCCGAGAGACTGGTGCGGCCCTGCTCCACGTTATTAACGGCGTAATGTTTGAGCGTGGCAGCCAGCTTCAAGTATTTCGGGTCATTGCCCTGCAGACCTTTGACAAACGCCACGCCGATGCGGCCCGTCAGATAGGGATCCTCCCCATAGGCCTCCTCATTGCGCCCCCAATAGGGGTTTCGTTCAATGTTTATGACCGGCGCGCGATAGATCAGCCCCTTGTGTTCACCGGGAAAAGCAGGGTCTTGATGCCAGCCGTTGTAGATGGCGCGCGCTTCGTCGGAGATGGCGGTGGCGACCTCATGGACGAGGTTGGAATCCCACGTCGCCGCCAGCGCAATCGGCACTGGGAACAGGGTGGTCGGACGATCCCAGCAGACCCCATGGAGGCACTGGTTCCAACGATCGCACTTGATGCCAAAGCGCTCCACCGTGGTTCCCTTATGATTCAGCAGCATCGCCTTCTCCTCCAGCGTCAGGCGCGAGATCAAATCCCACGCGCGTCGCTCAGCCGGTTGGGCCGGGTCCAGGTAAAGGGGTTTTCCAGCGGGCTCAGCCGCCTGAATCGTGTTTCCCAGCGACGCGAGCAGCGCCACCGCCATCGCTAGTGCGCTTGCAATCTTGCTGCCTGCACCAGCGAATGAATACATATCGGACCCCTTCTAACGCTCAAGCCTGCTGAGAGCAAGCCGCAAGCAATGCGCGGCGGATTATCCTTTGATGGGCCGCAGGGCTCCAGCAAGCTAGCTTGTTTTTTTCGCGCGCATGAATGTGACCGGACCGGCGTTATTGACCGCCAACGACATCGCCTTGGCTTACGGCCACCAGCGGTTGCTGGAAGCCGTAACGCTGTTGGTCGCTCCGGGCGAAAAGGTGGGGCTGCTGGGCCGAAACGGTTGCGGAAAGACGAGCCTGTTGCGAATTCTGGCCGGCCATCAGAGCGCGGACGCCAGCGATGTGGCGCGGCGGCGGGGTTTGCGCGTCGGCTACCTGCCACAGGAGTTCGAACTGGATGGCAGCCTGACCGTGCGCCAGAACATCGAGGCCGGCGCGGCGGATTTGATAGGGTGGTTGCGCCGGTATGAAGCCGGGCAGGGCACGGATCGCGAACTAGCGGCTTTGCTGAACCAGATTGATAGCGCCGACGGCTGGAAGTTGCAGGCCCGCATCAACGCGAGCGCCTCCGCCCTGGCTGCACCACCGCTGGACGCCCTGGTCGGGCCGCTGTCCGGCGGCGAAAAGCGGCGCGTGGCTCTCTGCCGCGCCCTGGCGGCCCAGCCGGATTTGCTGGTCCTGGACGAGCCCACCAACCACCTGGATGCCGAGTCTATTCTGTGGCTGGAGGAGTTTCTGCACGAGTTCCCGGGCGCCGTCATCTTTGTCACGCATGACCGCTACTTCCTCGATGTCATTGCCACGCGGATCATTGAGCTGGCGGATGGCCGGTGCTTTTCGCATCCGGGCAATTACACTGCCTACCTGGAGGCCAAAGCTATCCGGCAGCAGATCGCCGAGCAGGCGGAGCGGCGGCGACAGCGGTTCCTGCGCGAGGAACTGGCCTGGGTGCGCGCGGGCGTCCGGGCTCAACGCTCCAAGCCGCGGCATCGCCTGGAGTCCTTTTACCAGGTCAAGGGCCTCGAGGCGCCGCCCGAGGAGCGGGAAATGGACCTGCTCATTCCCCCGCCGCCGGCGCTGGGTAACCACGCCATCCAGTTGGCGCACGCGGGGGCCAAGGTCGGGGAGGGCGACGGCCAGCGCTGGCTCTTTCGCGGGCTGACACTCACCCTCAACCCCGCCCAGTGCACTGGAGTCGTGGGCCGCAACGGCGTCGGCAAAACCACCCTGCTGCGCATCTGCCTCGGCGAACGCCCGCTCGACGAAGGCACGGTCAAGATCGGCAAGCGGGTGGTCTTCAACTACATTGACCAGGCCCGGATGCAGCTCAACGGCACCGGCACGGTGCTGGAGGAAATATCGGACGGGAATGAGACGGTGCTCTTTGGCGAACAGCGGCTGAGCGCGCGCTCGTATCTGCGCCGCTTTCTGTTCTCGGATGAGCGCGTCAACGAGCCGGTCGCCCAACTCTCCGGCGGTGAGCGTGCCCGGCTGATGCTGGCCAAGGTGCTGCGGCGCGGCGGCAACGTACTGGTGCTGGATGAGCCGACCAACGATCTGGACCTGCCCAGCCTGCGGATGCTGGAGGAAGCGCTGGCGGACTTCGACGGCACCGTGCTGGTAGTCAGCCACGACCGCTACTTCCTGGACCGCATCTGCGACCAGGTTGTGGCCTTCGAAGCGAGTAGCCTGTTCGTACAACCGGGCAACTATTCCTATTACCTCGAAAAGAAGAAGGAGCGGGATGCGCGCAGCAGCGAGGCGGCCTGGGCGAGCGTCGCCAAAGCCGCGGCCGGGAACCCCGAGGCCGCCCGCGCGCCCAAACCCGCCCGCCCCGGCAAACTGAGCTTCAAAGAACAGCGCGAACTGGAAGGGATGGAAGCCGCCATTTTGGCCGCAGAAACCCGGGTGCAGGAATTGGAGACCACCCTGAACGATCCGGCTTTCCACGCCACTCGCTCCCGGGAGGCACACGGGCTGATTGCGGATTTGGAAGCCTCGAAGGCCGAAGTAACGCGCTTATACGAGCGCTGGCAGGAATTGGCCGCGCGCTGACGGCAGGGCTTCAAAGACCTTCCAATTCCCGGGCGGTGGATTAGCATGCCGCCATGCCGTCATTCGATATCGTCAGCCAGGTCAACTCGATGGAGATCGAGAACGCGGTGAACATCGCCAGGAAGGAACTGGCCAACCGCTTCGATTTCAGGGGGACCAAAGCGGAAATCGTGCTCGAAAAGAACGAGATCAAGCTGTCCGCCGAGAACCCGTTCAAGCTGAAGGCGTTGACGGAGATTGTCATCGGCAAGATCGCCAAGCGCAGTATCAGCCTCAAAAACGTCGAGCAGTGCGAGCCGGAAGTGTCGCCGCTGGGGCACGCGCGGCAGGTGATCAAGATCACACAGGGCATCGCGACCGAGGTGGCCAAACAGGTCACTGGCTTTATCCGTGAGTCAAAGTTCAAGGTGACCACCCAGATCCAGGACCAGCAGGTCCGCGTGACCGGCAGGAGCCGGGACGACTTGCAGGCGGTAATCGCGGCTGTGCGAGCGAAGGACTTCCCCGTGGCGCTCCAGTTCACGAACTTCCGCGATTAAGCTATGGAAAGAGGCTCCGGGAAAGCTCCGTTAGGAGCTGTTTCCAAGTCGGCATTCGCTCACCCATCGCTTCGTCCGCTCATCGCCTGGCCGGCGAGCCACCCGGTTGTCCAGGCGGCCTGGAAATTGAACCCGCCGGTAAGACCATCAATGTCGAGCAGTTCACCGCCCAGGTAGAGGCTTGGACATACCCGGCTTTCCATGGTCTTGAAATTCACTTCGCTCAAGCGCACGCCGCCGCAGGTGACGAACTCGTCCTGGTTGAGCGTCTTCCCGATAACCTCCAGTTCGGTGAGGCTGAGCTGCTGGATAAGCCGGTGGCGAGCCGAGCGCGAGAGGTCGGCCCATCGGGTTTCGCCTCCGATACCGGCCGCCAGGACGAGGTTGTGCCAGAGCCGGGCGGGCAAGGGAGGGAGAGGGGTGTTGACCACGAACCGCGCGGGTTGGGCGCGACGACGGGATTCCAGTTCCGCGGTTAGCGCCTGACCATGGAGGTGGGGCAACCAGTTGAGCCGCAGCGGGAACTGGTAATTCCGTTCGTGCAGCGCCCGCGCAGCCCAGGCCGAAAGCCGCAAAATGGCCGGCCCACTGAGGCCCGCATGAGTGATCAGCACCGCACCACGTTCGCGCAGCCGCAAGCCCGGCAGCGATACCTCCACTGAGGGCAGGCTGATTCCCGCCAACTCGTGCAACCAGGGGGCGCCAATGTGAAACGTGAACAGCGAAGGAACCGGCGGCTCCAGAGTGTGGCCCAGCGAGACGGCCAGTTGCCCGGCGGCCGGGACGCGGCATCCGCCCGTTGCCAGCATGAGGCTTTCGCAAACGAGCGCTTCACCCTTGTCGAATTCCAGCTCGAAGCCGCCTTCGGGGCGGCGGGTCACGCGCTGCGGCGCCCGGTTCGCGAGGAGTTCAACTCCCGCCGCACGGGCCGCGCCCAGCAGGCAGTCAATGACCGTCTTCGAGGAATCGGTCACGGGGAATATACGTCCATCCGCCTCGGTCTTGAGCTTGACGCCGCGGGCCTCGAACCACGCGATGGTGTGGCGCGGCTGAAACCGTTGAAACGGCGCCAGCAAGGCAGCGCCGCCGCGCGGGTAATGGCTGCTCAATTCGCGCGGCTCGAAGCAGGCGTGGGTAACATTACAACGACCGCCGCCGGAGATGCGCACTTTGGAGAGAAATTGCGGGCTTTTCTCCAGCAGCGTGATGTGGGCGGCCGGGCACGCTTCGGCGCAAGTGGTGGCCGCAAAGAAGCCGGCGGCACCACCGCCTACGACAACAATACGACGGGCGCTCATTGGACCAGGGGTCGAAGGGTTGCGCCAGACGGCTTACGGTTGCGTCTCCAGAAAACCATGAAAGAGTCGGCGCCGAGCGGGAAACCCAGAATCTTGTGCATGGCAGAAGCTTGCCGCTGCGGGGGCGGAGGATTCTCCGGTGGCGCCTCAGTTCACGGCGTTCCAGGACTAGCCCAGCGCGGAAAACGCGGCGCCGAGCGCCTCGAGCAGAAAGTCCGCGTCGGCGCGCGTCATGCACATCGGCGGGGCGATGCGGATGACGCTGCCGTGCAGGCCACCCTTGCCCAGCAGCAAGCCCATTTCCCGGGCCAGTTCGAGCACTTGCGCGCACTCGGCCTTGGCAGGCTTTTTGGTCTGGCGGTCTTTGACGAGTTCGATGCCAAGCATTAGGCCCTTGCCGCGCACGTCGCCAATGATGGGATGTTTGGCCTTGAGCCTTTCCAATCCGGCGAGGAGATGGTTGCCTTGGTTCAGCGCGTTTTCCTGCAGGTTCTCGCGCTCGATGACTTCGAGCACGGCTTTGCCGATGGCGGAGACGACCGGGTTACCGCCAAAGGTGTTAAAGTGAATCCGCTTGGCGAGCACGCTTGCGATCTGGTGCGTGGTCACCACCGCGGCGAGCGGGCAACCGTCGCCGATGCCCTTGGCCATAGTCACGATGTCGGGGACCACTCCTTGGGTCTCGAACCCCCAGAAATGCGTGCCGGTGCGGCCAAAGCCTGCTTGCACTTCGTCCGCGATGCAGACCCCGCCCGCGGCGCGGACATGCTCATAGGTGTGCTTGAGATAGCCGTCCGGGAAAACCACCACCCCGCCCACGCCTTGAATGGATTCCGCGAGGAAGGCGGCGACCTGGCCCGAAGTGGCGAAATCAATAACCTGCTTCACGTCCGCGGCATACTTCCTGCCGGCGTCGGGGTCGTTGCGGCCATACGGCCCGCGATACGGGTCGGGCACGGCGGCATGATGGATGCCGAAGCTGTGCGGGACGTTGAATTTCCAAGTACTGTGCGCGGTGACCCCCATTGTCCCCGCGTTGCCGCCGTGGTAGGAATTGCGCAGGGCGATCACATCGTAGTTGCCGGTATAGGCCCGGGCCATGAGCAGAGCCAGATCGTTTGCTTCCGAGCCCGAGTTCACGAAGTAGCAGGCCTTGAGGTCACCCGGCATTTTCGCGGCGAGCTTCTGCGCGTAGGCCGCGATGTTCGGGTGGAGATAAATGGTCGTAGAGTGCTGGAGGGTTTCGTTTTGCCGCCGTGCGGCTTCGACGACGTGGGGATGACAGTGGCCGACGCTGATGGTGACAATGCCGCCTAAGCCATCGAGGTAGCGCTTGCCGGTTTCGTCCCAGACGTACTGCATCTTGCCTTCGACCAGCATCAGCGGCTTTTTGTAGTAGAGGAAGATGCCCGGGTTGAGGAACTGTTTGCGCAGGGCCAGCACTTCGTCCGCAGAAGGGCCGGCGTAGGGTTGGGGCTTATGGTTGGTTAGAGGCAGGGGCGGTGTCTTCATACAGTGAGAATGCGAAATCCGGGCTCCGATGCGCAAGCCGGAGCAAGGAAGTGGTTTGGTGGAGGGCGCATGTTGCCGGCGCCATTCGATCCGAACATCCAACATCCAACATCCAACGTCCAATGATGGATCAATCCAGGGCGGCTTGCGGTTGGTCGAGAGCGACGGTTGGACGGAGCAGCGGGCTCAGTGCCCTGCCGAGCCAATACGCCACGAAAGCAATGGCGAAGCCGACAAACCAGGCGTAATGGTATAGGCCAACGAAGAACGGCCCCACCCGCGCTGCGTCCGCCAGTTTCACCTGGACCAGGAAGCCGGGCAGGCTTGGCAGCGAGCCCAGAGCCAGGGCGACGAGCGCGACCACACTGTAACCATGCGTGAAGCGATAATCGCGGTCGGGCAGGTAGAGCGCGACGACGTTGAGCCGGCCATGGCGGCACACGAAATAATCGGCGATCAGGATGCCGCCGATGGGGCCGAGCAAGGCGCTGTAAGCGATCAGCCAGTTGAAGATGTAACCGGAAGGGTCGGCGATCAGCTTCCAAGGCATCATCACGATGCCGATGAGGCCGGTGATGAGGCCGCCAATGCGGAAGGAAACGCGCCGCGGGGCGAAATTGGCGAAATCATTGGCGGGGCTGACGACGTTGGCGGCAATGTTCGTAGCGAGCGTGGCGATGCAGAGCGCGAGCATGGCCACGACGAGGACGACGGGGTTCGTGAAGCGCGTCAGCACTTCCACCGGGTCCCAGATCGTCTGGCCGTAGATGATCGTTGTGGCGGAGGTGACAGCGACGCCGATGAACGAGTAAAGCGCCATTGTTAAAGGCAGGCCCAGCGCCTGACCGATGACCTGGTCGCGCTGGGAGCAGGCGTAGCGCGAGAAATCGGGGATGTTCAGCGAGAGGGTCGCCCAAAAGCCGATCATGCCGGTCAGCGCCGGAAAGAAGAATGCCCAGAACTGGCCGCTCTTAGGCTGGCCGGGATCAAAGGCGGATGGCTGTGAGAGCATCGGCCCAAAACCGCCCGCGCCGCGATAGGCCCAGACCAGGAACAGGAGACCGAGGACGATCAGCAGGGGCGCCTTGAGGTTGAGCAGCCAGCGAATGCAATCAATGCCTTTATAGACGACCAGCATGTTGATGCCCCAGAAGAAGAGGAAGCAGAGGAACTGCGGGAGGCTGATGCCGAAAGTGGCGGAGGCCGGCGCCGAAGCCAGCGACGGGAAGAACACCGCCATGATCTTGCAGATGGCATTGCCGCCGATCCAGGTCTGGATGCCGAACCAGCCGCAGGCCACCAGCGCGCGCAGGAGCGCCGGCACATTGGCGCCTTGTGTGCCGAACGCCGCGCGGCAATAGACCGGGAAGGGAATGCCGTAGCGCGTGCCGGCATGGGCGTTGAGGACCATCGGGATGAGGACGATGAGGTTGCCGAGGAAGATGGTGAGGATGGCCTCCCACCAGTTCATGCCGCCGCCGATCAGGGAGGACGCCAGCATATAGGTGGGGATGCAGGCGGACATGGAAATCCACAGCGCGGCAAAGCTGCCGAGGCGCCACTTGCGTCCTTCGGCTGGCACCGGCGCCAAGTCGGCGTTGAAGAGCTTGCTGCCCTCCAACTGGGCCAGTTGGCGGCCCGTTAATTCGCTTTGAATGCCATCCATGCGACCATTAGAACATCTACCAGTACTGTGATTGCTTCTACTGGTCGCAGAAAACCGCGAAAATGCAAGTGGGTGGGGTTAATAGTGGTTCGGCTCCCTTTGCAGGAATTGGCCGCGGCCCGTTTGCCCGACGAACTTGCCGTCACGGACAACAACCTGGCCGCGTAGGGTGACCACGCTCGGGCGGCCTTCGATCGGGAGGCCCTCGAACGGATTGTAATCCACGTTCATGGTCTGGGTCCTGACTGAGAGTGTGCCGCGATAGGTTGGGTCATAGACGACCAGGTCAGCGTCGCTGCCGGGCTGGATGGCGCCTTTGCGCGGGAACAGGCCGAACAGCTTCGCCGCCTGGGTGCTGGCGACCTCGACGAAGCGGTGCGGGTCGAGCCGGCCCCGCTGGACACCGTAGGTGTAGAGCACCTTCACGCGGTCTTCCAGCGAGGGGATGCCATTGGGGATCAGCGTAAAGTCCCGTTCGCCCATCCGCTTCTGCGTGGCGAAATCGAACGGCGCGTGGTCGGTCGCCAGAGTGCTGACTAGGCCGTCGCGCAGTCCGTTCCACAGAATGTCCTGGTTGCGCTTGTCGCGGAGCGGGGGCGACATCACGAACTTGGCGCCCTCGAAGTCAGGCCGTTCGGCGTAGGTTCGGTCGGTGACCAGGTACTGGATGAGCGTCTCGACCCAGACCTTCACGCCGGCCAGTTTGCCCGCCACAGCTTCCCGCAAGGATTCCTCGCAGCTTGTGTGAACGATATAGACGTGCGCGTCGAGGAGTTTCGCGAAGGTCATCAGGTGATGGACGCCTTCGGCCTCGACCAGGGGCGGGCGGCTCTCGTGATGCCATTCGGGGCCGGTCTTCCCTGCGGCCAACAGCATCTGCTGGAGCGCCAGGACCAGGTCCGCATTTTCGCAGTGCGCGGTGGTAATGACGCCCAGCTTCTTGGCCAGGCGGAGCGTCTGGTAGAGTTCGTCGTCGGTGATGCCCAGGGCGCCTTTGTAGGCGAGGAAGATTTTGAAGCTGCTGACGCCGCGCTTGACGATCTCGGTGAACTGCTTCTCCGCCGCTTCATCATAGCGCGTCGCCCCCATGTGGAAAGTGAAGTCGCAGGCGCAGTGGCCTTGCGCCTTGCCCAGCCAGAGCTCAAATGCCGCCAACGGTTCCTCCGTCCGCCCCGGGCAGATCATCTCGATAAAAGTCGTCGTGCCGCCAACCAGCGCCGCCCGCCCCGCGGTGTCGTGGTTGTCCTTGGCGAAGGTGCCCATGAACGGCAGGTATATGTGCACGTGCGGGTCAATGAAGCCGGGGAAGACGTATTTGCCCTCGGCGTCAATGACCTCCGCGCCCGGAGACGCCGGGAGGTTGGGGCCGATGCGGGTGATGGTTTCGTTCTCGCACCAGATGTCAGCCGTGTAGCGGTCAGACGCGGTGATGATTTCGCCGTTCTTGATGAGGAGAGCCATAGCTTATTGATTCACTGCTTTGGCTGGCGGTACCAGACATCCCCCTCGCCATAGCTAAACCAGCGGCTCATGGTCACTTTCAACTGGGTGAAGAACTGGATGCCTTCCTTGCCCTGCAGGTGGAGGTCGCCGAAGAAGGATTCATTCCAGCCGTTGAAGGGAAACCAGGCCATCGAGGCGGGTACGCCGACGTTGATGCCGACCATGCCACACCGGATGCGGTGTTTGAATTCGCGTGCGGCCTTGCCGGAGCGCGTGAAAATGGAGGCGCCGTTGCCATAGGGCGATCGGTTGGCCAGCTCGATGGCGGCGTCGAGGTCGGCCATGCGCACCACGTTGAGAACGGGGCCGAAGATTTCCTCGCGCATCACCGTCATGCCGGGTTGAACCTCATCGAGCACTGTTGCGCCGAGGAAGAAGCCATTGGGAGAGGAACTGACGCTGACCTTCCGGCCATCGGCGGCGATGGTCGCGCCTTCCTTGGCGCCAATCTCGATCAGTTCCGTCACACGATCCCGATGCTGCCGGGTGATGACAGGGCCCATGTCCGGCTGGGGCTCGCGATCGGTGGGGCCGACTTTTATCCGGCGCGCGGCCTCGAGCAGTGGCGGCAGAACTATATTGGCCGCCTCGCCGACTACTACAGCAGTGGAGCCGGCCATGCAACGTTCGCCAGCGCAGCCGAACGCGGCTTCGATGACGCCGCGGACGGAGTTGTCCAGGTCGGCGTCGGGCATCAAAAAGACGAAGTTCTTTGCGCCGCCGTTGGCCTGGACGCGTTTGCCGTATTGGGTGCCGGTTTGGTAGATGTACCGCGCAATGGGCGTCGAGCCGACAAAGGACACGGCCTTCACCTTGGGATGTTTGAGGAGCGCATCAACGCACTCGCGGCCGCCGTGGACCAGGTTGAGCACGCCTTTGGGCAGCCCGGCCTTCTCGAGCAATCCGGCGACCTTGATGGCGGTGAGCGGGACCTTCTCGCTTGGCTTCAGCACGAAGGTGTTGCCGCAGGCGATGGCCACCGGATACATCCACAGCGGAACCATGGCGGGGAAATTGAAGGGGGTGATGCCGGCACATACGCCCAGCGGCTGGCGAATGGCTTCGCAATCAATGCCACGGGCCATGTTCTCCAACACCTCGCCCATCAGCAGCGACGGCACGCCGCAGGCGAACTCCACCATTTCGATGCCGCGCTTCACGTCGCCCCGGGACTCGACGAGGGTCTTGCCGTGCTCCCGCGTGTTGCACCTGACCAGGTCTTCGAAATTCTCCTCCAGCAGCCCCTTGAAGCGGAAGAGGATGCGCGCGCGGTCGGTTGGGGGCGTTTCCCACCAGGCGGGAAAAGCCGCCGCGGCGGCTTCGACCGCCTCATTCACGTGCTGGGCCGCGCAGAGGGGTGTTTCGGCGATGACTTCGCCGGTGGAGGGGTTGTGAACGGGAGTGGAGGGCAGGTTCGAGAGGCGGCTCCATTCACCACCGATCCACACTGGGCAAGGGGCTAGGTTCATCGGGAAGCAGTAAGACACCATCAAGAATGCGCCGGGATAGGATTCATTTCGCCGCGGGCAACTCTCTGCTGGTACTCGCTCCAGCTCATCTTTGCCCGGCCGTTGTCGAGGGACACCATGGTGATGCAGCCGTCCACGGGGCAGACGATCGAGCAGAGATTGCACCCCACGCAGTCGGCCTCGCGCACTTGCGGGATCGGTTTGCCGGGGACGCGGCCCGGGCCGAGGCCATGGCCGTCAGGCGGCACCAGGTCAATGCATTGGTGGGCGCCGTCCTCGCAGGCGATGTAGCACAGATTGCAGCCGATGCACTGGTCGTAATTGATTCGGGCGATGCGCTTGTAATTGAGGTCCAGCGCCTCCCACTTCTTGACGGTAGGCACGGCTTTACCCACGAAATCGGTCACGCGCTTGAAGCCTTTTCCGTCCAGGTAGTCGTTCAGACCTTCAACCATGTCCTCCACGATGCGGAAACCGTAATGCATGATCGCAGTGCAGACCTGGACACTGGTCGAGCCGAGGGCAATAAACTCGGCGGCGTCGCGCCAGTTGCTGATGCCACCGATGCCGGAAATCGGGAGGCCCACCTTGGGGTCGGCGGCGCAATTCTGCACCATGTACAGCGCGATGGGTTTCACGGCGGGACCACAGTATCCGCCGTGGGAGCTCAGGCCGCCTACGTAGGGCTCCGGCACCAGGGTGTCGAGATTGACCTGCGTGATGCTGTTGAGCGTGTTGATGAGGGAGATGGCGTTGGCCCCGCCTTTCCTGGCGGCGCGCGCGGCGAAGGTGACATCGGTGATATTGGGCGTGAGCTTTACGATCACCGGAATCGTCGCCGCTTCCATAACCCAACGGACGATTCTCTCGGTCACCGGCGGCTGCTGGCCGACCGCCGAGCCCATGCCGCGTTCGCACATGCCGTGCGGGCAGCCGAAGTTGAGCTCGATGCCGTCGGCGCCGGCGTCGGCAGAACGTTTCACGAACTCATGCCACCGCTCCCGCGTATCCACCATTAGGGAAGCGATGACCGCGCGATCCGGCCAGCGCTGCTTGACTTCATAGATCTCGCGGAAGTTGGTTTCGACCGAGCGGTCGGTGATGAGTTCGATGTTGTTGAACCCGACCATCCGCATCCCATTCACATTGAGCGCTGAGTAGCGCGAGGACACGTTGACGATCGGGTCCCCAATCGTTTTCCACACCACGCCGCCCCAGCCGGCCTCAAAGGCGCGATGCGCCTGGTAAGCCGTGTTCGACGGCGGGCCGGAGGCGACCCAAAACGGATTGGGGGACTCGATGCCGGCGAGACTAATGGACAGATCGGCCATAGACTCAGAAGGGGTTAACCGCTTGAACGCTGTTGCTTGGCATATTCTTCCTCCAACTCCCGCACCCGAATCGGTCGATCGAAGCCGGAGCCGACCGGCAGGCCTTTCACCCCGTAACGCGAGGCTTGGGTCGGCCCGGTGACTTGCTGCCCGGCGAGGAAGGCGTGGATTCCGCGCGCGGCTTTCCTGCCTTCGGCCACGGCGTTTACGACTTCCCGCCCGCCATTGGCGCAGTCTCCCCCTGCAAACACGCGCGGAATGCTCGTCCATCCTGTCCCGGGATCGCGCACTACCACGCCGCGTCCATCCAGTTCGAGCGCGGGGAAAAGCCGCTTGAACAGGTCCGCCTGCTTTTCCTCACCAATCGCCGTGATGACCATGTCGAAGGGTTCCGTGAATTCGGAGCCGGCGAGGGTTTGCACCTTCCCGTTCGCGCTCGCCGTGCGCGCCAGCTTCAGGCCGGTAACATGGCCCGTGCCGCCCGAGAGGATTTCCAGCGGCGCCACGTTGAAGAGAAAGCGTGTCCCGTCGGCCTTAGCCAGCATCTGTTCAAAATCATACGCGGGCATCTCCGTCTGGCTGCGGCGATAGACGATGACCGCGTCGCGCGCACCCAGGCGGCGCGCCTGCGTGACGGCATCAATGGCTGTGTTACCGCCCCCAATCACCGCGACGCGATCACCTACCGGCACCTGGTGCAGCGGGAGCGTGTGGACCTGCTCGATGAACTCGAGCGCCCCGATCACTCCCGGCAAATCCTCGCCCGGGACGTTTAGCCGTGCGCCCTTACCGAGCCCCAGCCCGAGGAACAGGGCGTCGAATTCCTTTTGCAATTGCTCGGCCGGCAGGTCCCGGCCAACTTCGACCCCGCAGCGGAACTCGACGCCCAGGCTTTGAACCATTGCCACTTCCGCCAGGCTCACCTCAGGCTTCATCTTGTAGTAGGCAATGCCGTAGGTGTTAAGTCCGCCGGCCTGCGGCTTTTTCTCAAATACGACGACCTCGTGGCCCAATTGCGCCAGTTCCGCGGCGCAGCCGAGCCCCGCCGGCCCCCCGCCAATGACCGCAACGCGCTGGCCGGATTCCCTGGCCGGGGGTTTCAACACCGGAAGCCGGTTTTGCAACGCGTGGTCAGTGGCATACCGCTGCAGCCGGCCGATCTTCACCGGGTCCCCTTCGCGGTCAAGCACCACGCAGGCGCCTTCGCACAAGACCTCGGTCGGGCAGACACGGGCGCAACTGCCGCCGAGGATGTTGGCGCTCAGAATCACGCGGGCCGAGCCTTTGAGATTTCCCGTCGTGATCTTCTTGACGAACGACGGGATGTCAATGCCCGTCGGGCAGGCCTGGATACAGGGCGCGTCGAAGCAAAACAAGCAGCGGCCGGCCTCGAGGACGGCCTCTTGCGGCGTGTAGCACGGCGCAATGTCGGCCATGTTGGCCGCCGCCGCTTCCGGTCCCAACTTCGGACTGATTGGCATACCTGATTAGCGGTTGAAGTATAAGCGAAAGTTGCTAAAATGAAAGCAGCAACACCAATTCCAACGCACTGCTATGCCCAGAATCGTTCGCGGAGGATTGATCCAGGCTGCCGTTACCCACGAAGGCACGGCGCCCCTGGATACCATCAAGCAGGCGATGATCGAAAAGCACCTCAAGCTCATCGAGGAAGCCGCGCGCAAAGCCTGCCAGGTCGTCTGCCTGCAGGAGCTTTTCTACGGGCCCTATTTCTGCGCCGAGCAACAGGTCCATTGGTACGCTCTGACCGAGCCTGTGCCCAGCGGCCCCACCACGAGGCTCATGTGTGAGACCGCCAAACGCCTGGGGCTCGTGCTCATCGCGCCGGTCTATGAAGTCGAAGGCACCGGCATCTACTACAACACCGCCGCCGTCATAGACGCCGACGGCAGATACCTCGGCAAGTATCGCAAGAGCCACATCCCCCACTGCGCCCCTGGATTTTGGGAGAAGTTCTATTTCCGTCCAGGCAACCTGGGCTATCCGGTCTTCGACACCGCTGTGGGCAAGGTCGGGGTCTATATCTGCTATGACCGCCATTTCCCAGACGGAGCGCGCTGCCTGGGGTTGAACGGCGCGGAAATCGTGTTCAATCCCTCGGCCACGGTAGCCGGCTTGAGTGAATACCTCTGGCGCCTCGAACAGCCCGCCCACGCCGTGGCCAACCAGTACTTTATCGGCGCTATTAATCGCGTCGGCGTCGAGAGGCCCTGGGCCATCGGCGAGTTCTACGGCCAGTCCTATTTCTGCGATCCCCGCGGTCAGATGTGCGCCGTGGGCAGCCGTGACAAAGACGAAGTGGTGGTGGCCGACCTGGACCTCGACCAGATCAAAGAGGTGCGCGACGTGTGGCAATTCTACCGCGACCGCCGGCCAGAAACCTACGGTGCCATCACGGCTCCGTGAAGAACTGGGGCTCCCCTCCGCACGTAATCCGACGAATTGCCCATCCTCCCGACGCGCAACTCTCTCCTTCCCCCGCATGAACGACCCCAAACGCATTCCCACGGGCGGCGGAGAGGCCTTCGGTCACAATCCTTTTGGTGCCCTGTCCAGCGAGGGACTTCCGCCCGCGCCGAAAAGCACCTCGGCGGATTGCGGGCAACAACCGGCAGCCAAGCCGGTGCGGAAGAATCGTGGCCGGGTGGACATCATCCGGCAGACGGCTGGGCGTGGTGGCAAGACCGTGACGGTGGTAAAGGGCTTTGTCGGCATCGGCCTGCCGGAAAAGGAGCAACTGGCCAAGGCGATGCAGAAGGCCTGCGGCACGGGTGGCACGGTAAAGAATGGCCAAATCGAGATTCAGGGGGACAAACGCGCGGAGGTCGCCCGAATCCTGAGTGAGGCAAACTTTCGCCCCGTATTCGCGGGCGGGTAGGGTTCCGCGCTTCGGAGCGAAGCACATGGCAAACGGCCCAGGGTTGCCTTAGAGCAGCGCTTCCAAAAGGTAATGCAGCTCCGCGTCCACCTGTGCGCGATCACTTACAGTCTGGCCAATCTCGTTCTTGATGACTTCACGAAAGCGGCGACGGAGGCGGTGAATGGCGACCTTGACCGCGCCCTCATTCACGCCGAGCCGGGCGGCGGCCTCGGCCTGGGACATGTTCTCCGTGTCGCCGGTCAGCGAGGGTTTGAGCACTTCAAACTGGTCCGCCTTTCCGGCAGCCTTGTGTTCCTGGGCCAGCGCAGCGAGGGCGCGGTCCAGGAGCGTCAGCGCCCATTTGTGATCGAACTCACGGTCGGGGCTCGGCGCATTCGCGTCGGGCAACTGCAGGCCGGGTGAGGTGTCGGTTCCCGGCTCGATTGATTGGAGAGGCTGGCCGTCGCCGCGTTTCAGGCGATGGTCATGGTCGCGCACGTCGGCGAGGAAATGTTTCACCGCGCCGAGCAGGTAGGAACGAAAACGCCCCCGCTGCGGATCAACGCTGTCAATGCCATGCCGGGCGAGCAGCCGGGCAAAGAACTCCTGCGTGAGATCGCGCGCGGAGTCTTCGTCTGGCGAACTGCGGCGAATGAAC
>Ga0326728_10013766_pt1 | contig 17454 bp, 13 predicted proteins | sample MB3enrmetagenome_FD_207602 | JGI IMG/M metagenome (GOLD analysis project Ga0326728, IMG submission 207602) | Lab enriched peat soil microbial communities from McLean, Ithaca, NY, United States - MB31MN | ecosystem: Environmental > Terrestrial > Soil > Wetlands > Peat | place: USA: New York... | reverse complement strand
TGCCACCGATAAGGTGGCCCAACTCAATCGGGGCCGCGTTAGCGACCCCGCTCAAGCCGCTTCGAGCGGCTCACAAAAGGAAGCCCCCGGCTTTGCCGGGGGTACTCTCACTCCTGTGTAGGGCAGAGGAGGTCAACCGTGTCGCTTCGTCCCGTTCGACAGATTCTCGAAACCAAGCCCACCATCGAAGGCGCCGGTGTGAAGCTGCAGCGCGCCTTCGGCTTTGGCAAAACCGCGGAGTTCGATCCGTTCCTGTTGCTGGACGACTTTCGCAGCGACAATCCGGCGGATTACCTGGCCGGCTTTCCCTGGCATCCCCACCGGGGAATCGAGACCATCACCTATGTGCTGGCCGGCGAGGTGGCGCACGGAGACAGCCTGGGCAACAAGGGCCGCATGAGGGCCGGCGACGTGCAGTGGATGACGGCGGGCAGCGGCATTCTGCACCAGGAGATGCCCAAGGGCGACGTTGAGGGGCGCATGCACGGCTTTCAGTTGTGGGCCAACCTGCCGGCGTGTCTCAAGATGACCGCTCCCCGCTACCAGGACATTCCGGCGAGCGCCATCCCCGATGTGACCGAGGACGACGGGACCAAGGCGCGCATTATTTGCGGCGAGTTCTGGGGCCAGACGGGGCCGGTGGAGGGCGTGGCCGCCGATCCGCGCTACGTGGACATCTCCGTCCCGCCCGGCAAGCGCAAGCGCATCGCGGTCGAGACGGCGTGCAACGCCTTCGCCTATGTCTTTGCCGGCTCGGGAAGCTTCCGCGACGCCTCCGATCCACAAGCCGTGCTGACCGAGTCGGCCGTGGATCCTAACGCGCCCGCTGTCTACGATGCGAAGAACCACTCGCTGGTGCTCTTCGACCGCGGCGACGAGATCGTGGTCCAGGCTGGTCCCGAGGGCATAAGGTTTCTGCTGGTTTCAGGCCAGCCGCTGGAGGAGCCGGTGGCGTGGTACGGGCCAATCGTGATGAACACGCAGGCCGAGCTGCGCCAGGCGATGAGCGAACTGCAAAGTGGCACATTCATCCGGCACGGGTGAGGCGGGGCGATTCGCAGCAGGCTCCGGACCCTGATGGTTGGTGGGCTGAAGCTGGGAGCCGGCAGACTGGAACTTCACGCTTCTGCTGGCAGCTCGCCGGACAGGATATCCATGGGAGCCAGCCCGCGCTCGCGCAGGGCGCGCAGGCTCAGCGAGTCATGGCGCTTGGCCAGGCGGCGGCCATTGCGGTCCGCGACCAGACGGCAGTGGAACCAGGCGGGATTGTTGTAGCCCAGGGCGCGGTTCAGCAGGATTTGGCGAGCGGTTGACTTGAGCAGATCTGCGCCGCGCACCACCTCCGTGATGGCCATGGCCGCGTCGTCGGCCACGCAGGCAAGCTGGTAACTGGGCGCGCCGTCGCGCCGCCAGACGACGAAGTCTCCAAAGTCGCGGCCGGCCACAAAGCGTTGCGGGCCGAGGTTGAGATCCTCGAATTCGATGATCTCGCCTTCGGGAACGCGGAATCGCCAGTTGACGCTGCCGGGCGTCTCCATGTCGCCTAGATCGGGGCAGGGAAGTTGAGGACACTCGTCTTCGGAATTGCGGCTCCTACCGGGCCGGCAGGTTCCGGGATAGACCGGTTCGTCGTCCAGCAGCTCAGCTTCCCCGTTGCGTTGCGAGCCGGCCGGGCCACCCTCATGCGGCGCGGCGAGCGCGGTCTCAAGGTCCTTGCGCGAGCAGCGGCAGGGGTAGAGGAAGCCGCGCTGGAGGAGCTGGCGCCACGCATCAAGATAGACTGCCCGGCGGCGGCTCTGCGCATAGGGCGCGAACGGTCCCTCCTGCTGAGGACTCGCCGGGCTGCTCAAAGTGTCTGGAACCTCTCTACCAGGGCCTTCCTGCCAGCGCATGCCCAGCCAGCGCAGATCTTCGATTGCCGCCTCCGCACAGCAGGCGCGGCTGCGGTCGGGGTCCAGGTCCTCCATGCGCATCACCAGCGTGCCGCCCGCATCGCGCGCCCGCTCAAAGGCCGTCCAGAAGGTGCGCGCGTGGCCCACATGCAAATAGCCGGTGGGCGAGGGCGCAAGCCGGCCGCGATAACTCGAGACCGGCGTTGAAGAAGGGCTAGCCATACTGGGTATCAGTGTAGACCCAAGGCAAAACAGCAGGGCAGGAGTCTGGTTCGAGCTGCCAGGCGGTCAATCCGATTTGTCACTCTCGTGGTCGGTTCCGCCATGGCGATGGCTGTAGTTGCCGAGCTTCTCGTTCAAGTGATTTGGATCGACCGAAACCTGGACTACGTCCAACTCGCGGCCGTCGAGATCCAGGACAAACAGGCCCATCCGCTCACCTTCGGGATGAATGAAGATCAGAGTCTGCTCGTTCCCGCTACGGCTTGTCTCGCGGATGATCCTCTCCCAACCTGGACCGAGCTTCTGCTCGACCATCCGGTTCAACTCAACGCCGTCCACAGGCTCCGGGAGGGAATCGAACTCCGCGACATGCAAATCGCCGACGCCTTCCTGCGTGGCCGCGCTCGAAACCAGGCTAATGAGGCCTAGAAAGGGAATGCGCGTGGCGCGCACATGATACCTGGCCTCGATGGAATGCACCACGCCATCGAATCCGCCCTCGCCGCCGGAGGCCATCACCGCGACCGGAATGAACAGCGCAACGAGGACAACGGGAATCAACCATAGCCTCCTCATTGGTTACCGCCCTTCTTGTCCTTGTCCTCACCTTTGCCGTGCGGGCTATGTTGAACGCCGCCCAGCGCGCCCACAGCTCCCAGCCCGGCCACACCGTTCAACTTACCCAGATCTTCCATGCGGATGGGACCGAGAATCAACACGATGCTGATCTCCTTCGGCTCCACGTCGAGGATGAACATTCCCCGGTTCTCGCCGTTCACCAGTTTGACCATCACGTCGGTGGATTCCCCAGTCTTGCGATCGCGCTCACGCACAATCGGCGACCACTCGCTGGTCTCGAAGTACTTGCGCAGTTGCTCGATTTGCTCGGCGGAGAACTGTCCTTCCTTGTCGAACTCGTAATCGCGAACGTAGATGCCCTCCAGCCCCTCAATCAGTTGCCGGGTGGCGGCTTCGTTCTGGTCTTTGCCATTCATGACCTTGGCGGCAAAGGCCAGCATGTTCTTGCCCAGCGTGACCTCGTCGACGTTGGAGGCGCGCGCGGCCAGTTCCTTTTCGACGGGTGAGGGCTCAGGCAATGGGGCGCTTTGCGCAAGGACGGGCAAAACCAAACCGCCCGCTGCAACGATGAAAGCGATGATTCTGTTTTTCATGAAAGCTCTCCTTATTCCTGGCTTGTGCGGTGGTGTGCCGCGAGCTGCTGGTTCATGTGGTTGAGCGCGTGATTGGTAATGCGGAGCGCGGTCAGCACCTGCCGGCGGACGGCCTCGCTCTGGCGTTGTTCCTCCGCCTGCCGCTCTTGATAACCGCCATAGACCGCCAGGGCGGCCAGGATGCACAGCGATACCGAAACGATTGAAGCCGCCAGCCCTCGCCACGCGAACAAAGGGGAGGACTGCCGTTGCGTGGCTCCGCGGCGGCGCGCCATCAGCCTGCGCTTCAGACCGGGCGGCGCAGGCCTCCGCTCAAAGGCATCGCGCAGTTCCTCTTCAAAGTCCCGCATCGGTTCAAACTCCACGGACGCACTCCTTTTGGCGGACGTACTCCTTCACGTGATTTGCAGCCTTGGCCCGCAACAGCTTCAGGCCCCGCTGTAGATTGCTCTTGACCGTGGCCAGGGGCGCCTCAAGCGTGGCCGCAATGTCTTCCGGCGTCAGGTCCTCCTGGTAGCGGAGAACCAGCGCCGCGCGTTGCGGCTCGGGCAGCGTCGCCAGCAGTTGTTCCAGCCGGACGCCGAGCGGGGAGCTGCGCTCCTCCGCCTGCGCGCCGTGACCCTCTTCAATCTCGACCCACAAATCCACGCGGCGCGTCCGGCGGCGGCGCAGCGCATCCGCGGAGCGGCTCATGGCCACACGGCGCAACCAGAAACAGGCGTGGGCAGGAGATTCAATCTTGCCCAAGTTCCCATCCAGTTCGAGGAAAACATCCTGCGCAATCTCTTCCGCCAGCCCGCGGTCGCCGGTCATCCGGAGGGCGAGCGAAAAGACCATCGACTGGTGCTCATCCACGAGTTGTTCAAAATCCGGCTGCCAGTCGTGGGCCATGGGTTTCGCTTCTACTCTCTTATCCGCAGGAATCGGCGTGCGGGGATGCAGAGAGTACGCAGAAGGGCGAAAAAAGTTCGAAGGGCAGAGCTTCGCAGGAGGAATAGGAGGTTCGGCATGACCGGAAGCGATCGGAATGGTGACCCCGAAACACCTATCGCCAGCTCGCCGCCCGGAGAGAGGCGAGGCAGGCTGGCGACGGTGGAAGACGGGGAAGGCGGGGCTTCCGCAGCCTCTACTGGATAATCACCACGTTCATGCTCCAGGGAGCGAGAGTGAGAGAGAGCGGCAGGTTCGGCGCGCCCAGGCTGGTGGTGGTTGGCGGGGCCCAGGTGCTCGTCCCGGCCGGGTCCGGAGGAGTTCCCGTCGGCGATCCCGACAGATCGTAGATCGCCTTGTCGTAGGTCTCCACGGTGACGCCTGATGAAGAGGTCTTGCCGCCCGAAAGCGCGACCGTAACCGGCTCGCTCGCGGTCTCGTTCAGGTTGAACAGCACCAGCGCCGTCCCGCCGCTGTGCGTAGCCGCATACGCGCGCACATCCGTCGTATCGCCGGCTACCGCCGCGGTCAGCACGCTTTCGCCGTTGACGGCCACGTTGCTGAAGAGCTGAAAAGCGCGCGCCGTGGGAGACATGGTGCCGATTGGACCCGCGCCCAAACAAGTGGTATCGGAGGGTCCGTCGGAGAATACGTTGTAGGCCCCGAAGTCCTGCCATCCATAAATCGAAGTGCTGTCGTTTCCGGCTTGGCCGTTGCAGTTCCCGAACCCAATCCACCAGGTCAGGCGCGAGACCCCGTCGTTCATCATCTCGCCCAGCACCTGGCCGGCGTACAAGCCCTGGGTGATCGACCAGCTCTGCTTGCCCGGATTGCTATAAGGCCCGCCGATCTCACCCACGTAGATGGGAGTGTTTGGAGTTCCCCACTTCACCAATTCCGCTCTGATGGTGTTGATGTTGGCGGTCAAATTCTGCGCCGCCTGATTCACCAGGAAGGAATCGCTTTCAGAGCCCGGCGTCTCCGGATAGTAGTGATATTCCACGAAATCGTAGGATCCCTTGGCATTGGCAAGCACGGTATTATCCCAACCGCCGGTCGTATTGTCCTCGTCCACAACCACGCCAACCAGCGTGCTGGAATTGGCCGCCTTGATAAGCGCATAGTAACCGTTGGTTCCCGCCACCGCGGCGGCGTAGATGGTGGGATCGTGCGGAGTGGAGTGCAGGTCGGTCTCCCAGCTTCCGTATTCCTCGTTGCCGACGGTCATGTGGCTCACCGTGATGCCGTCGGCAAGCGCGGCAGCTACCCACGCGGCAGCTTCGGTGGGCACGCCGGGGCCGGTGCAGGCCGCGTCCGTGCCGTAATCGGCAGTGAGGGCAAGGTCGTAGTTTCCGCCCTGCACGATGCTGGTGACGAACTGCGCAAAGGTGCTGTAGCCGCCCCAAGAGGTGCTTCCGTTTGGAACCCCGCTCGAGTTGTTCTCGCACATGAATGGCAGATTGGGATTGAACGAGTTGTTGGGCGTCTGCCAGTGATATTCGTCAGACCATGAGCCACCCGGCCAGCGAATGGCCTGGATGCCCGCCTGCGCGAACGCGGCATTGACAGCCGTCGCATTGCCCACCACGTCGTACCACGCAGCAAGATTCATGCCCAGAATCTGGTCGGTCACCGCTGGGCCGGTGCTCGACAGGTTCACCGTCACCGCGGTTTGTATGGTGACCCCAGCCGTGCCCGTGGCCTTGTTGTAGGTGGAGGAACTGGCCGCGTCAGGCGTATAGGCGGCTGTCAAAGTATCGGATCCCACAGCCAGCGAATTGGCGGGAATGGTGATCTGCGCGCTGCCGCCGCTGAGTGTCGCAGCCGCCGAAGTATACGTTCCGCTGCTCAGCGTCACCGAGCCGGTGGGGGTGGGATTGCCGCTGCCGCCGCTGACGGCGACCGTCACGCCCAGCGACTGCGCGACTGCGATGCTCGATGCCGCCGGAGTTACCGTTACTGTGGGCGTGATCAGGGGTGGAAGAGTGTAGTTGGCCGCAACCGTCATATTGCTGTTCAACGTCACCGTGCAGGTGACGGTGGTGGCCGTGGTGCAGCCGGTCCACGAGCCAAACGTGTTGCTGCCAACGGTTGCAGGAGCCGTCAGAATGAGTTCAGTGCCGGCCGGTTCAGTCACCGTAAAGCTCGTAGTGCCCGGGATGATGACGCTGTTGAGCGGATTGTTGTAGTCGATCGTCACGCCGCTGGCCGGGTTAGTCGAGTTCACGGTCAGTGTGTAAATGGTTGCATAGTTGGCCGTGACCGTCGTATTGGCGCTCATCGTCACCGTGCAGGTAACGGTGCTGGCTGTGGTACATCCGCTCCACGAGGAGAAGGTATTGCTGCCGGAGGTGGCCGGCGCAGTCAGCGTAACGGTCGTCCCTGAATTGTACGTGCGTGCAAAACTCGTCGATCCGTTGGTCGCGCCGTTGTTGTCTGCCGGAGACACGGTGATGGCCACGCCGCTAACGGGATTGGTTGAGCCGACGGTCAGCACGTAGGTCACCGGAACGGCATAGTTGGCGGTGACGGTTGTACCGGCGTTCATCGCCACCGTGCAGGTTGCACCGCTGGAGCTGGTGCAACCAGTCCACGAAGTAAAGGTATTGCTGCCCGATGTGGCCGGCGCAGTCAGCGTAACGGTCGCCCCTGAATTGTAGGTGCGCGTAAAACTCGTCGTTCCGTTCGTCGCGCCGTTATTGTCCGCTGGAGAGACGCCTATGGCGAGACCGCTGGCCGGATTCGTCGAGTTTACGGTCAGCACGTAGGCAGTTGGAACAGACGTGGTGTAGTTGGCGGTGACCGTCGTACTGGCGTTCATCGCCACCGTGCAGGTTGCACCGCTGGAACTGGTGCAGCCGGTCCACGAACTAAAGCTGTTGCCGCCCGAGGTGGCGGGCGCGGTCAGCGTAACGGTCGTCCCTGAATTGTAGGTGCGCGTAAAACTCGTCGTTCCGTTCGTCGCGCCGTTATTGTCCGCTGGAGAGACGCCTATGGCGACACCGCTGGCCGGGTTGGTCGAGCTCACGGTGAGTACATAGGTTGTTGGCGGGGGCGGGGGAGTGGAGCCTCCGCTGCTTCCTCCGCAAGCCGTCACAAACATGCTGATTGCGATTCCGATACAAATTGCCGCGCCGCGCCTCAAAGTAGACATACCGATGCTCCCTGGTTCCTAAGATTCTTCTCGTCTCCAAGTCTGCGCCTCAAGACGGCGCTTGTGCAAGCCTCCCGAAGGAGCGCGAACTCTCGGTTTGAAGTGCGATGCGCGATCCTTCCGAGGGAGATGGCTACCGGGAACAAGGGAAGAATGCGGCGGAACGAAAGAGCCCGGGAGAGAGCTTTCAAACACAGGCCGGAGCGGTGGTTCCGCTCAGAAGAGATCGGGAATGCTGTGGAAGGCGATGCGGGTGGGCGCGGCTTTGTAGGCGGTGAGCATGGTGGCCGGGGCCAGAGTGTTCAGGCCGTACTTCGAGTTCAGCGCGTCCATGGCTGCCAGCAGGCGCGCCCGGCTCTGTTCGTCCTCGGTCGCGTCAAAGAGGTTGAGCGTATGCAGGCGGTCGGGCACGAGGCCGCCGAGATGCACGCCGATGAAGTAAGGGTGGTCGAATCCGGGCCCCGCGGGACGGCCGACCCACAAGCGGCTCAGCGCGGCAATGAGCGTCTGATTGTCCTGGCACTCGCTCAGGCGCAACTCGGCTTTCCATCCCCGCGTGGGCACGCCGAAGCGGCTCACAGGCTGGGCAATCAGGGCCTCGCGGTCTCCGGTCGGCGATTCTTGCTCGCTGGGCACGGAGGACAGGTCTTCGCCGCTGGAATGATTTGCCGGCGTTTTCCGGCCGCGCGGAACCGCAAAGCCGATGGCCAGGCCGATGCTGCCGGCCCACAAACCCGCCGCGCGCAGCCGCATGGCGGCCTTGTGGAGCAGCTTGTGCGCTACCGCCCAGGCAGCTTCCGGCGTGCGCATCGCGGGCGCGAGCACGTGCTGGTGGCTCATCGACTTCAGATGCTCAGCCTCGGTCCAATCGAAGTCCTCGCCCCTGAGCCAGTGCCACAGCCGCTCGCCCCACACCGAGCCCCAGAGCCGGCCGGCCTGCTCGCAGTCCAGCGCCAGAAGCTCTTCCATGGTGTGGATGCCGCGTTCGTTCAAGTGCTTCTCCGTCTGCGTGCCGACGCCTGGCAGGTCGCGCAGCTTGAGCTGGCGCAGGGCTGCGGGCAGAATGTCGAGCGGAAGCGCAACCAGGCCGTCGGGCTTCTCCATGTCGCTGGCAACTTTGGCCAGATAGCGGTTGGTGGCCAGGCCCACCGAGCTGCGCAGCATGGTGCCTGCGCGCTCCTGGATGCGCGCCTTCACCCGCCGGCCCAGCTCGAGAGCCGCCAGCAGCGGACGTTCGCGGCCCATCAGCCGGCAGGCCATCTCGTCGATGGAGAGCACGGCTGTCACCGGCAGGCAGCTCTCCACGGCCTCGACGACGCGGTGATGGTAATCGACGTAGATCTCGTGGCGCGCCTCCACCAGCATCAGGCCGGGGCACATGCGCTTGGCGTCGGCGACGATGGTTCCCGTCTTCACGCCATACGCCTTGGCCTCGTAACTGGCAGCAATGCAACAGGTTGTGTCGGCCATCATGGGCACTATTCCCACCGGGCGGCCGCGCAACTCGGGACGAACCTCCTGCTCCACGGAGGCGAAGTAGGAGTTGAGATCGACGAAGAGCCAGTTCAGCGCGGGCTCCTGCGCTTGATCGTACGCAGGAGCTTTCTCTGGAGCTTGCGAGGGATTGCCGGGTTCCCAATTCGGGGTATGGATTTCCCGCGAACCCTGATTGATCATTGGGTTCAGCGGCGAACTGGGAGCGGTGGCCATATGAGAACTATTTTCGCTTTTTGTTCTCTGGATAGCAAGAGGCGCTTGAAGAAACTTCCTAATCCTTCATGGAATCTCGCCGTTGATAAGCCCATGGAGCGAGGATGCGTTAGACTGATTGGCGAAGAATTGTGCCGCGATGGTCTCTTCGCTACAGCGTTTTGGGTTCCTTGCGGATAGGATCGCCGGATATGCAGGATCTGTTTCATTGGTTGGCGGTAAACGAAACCGTTCTTTCCGTTCTAGTGACAGTGGGTGTGGCAGTGCTGCTGGTCTCCTGCCTGGAGTGTTCGGACTGCTCCAGCCGCGACAAGGACGACATTTTCAGCCGCCACGAGCTGTAGCGGGCCGAGAACTGCCTCTTCTTCGAGCCCGGCTACGGGCTTTGCGCTGGATGCGCCGTGAAGAACGCGTTGCCCGCGTTCGCGCTCATTGCGCCGCAGGCTTCAGATACTCCTCGAAGTGGGCCAGAATGCGGTTGTACAGATGCATGCGCACATCCGCGCCGTTGATCGAGTGCGTCTTGCGCGGGTAGATCTGCAGGTCGTAGGGAATCCCGGCCTCAATCAGCTTCTGCACGTACTGGACCATGTTCTCCATATGCACATTGTCGTCGCCCGTTCCCTGCGCCAGCAGCAGACGCCCTTTCAAATTGGCTGCCCAGTTCACAGCGGAGAAGTCGCGGTAACCTGCGGCAAAATCGGCGGGCTGGCTCAGATAGCGCTCGGTGTAGATGGAGTCGTAGTCGTGCCAGTCGGTCACCGGCGCAACGGCGACTCCGGCGCGGAAGCGGTCGGAATGCGACAAAGCATAGAGTGTGAAGGCGCCGCCCCAGCTCCAGCCCCACCAACCCAGGCGCTTCTTGTCCAGCTGCGGATATTGGGCCAGCACCGCGTCCAGCACGGCGAGCTGATCCTCGAACTGCACGGGGCCGAAGTTGTGCCAGGCAGCCTGGGCAAAATCGCGGCCGCGCTTATCCATGCCGCGATTCTCGGCGTGGAGCACGGCAAAGCCATGCTGGGCGAGCAGCTCGTCGAAGAGCAGCCCGTCGGCCCAGCGGTTGGCCACAACCTGCACGGCCGGGCCGCCGTAGGGATTCACGATCAGCGGCACCGAGCCCGGAGCTGCGGCGCCCTCGGGCAGCAGCAACGTGGCGTGCAGCGTGCTGCCGTCGTGGGCCTTCACCTCAAGCTGCTCCGGCACGCGCAGGCGGTAGGGTTCGAGCGCCCTCGTCTGCCAGAAGACGTTGCACTTGCCGGGGGCTTGGCAGAGACGCAGAGTGGGCGGATCGAGACGCGTGGATTGCTTGTCAGTGAAGGCGCCGCCGACGGGAGAAAACGTGGCTTCATGGCGTCCCGCGCCGGAACTCAACTGCCTGCGCTCGCCGGCGAAGCTTACCTGCCATAATTGCTGCTCCAGCGGGTTGCCCTCGTTCGATTCATAGTAGATCAGCTGGTTCTTCCAATCCACGCGCAGAACGTCGCCCACCTCGAAGCCGCCCTGGGTGAGTTGCCGCTCCAGCTTAGCCGCGCCCGCAAGCGGATTGGCCGGATTGTAACTGTAGAGGTAGAGATGATTGTGACCGTCGCTCCAGTTGGTCAGAACGATCGCGCCGGAGCCCACGGAGACATCGTAATTATCGTCAAGGAACTTCTCGTCGGTCAGCTGGAGCACGGGACGCGCCTGGCCGTTGGCGGCGTCGGCAAAGTAGAGATCGCGGCGCTTCTGGTCGCGGGTCAGGGTTTCGATCCACAGTGTCTTCGTGTCCGCCCAGCCGAAGCGCGGAATGTAATCCTGGCCCGCGACGATGGGCAGCTTGACCCACACCGTCTTGCCGCCCCCTGCTCCGGCCACGCCCACGCGCACCTCGGGATTGGGATCGCCGGGCTGTGGATAGCTCTGCAACTCGGCCTTCGCATGGATGGGAAGCCAATCTTCGATCGGATACCGCGGCACGTTGGCCTCATTCATTTGCAGGAAGGCCAGGCGCTTCGAGTCCGGAGACCAGAAGTAATTGCTGCGCGTCTCCAGTTCTTCCTCATAGACCCAGTCCACCTCGCCGTTGAGAGTGGCTGGATCGGGCGCCGGGGCCACCGCCGTCGCGGGCGCGCCGGAATCGCGCAACCGCACGACGAAGAGGTTGTGGCCGCGAAGGAAGGAGATGAACTCGCCGTTGGGCGAGAACTTGGGGTCGTCGCCGGATGCCGCTCCGGTAAAGCCGACCTCGACGCCGGTGCCGTTGTGCAGGTTGTAGAACCAAAGCCGGCCGTTGGAGTCGAAGAGCAGATGCGCCGAGTCCGGCGCCCACAGGTAACTGGCCATCTTGTAGCGGTCGCGATGGTCCCGGTCCGTCTCCGAATCGCTCGCCCCGTTGAGCGATGCCAGCTTGGCGCGGCTCACCAGCACATGCGGTTTGCCCGTGCCGGGGTCCAGGTCAATCAGCTCGCCACCATCCAGATAGGTCAGGTGATTGCCATCCGGGGACCAGGTAAGTTCGTCGGGCGGGGTTCCGATCAGGGGACCATGGGCGAAGATCGCTTCCACGGTCAGAGGTTTCGCCGGTGGTTGCTCAGCGGGGGACTGAGCCGCGGCGGAAGACGCCGTGACTAGGAGAGCTGTAAGTGCCGTGAACAAGAGCCTCGATGCACGAGTCACAGATTTCACCTCCCGAAGCGCGGCCTAGCTGAAGCCTCCTACCGGCAATCTTCAAAGGCTCATATTTTACAGCCGGTTACGCCAAACTCTTAAAAAAACCGTTTCAATTTCCCTACGACTCAACTTCTAAGCGCGACCCGTATGTGCAATTCCTTCAACTGCTGCTCGGTGACGGTGGTGGGGGCATCGGCCATGAGGTCGATGGCCTTGGCGGTTTTGGGGAAGGCGATGACCTCGCGCAGGCTGGGCGCGGCGGCCAGCAGCATGACGATGCGATCCAGGCCGAGGGCGATGCCGCCGTGGGGCGGAGCGCCGTATTCGAGGGCTTCGAGGAAGAAGCCGAAGCGGGCGCGGGCTTCCTCGTCGCTGATGCCGAGCGACTGAAAGATCTGGCGCTGCACGTCTTTGCGATGGATGCGGATGGAGCCGGAGCCGAGTTCAAGACCGTTAAGGGCCAGATCGTAGCAATTGGCGCGAACACTGGCCGGATCGCTGACCAGGTTGGCCATATCGGCCTCGTGGGGCGAGGTGAAGGGGTGGTGCGCGGGCACCCACTTGGCTGTCGCCGGGTCGTACTCGAACATGGGGAAGTCGACGACCCAGATGGGCTGGAAGGCGGCCGAGCCATCGACGGCGCTCGCGGCCCCGGTGTGCGCGGCAGCCTCCTCGACTGTCCGTTGCGTCACGGTGAATGCTCCATGGCGCTCGGCGTACTTCCTGGCCAGCTCGGTGCGGAAGTTGCCGGCTGCCGAGTAGACGTTGATCTCGCGCTCGCTCAAGCGGCCTTCGAACTTGGTGTCGCTGGCCTTCACGGGGTGAGCGGGGTCGCCCGCCACGATGAGAACGAAGTCGGCTTCCGAGGCGCCGGCCAGTTCGCGCACCTTGACCGCGGCTTCCGGAAAGCCCTTCGCCAGGCGCTTGAAGTCGTCAATGAACTTGGCGCCCTTCTTCAGGTCGAAGAGCGGATGATTCTCCTCGCGCTCCTTGCGGCTCAGTTCGCCTACGTTCGGAATGCGGAATGCGACGACAGGCAGGGCGCGGTCGATTTGCAGCGCGGCGAGGTTTTCATCGGTAAAGGCCGGTCGCACGTCGGCGAGTCCGGGGAGGCGCAGGTCGGGCTTGTCGCTGCCGAAGCGGCGCATGGCGTCGTCGTAAGTGAGGCGCGGAAAGGGCGTGGGCAGCGCCACGCCGGCGGCGGCAAAGCCCGCAGCCAGGAATTGCTCGACAACGGTGAAGACGCTCTCCTGGCGGGCGAAGCTCATCTCCAGATCGACTTGGGTGAATTCAAGCTGGCGATCGGCGCGCAGGTCCTCGTCGCGAAAGCAGCGGGCGATCTGGAAGTAGCGGTCGAAGCCGGAGATCATCAGAATCTGCTTGAAGATCTGCGGCGACTGCGGCAGCGCGTAGAACTCGCCGGGATGGATGCGGCTGGGGACCAGGAAATCGCGCGCGCCTTCGGGCGTGGACTTGGTGAGGATGGGGGTTTCAATCTCCAGAAAGCCCTGGCGGCTGAGGCTCTCGCGGATGGCGAGGGTGATGTCGTGGCGCAGACGGAAGTTGTGCTGCATCTCCGCGCGGCGCAGGTCAACGTAGCGGTATTTGAGGCGGATTTCTTCGTTCTGGATGGCTTCTTCAGCGGGCGAGAAGGGCGCCAGGCGCGTGTCGTTCAAGACCAGCAACTGAGCCGCCTCAATCTCGATCTCGCCAGTGGGCATCTTGGGGTTGATGGCGTCCTCGTCGCGCAGGCGCACCTTGCCGACGGCGGCCACGACGTACTCGGGTCGGACAAGTTCGCCCTTCGCGTGGCCGTCGGGGGTCAGCTCCTTGTCCAGCACGATCTGGCAGATGCCGGAGCGGTCGCGCAGGTCGAGGAAGATGAGGTTGCCGTGGTCGCGGCGGCGGTTGACCCAGCCCATCAGAACCACTTGCTGGCCAGCGTGCGCGGCGCGCAGCGTGCCGCAGAGATCCGTCCGTTCGAGATTGCCTAGAAAATCGAGCACTACCTGTGTCCTTTATTCTTTTCTGCGCCTTGAAAACTGTTGGGTGCCCCACCATCGCCGCGTCTCTGTTCTTGCGGCTAGGGTTGGGAATCGCGAACCTAACCCCCCCTCGTTCAGCTGGAAAGAAAGACCGCCAGCTCCGCGCGAGGAACCTTGGTCTGCACGCCGGTCGAGAAGGTCTTCACCGTCAGAATACCGGATTGGAGCTCGTTTTCGCCCAGGATGACGATGCGGCGGGCGGTCTTGTCGGCGGCCTCAAAGGACTTCTTCAAGCGGAAGCTGCCGTCGCCCAGTTCGATCCACAGCCCTTGGTGGCGCAGCTCCCGAGCCAGGATAAGGGCGGCGGCGTTGAGGCTCTCGCCCAGCGGCGCAACGAACGCATCGGCCATCTGCGGCACGGCGGACTCCTGGACCAGCAGCGTGAGGACCAGCCGGTCGAGGCCGATGGCAAAGCCGATGCCGGGAGCCTTGGGTCCGCCGAGCATCTCCGAGAGGCCGTCGTAGCGGCCGCCGCCGAGCAGGGCGTTCTGGGCTCCCAAACCGCCGTGAGTGAACTCGAAGGTGGTGCGGGTGTAATAATCCAGGCCGCGCACAAGGCGATGGTTGAGCGTGTAAGGAACGCCGGCGGCGTCCAAAGCCGCGGTAACGGCCGCGAAGTGGGCCTGCGAGGGTTCGTCCAGCGAGTCGGCGATCACGGGCAGCGTCTCGATGATGGGCTGGTCGGCGGGAACCTTGCAATCCAGCACCCGCAGCGGGTTGGTGACGGCGCGGCGCTGGCAGTCCGCGCACATCTGGCCGACGACCGGGACGAGGGCGGCGCGCAGCGCCTCGTTGTAGCGGGCGCGGTCGGCGGAGGAGCCAACGGAGTTTAGCTCCAGGGTCCAGCCGGCGATGCCCAGCTCGTCGAGCAGGGTGGCCAGCATTTCCAGGATTTCGGCGTCGCGCAGAGGGCTCTCGCTGCCGGCCGACGGCGGGCCGAGGACCTCCGCGCCGATCTGATAGAACTGCCGGTAGCGGCCCTTCTGCGGGCGCTCGCGGCGGAACTGCGGGCCGATGTAGTAGAGCTTCTGCAACTGGCCGGTCTCGCCGAGCTGGTGCTCGATGTACGCGCGAACGACGCCCGCGGTGTTTTCGGGGCGGAGGGTCAGGGATTGTGTCCTCTCCGACTGCGCGCGGGCGCGATCCTCCCAGGTGTACATCTCCTTGGAGACGATGTCGGTCTCCTCGCCCACGCCGCGGGCAAAGAGAGCGGTGTCTTCAAAGACAGGCGTGCGAATCTCGCCGAAGTTGTAGCGGGCGAAGACGGCGCGAGCGGTGGCCTCGATGCGGTTCCAGAGGGCCGTCTCCGGCGGCAACAGGTCGCGCGTGCCGCGCACGGCTTTCAATGTGCTCATAACCTCTACAGTCTAAATGCTCGTAGGCGGCAGGCCGGCCAGTTCATCGTCTCCGCGCGGGAGGCTGGCCACGAGCCTCACCCCGTAACGATCTCGCTGAAGTCGGCGATGCCGGAGAAGCCGCGCAGCACCCCGTCGATCAGACCCAGGTGCGCGCCGCGCACGTTTGGATCGGGGTCGAGCACCATGACCTTATCGAAGAAGCCATCCACCACCGGCCGCAGCGTGGCGATCAATGCCAAAGCCTCACGGTAGGCTCTCTGTTGGCGGAGTTTGGCGACTTCCGGGGCAAGAGCGTCAGCTGCATCGGCAAGCCGCTGCGCCTCGGACGCAAGCGTTACGTCACTTGGCGAGCCAACCGCGAATCCCTTTTCTTCAGCCTGGCGAAGGATGTTCTTGATGCGCTTGAAAGCCGCCGAGACAGCCGCGAAGTCCTCGGACTCGCGCGCTGCCGTCAGCGCCTCGGCGCGGGCAATCGCATCGCGCACATCGTCGGCTCCGGCGACGAGAACGGCATTCACAACGTCGTAGGCGAAGCCGCGAACGTCCTTCAAATAGAAGCTCAGCCGCTCGCGCAGGAAGGCGCGGACAGATAGCAGAGTTTCATCCGAATCGATATCTCTTGATATGTCTATCCTCTTATTGTCTTTATCCGCATACACAGTTCCGGTATATGAATCCAACACATTCGTTAGGGTCGGCGGCAACCCGCTTTCGGCCAGAATCTTCACGATGGCATTGGCCGCACGTCGCAGCGCGAAGGGATCCTTCGAACCTGTGGGCGCCATGCCAATGCCGAACATGGCCACGATGGTCTGGATGCGATCGGCAATGCCGAACAATTGGCCTTCAACGGTCTTCGGGATTCGATCCTCAATCGACGCTGGCGTGTACTGGTCGTAGATGGCCTGCGCCACGCTCTCTCCATGGCCCTGTGCGCGCGCATAGAGTCCGCCGATGATGCCTTGCAACTCGGTGAACTCCTTAACAAGCTCAGTGGTTAGATCGGTCTTGGCCAGTTCGGTGGCCTTCCGCAATGCCGCTTCATCGACTTTGATACCACGTGATAAGGTCGTCGTTGCAAGTTTTTCCGCTGCAGCCCAATTATTGCGGGTTTTCCAGGCGTAGCTGCCCAACTCCTTCTGGAATGTAACGTTCTTCAAGCTGTCCACGCGCTCTGTGAGCGGCGTCTTCTGATCGAAGTCCCAGAAGAACTGCGCGTCCTTGAAGCGCGCGCGGAGCACACGCGCATTACCGTGGCGGATGATGGCCGTGCCCTCCTCGTCCACTTGCGTATTGAGCACAGCCAGAAAGTGCGGCGCGAGCTTGCCGTCCGCGCCCTCGACGGCGAAGTACTTCTGGTGGTCGCGCATCACGGTGACCAGAACTTCTTCCGGCAGGGCCAGGTACTCATGCTCGAAGTCACCCAGCACCACGGTGGGCCACTCGGTCAGGTGCACGACGGTCTCAATCAGCGCCGCGTCCTCACGCCAGCGAGCGCCGGGAACCGCGCGCGTAGCCTCATCCAGCGCCCTGCGGATCGACTGCCTGCGCTCGGCCACATCCGCTGCCACGAATGCCTTGCGCAGCGATTCGGCATAATCCGCCGCCTTGGCCAGCACCACGGGAGCCTCGCCGTGCAGCACGCGATGGCCGCGGCTCGCGTTGCCGGCGGCTATCCCGGCAATCTCCAGCGGGACAATCTCGGAGTCCAGCAGCGCCACCACCCACCGCACCGGCCTTACGAAGCGCTCCGGCTTGCCCGCGCGCCAGTACATATTCTTGGCCCAGTAGAGGCTGAGAACCTCCCTGGGCAGTTCCGCGGCCAGCAACTCCGCCGCTGCGCGGCCCAGCCGCTTGACCGTCGCGCCCGCGTAATCGCCCTTGGGGTTGACGACCTTTTCGAGAGCCTCGACGCCCACGCCCGCCTTCTTCGCAAAGGCCGCGGCCGCCGCTGTCGGCGCGCCATCCTTGAAGGCAATCTTCCACGAAGGACCGGTCAGCTTTTCCTCGGTATCGGCTTGGCTGGCGAGAACGCCTTCGACGAGCACGCCCAGCCGGCGCGGCGTCGAGTAAGTGGTGAGCCTGGCCGCTGCGCCGAGCAGCCGCTCGCGCGCGAGCAGATCGCTTACGCGGCGGCCAAGCTCGGCCTCGGCCCCGGCAATCATGCGGGCCGGAACCTCTTCCAGCCCTATCTCCAACAAAAAGTTAGCCATGTCTTATTGCTCTCACCATTAAAAAGGCCAATGAACTCGATCAATGATGGAATGGATTCTCAACAGCTCCAACAAGCTTGCCGTGCCTATCAATCGCATACCACTCTCC
>Ga0326728_10013764_pt1 | contig 17458 bp, 10 predicted proteins | sample MB3enrmetagenome_FD_207602 | JGI IMG/M metagenome (GOLD analysis project Ga0326728, IMG submission 207602) | Lab enriched peat soil microbial communities from McLean, Ithaca, NY, United States - MB31MN | ecosystem: Environmental > Terrestrial > Soil > Wetlands > Peat | place: USA: New York... | reverse complement strand
CCGACAGGGCCGCCTGGCTTACTCGGTGCTCGAAGGGTACTGGAGCGATGCGGGAACGTTCGAGTCCCTTTATAGGGCAGGCGAGATGGTCAGGAAGCAGCGCATGACTACGGATAAAACAACAGTCACGAGTGATATAGGTACATTGGCTATTCGCAGGTAGGGTGCTGATGTTTAAAATAGTATTTTCACCGATGGTATGCTTCCCTCGGGGATGAACGGGAGCGGGGAATATTGCCATATCATTCTTTATGCACTTCCATATTGTCGTTCACGTTATCGGTCGGGCTGCTAATACTTAGTGTATAAAACGTGAGTCATTTTGCTCTACCTCGCTATACTATACCTATATCTTTAAGCTAACATAGTTAAAATAAATATAATAATTATATTATATATAATGCTATAATTTAAATACGATTAGCCATTAAGCGGCTTTTAAGCTGTCGTCGATGTGGGTATCGTATAACCCGGTATTCAAGGAGAGATCGATTTATGGATAATGCGTTGGCAGATAACAATGTCAATGTTACAGAAATCATGCGAAAGATCAAGGAAAACACAGAGAAGAGAAGAGCCCTGCAATGCGACGGACCTCAGGCACCATCAAAATCCCCCGTAAAAAATGATGATGGCAGCGACGAGATATTGTACCTTATTAAAGGCGGATATATCCAGAATGATGATTATAAGATAACTTCACACCGGAATCTTTTAGGGCCCATACTCGTGGGGGGGCGTAAGCTAGTGCACGACGAGGTACGGAGATATCTGGACCCGATAGTGTCAAAGCAGAACGAGTTCAATTACCAGGTCATAGGCGCCATAGAGAGCATTAAAAAGGAAAATATGGAACATATCAAAAATATGGCGCAGGAAAAAACGCCACGTGCCGGCGAGTGGAAAAATGAGATCGATGATATAGGGAAAATAGCGAGCGATGTCAATTATTATACTTTTGAAGACCGATTTCAGGGATCCAGGAATGAAATAAAGCAGCGCCAGATGGCATTTACGCCGTTTTTCCGTGGTTGCCGGAACGTGCTTGACATCGGGTGTGGCAGGGGCGAGTTTTTAGAGCTAATGCGGGAAAACGGAGTTAATGCGCAGGGTATCGACATTGACGATGACATGGTTTAATACTGCCAGTGCATTGGGTATAAGGTAGTGAAGATCGATGCCCTGGCATGCCTGGAGCGGACCGAGGATAAAAGCCTGGACGGGATATTCGTCGGCCGGGTGATCGAGTACCTGGAACCCGACTACCTTATCCGGATGCTAAAGCTTTGCCGTGAAAAGCTCAAGTTCGGCTTCTATATCGTCATTGAGACGGCAAACCCGCTGTCCATGACATCACTGGCTAACTTTTACATCGATACGTGGCACAAAAAGCCCATACACCCGGAGACGTTAAAATATCTGGCATCCATGGCCGGGTTCAGGGACCTGGAGTTAAAGTTCGCAAACCCTGTGCTCGACGAATATAGGCTGAAGAAGATTGACACGGGCCAGCTGGCGGATGAAAGCCTGAAGGTGGCGCTGGCCGGCTATAACGACAACGTAGGCCGGTTGAACGATGTGCTTTTCGGGCCGCAAGAGTACTCGGTAACCGGGAAGAAGTAAGGCCGGGGGTATTACCATAAAGATCTTAATATGCCATGAGCGCTTTGTTTTCAGATTTGGGGTAGACAGAGTTTTAATCATATTGGGCATCGGATTAAAGGCGCTGGGACATACCGTATATTTCATGGGCAATCGCTTTGATGGCGATATATTACGGCCCATTGCGGCCGGAGTCATCGAAGTCCCCTCGTCCCCGCGATATATCGATCAAAATGACTTCACTACCGAATGGCTACGGGAAAACTGGAAGAAGTATTTTGATGAGGATACCAGGCCGGACATTGTGGTCGTTGGCGGCTGGCCATTTATCGGTGCAATCCCTTTCTTCAAGGAAAAATGTGGTAAAGTTGTCTATTCCGACCACGGTGTTGTCCCCCTCGACAGCTATTCCGGCGAGCAGCTTGAAGTCCTGAATAAATTGAGGTCGCTGAAGCGCCAATACCTCAAGGAATCAGCCGCAATCGTAGCTGTCAGCGATTTTATAATGCGTACGCAGAGCATTCCGTATGCGGGCCCGGACACCGAGACTCGATATATCTTAAATGGCGCTGACCATATGGAAATGAACATATGGCCAGCGGATGGCGTTAGGACTGGGAGCGGAGCGCCCTGGTCGAAGAAAAAAATCGCCAAATTAATGGCCGTTAGAAAAAAAATGATTCTGCTCCTAGGCAGGTGGGAGCCGGGCTGCTATAAGAACGTAGAAGCGGCCTATGAAATTATGGCCAAAATAAGAAAAGAGGCCCCTGACTGTGTTTTATTAGTCCTCGGCGATGACATCTCTATACGCCCGGGCTATGAAGATACGATCATTCCCATCGGGTTTCCCGATGACAGGGAACTTCAAGATATCATGAGGCGTGTGGAAATGGGCATATCGCTATCACGCTGGGAGGGATTTAACCTGCCCATAGCGGAGATGCAATGGCTGGACCGCCCGGTGCTCGCCTTCAATATCGGCGCACATCCCGAAGTCATCGCCCATCCCTGGTGCCTTTGCGAAGATAATGCGGAGATCATATCTAAATCCCTGCAGATATTAAGCGGCGGGGGGCTTGACGCTAAGACGAGAGAACAATGCTCGACGAGATTCCACCAGTATTTCACCTGGGACCGCGCCATAGGGCAGTACAACGACCTGTTCCTGAGCCTGTTAAACCCCGTGGAAACGAAGGGACAGCAGCCCATTTTGCTGATCATGGACATTACCAATGCCTCTAGGGATCCGGCAAATTCCGGTGTGATCCGTGTAACACGCCGGCTCGGAAGAGAGCTTCAAAAACATATCGATCCAATCTTCGCCATATGGGATGATGCAACGGGTGAATACGTCCTCCCCACGGCGGATGAGTTAGGTGTACTCGGTAGGTTCAATGGTCCGATGACCCCTGCCATTGAAAGAACTTCGGCGGACGGCCGACGTATTACCCTCGATAGCTATCTTCGAACTGCGGGGTCCCGGCCGGGCTGGCTATTATTCACAGAGACAGTCCCTGAGAGTAGGGGCCGGGCCGCCCGAAAGTACGCCCGGGACAACGGCATCCGCTGCGCGGCGATATTCTACGACGCCATACCGGTCATGTACCCCGAACTCTGCAAAGATAAGGCTATCCGGGATAACCACCGCGACTACATGGCGGGCCTTGCGGAATGCGATATCGTGATTCCCATATCAAAGTTCTCAGCGGACTGCCTTAGGAGGTTTTGGGATGAAAACCGGATAGAGGGAAGCAGGATATCGCCTGTCCTGCTGCCGGGAGAGTTCGGAGGCTATGGGCGGAGCACTCAGCAGCCACCGGAATTTCGAGAAAAGGCAAGCATACTGTGTGTATCGACGCTCGAGCCAAGGAAAAACCATCGTAAGCTTATCGAGGCGTGTATGGCCATGCAGGCCGATCACCCGGAGCTCGAGTGGAGCCTTAATCTCGTCGGGAACCGTTCGGCCGGCTCCGAGGACATCGCGGAATACGTCGAGTCGGCCTCTTCGTCGAACCCTCGGATAAAATGGATGGGCATAGTGGACGATGACACGCTTCACCAGCTCTACAATGAGGCGGACTTTACCGTATATCCGTCGGTCGTAGAGGGGTTCGGCATGCCCATAATCGAAAGCCTCTGGCACGGGAAGCCATGCTTATGCTCCCGGGAAGGTGTTATGGCAGAGCTTGCCCGGGACGGAGGCTGCCTCACGACGGACGTATCCGATGTCAAGGCGTTATCGGGATCCATATACCGGATGGCCACGGACAGGGAGCTTTTGGCAGGGCTTGCAGGCCATGCTGCCCATCGGCCTATGAGGACGTGGGAGGACTATACGACGGAATTTTTAGATCTCCTGCGCTCGCCCGTATCCCCAACGGGGGATCCACAATATGCAAGGGTGATCGACCGCCTTCTCTACCCGGATTGCAGGTGTGGCGAATGGCGGATGAGCGATTCCGAAAGGCTGGGCCTGACGGCCATCCTACAGAGGCTAAGGCCGACCTGCAGCATCGTGGTAGGTACTCGCAATGGAGGGAGCCTATCGCTAATCGCCCAGTTTTCAAGTATGACCTTCTCCATCGATATCGATCCGGACATCTCCCAAAGGTTAAAGTGCATGAGTAGCGTGGCGTTCTTGACCGGGCCTTCGGCGTCCTTATTGCCCATCCTTCTGGACGAACTGGCCACGAATGGCGTAGGAGTGGATTTCATTCTCATCGACGGCGACCATTCCTGCGAGGGCATAAAGGGCGACCTAAAGAATATACTGGCCTATGTTCCCCCGAGACCGCTGGTCATCGTCATTCACGATAGCTTTAATCCGGAGTGTCGCCGCGGGATGCTTGAAACGGACTGGGAAAGATCCCCCTACGTGCACTTCGTGGACATCGACTTCATACCCGGCGCATTGATCGGGGATAACGGCTCGTTCGGCAGCGGGAGCTCGGGCGGCCTGGCCCTGGCGTACCTGAAGGCGGAGACGCGTAACCGTCCCCTCGAAATTAAGTGCTCGGCCGGCGGAACGTATGCGGGCATGAAAACCGCTTTGCGGGGCTGAGTTTGCATGGTGAAAAGGGTCCTCGTCTGCACCAACGTATACCCCCCGAACTTCATCGGAGGTGCAGAGTTGATCGCCCACCAGTACGCCAAAACGCTTAAAGGCATGGGCCATGAAGTCATCGTCTTTGCCGGTGATATAGGTGCCCATGGAGAAAGACATTCGATGCTGGTCGAATCGTACGATGGCATGATAGTTTTCCGGGTTTGCCTTACCAATGAAGACTTTGCCCCTGATAAAGTTAATTTTGTGCACAGGAAAGTGGAAGAGCATTTCGATACTGTCCTCGAGCTTTTTCACCCGGATGTGGTACATTTCAATAACCTGATCGGGCTTTCCGCAGGGCTAATACACAGGGCGAAAATCAGGGGGATCGAAACAGCACTGACGGTACACGACCACTGGGGATTTTGCCTTAAAAATACGCTCCTCAGGAAAGACGGGTCCATATGTGACAATAGTAACCGGTGCCATGAGTGCATGCGGTTCATCTATAATGATTCGGGCGCCGCCATGCCAGTGCGGATGCGAAAAGATTTCCTGTCACTACAAATGGATGATATAGATATATTCATATCGCCGAGCAAGTACCTGGCCAGGGCTTATATTAAAGCGGGATTCCCCGACGAAAAATTCCACGTAATTGAGTATGGCCTTGACATTAAGCGGTTTTCAGGCACACGTAAAGTGCCGGGGAACGGCAAAGTAAGATTCACCTTCATTGGCTACCTGGGCGAGCATAAGGGGGTCCATGTGCTGATTAACGCCCTCCGGCGCATCGATAAAAGACGCATGACACTAAATATAGCCGGCGATGGAGCACTTATGGACACCTACCGCCAGCAGGTCCGGTCTCTGGGTCTTGAGGACACAGTAAAATTTTGGGGAAAGGTAGCGGACATCGAACGGATATATGCACAGACGGATGTACTGATCCTGCCGTCTATATGGCCCGAGAATCAGCCGCTTACGATCATTGAAGCGATGTCGTCCGGCATTCCGGTGATCGCGTCCGATATCGGGGGCATTCCCGAACTAGTCGACGACGGGATAGACGGCTATCTATTTTCGCCTGGCGACGATGAGGCACTGGCCGGAAAAATGTCTGATATTATTGCCCGACCTGATATCTTGAAAAAGCTCGGCAATAACGCATATAAAAAGGTCCGCGGCTATCAGCTTAAGGAGCAGGCTCTAAAAGTCCTCCAGGCCTACGATGAGCGGCATATCAAGGCGAAGGGTAAACAAAATACATGTGCCCTGATCGTATGCTCGGGAAATGGCGGTAATCCCCAATTCGCCGGCGCAATGAACGATCTCTCCCAGGCCGGAGTTTTACGCCGATATCGCTTCGTCGCCAGGGAATGGCTGAGCCCGGAACGGATGCGGGATGCGAAGGTACTATGGGTCCTGCCCCGGGAGATGGATTGGGATACGGTCATCCTGGGGCTGTCGAACATGGTTCCCTTGCTCGTGCCCGAGGACAACGAGGACCTAAAAAATCTTTGCACGGTAGGAAATTGCGGCTTTTATTATAGTAACGTCAATGAGGCCCTGGCCTACATACATTATCTGATCGACCATGAGGAAGAGCGCACATCACTTGGTAAAAAAGGGCAGGATCTCTATACGGGATCGTTGCCGTCTAATGGAGGTATAGTCTCTTGAGAAAAGAAGAAATTTTACCGGAAGCCCTCCCGGTAAAAAAAATACTGGTGACCGGAAGCAGCGGCATGATAGGGACCAGGCTATGCGAGTATTTGCTCGACAGTGGCTATGAAGTTTGCGGGATCGATAAAAAGGCTAACACATGGAGCCGGAGGGTCGACGCCATTACGACACTGGCCGACTTGAAGGACAGGAGCAGCCTTAAAAGGCTGCCTAAAGATGCGGATATTGTTGTTCATCTGGCGGCCAACGCGAGGGTATATGATCTGGTCGTGGACCCGGCTATGGCAATGGAGAATATCGAGATTACGTTCAATGCTCTCGAACACTGTCGGAAGAATAGCATCAGGCGGTTTATTTTTTCTTCAAGCCGGGAAGTCTATGGTAACTCGAATAAGATATCATATAAAGAGGATGAGGTTTCGCTGAATAGATGCGAAAGCCCCTATAGCGCCTCCAAGATCGCGGGAGAGGCGCTGGTGTATGCTTACCGGCAGTGCTATGGGACGGAGTTTATCGTACTCCGGTTCTCGAACGTTTACGGGATGTATGATGATAGCGACCGGGTAGTTCCCCGGTTCATCAAGCTTACCGGGGACGACAGGGACTTAGAGGTCTATGGTAAGGATAAGATCCTGGATTTCACCTATATCGATGATACCGTGCGGGGGATCTTGAAATGTATACAGTGTTTTGACGGTGTAAAAAATAACGTATATAATATCGCGTCGAGCAAAGGCACGCGGATCGTAGATATTGCGCGGCTCATCAGGTCTTACATGCACGGGAACAACGGGATCTCCGTGGAGGATAGCCGGACTGGCGAGGTCGTAAAGTTCATCGCTGATATAACCCGTGCGCGGGAAAAGCTTGGCTATATGCCGGTCGTCGACATCGAGGATGGTGTAAGGGCCTCCATACAGTGGTATTCGGGATTATACCGCCCGAAGGCCACTACACCAGTGGCCAGCAAGAGCAAGCCTCTGGAACTTGGGCAACGTCGCCTATGAATCTGCTGCCGTTTTATGAAAGGGCGGAAGCCGATCATACTATTTTAATATTCTGGATAGCGAAGCTTAAAATCCGGGGATCATCGCTAGTAGATCCGGGGATATCTTTAGGGCTTTGCCCTCCGCCGATGGCATAGATGGTTATGTTGTTATAGCCATTCTCCACATGGAGAGGCACGTCTACGCTACTACCGCTAACATTGATCAATTGCTCATACGCCGGACGGCCATTCAGGTATATCATCATTGGCCGATCTTCATAAAAACTCAGCGCGTTAAAAGTTAGGTTCACGTTGTGATCGATTGCGGATCTATAAAAAATGTAGGAGGTATTTGGTAGCCACTGTGTAGTGGTGCTGCCCCACTGTTCATCCCCGTAGCTTCCTATTATATTTATACTATTTGGGTTAAATATATTTAAAAACGTCATTTGGCATAGGCCATCGCTGAATGACCTCCCGATCTGCGTATCATGGAAGTCCCAGACACGCCAGGGAGCGGCATCGATACTTACCGGAAAGGAATCCCAGTCTGCTTTATAATAGAATACTCCGATGGCCTGTATGCTTATTGATATTAGCAATAGAGAGATAAACGCCGCCGATATGGCCACTTTTCTCTTATCTTTGGCCTTGAAGCCGATGTTCCCGGGCAGGGAAAGCGAGATGAACATGACCACCAGGGGTAACATCCCGGCCAGAAAGCGCGGGCCATAGGAGTAGCCCGCCCACCATATCGTGAAACAGCTATAGACAAGGACCTGCAGGAACATCGCGACAGCTGAAACGTACAAAAAAGTCCTGAGCCGCGGGAGATTGATCTTTTTTATGCAAAACAACCCTGCGAGAGAGAATAGCGCGATCGGAGTATAGACAAATATGCCCCTGTTGGGGCTTATCAACAATCCCAGAAAATTAGAGGCCGCCCCCCAGTTAAATGCAAATATCGATAATAGGCTGCCGTAGCCGCCAAAAATATTTCTAAAATAATAGTAGTTGTACCCGAAAAATGGTATGGATGCAGCTATCGCCGATATAAGAAATAAAAATATTTTTTTATAGTTTTTTAGGGACAGGACGTAAATGATAGCAGGTAATAGTAAGATGCCGTCAGATGGCCTATTGAAAAAGAATAGCCCCGACAGGGCTCCTATAAGTGGAATATTTATGAGATCATCGGTACTTTCGTTTTTAATTATGACATATATCATGATCGATAGCAAAAGCTCCGATAGCCCTTGCTGCCATAGGCCCTGGCTGCTGATGGAAAACGTCGCCGTTCCCAGCGCATAAGCTATGGTACAGATGAAGACGATTTTTTCATCGACGATCCTCCTTAATGAGAGGTAGACGAAAATGGCCGACAGGGAGGCTATGAATGACGCGCACAATTTTTCCATCCAGGATACGGTGAGGGAAAAGACGGGATCTACGAGGTTTATCGGATAGCCTGTCAGCTTTAATAGCTCGTAAGGGATCAGGTAAAAAGGAGTTATCAGTAAAGGAGTGACGATCGGATACATGGATACGTACACGCCTTTTTCATTAACGATATAGTATGGGGTCAATCCAATGCTTACATAATAGCTATAGAAATGGTCCAGAGTCAGAGAATGATATTCCAGTACGTTAAATGGTAACAGGGATGCGGGAGTCGTGTCCCCTGAGCCGATAGTCCGAAAGTTAATATTATAGATCAGCAATAGGGCAAGCAATAAAAGGATAAGTCTTTTTTTACTCAAAATAGAGGCAGCCCTATTTATCAGGCTGGTAATTGCGACTCTCTTGCTCGCGTTAACATATGTTTCTGGCAATGCCCGGGCCATAAACTTCCTCAAAATATTCTTTTGATCCTTATGCGATTTTTATAATAATATCCAGGACGTTGTTTAGCTTATTCACGATATATTCCTCAATGGCTGGGGATAACGCTTCCTGATCATTATATGCCAGAGTTAGCAAGGCCGTTTTCGTGGTATAGCTGACACAGGCCGTAGTTCTCCTCAAATTTAACGAAAGGCCTTAGGTAGATATGCATTAGTGAAGAATAAATTATATTTTAGTAATTATTATTGTTGTTTTATCGGTTCATGTCCGGATGTTTATGTACCTGCTCATTAATATCTAAAGCGTTAATCCGGTGAATAGGGCCTTATTGGACCCTGAGGTCCTGGAGTGCAAAGCAGAGTACCCGCGTGTCATTGGTGTCATTGTTTACGCTCTGCGGGCTTTGCCCGGGCTCGACCGAGTAGATGGCGATATAGTTAAACCCTTTATGGAGGTCTAATGGCACAGCCACCAGGTTTCCGCCCTCGGCGATGGTTGCGATCGATTGCTCATGCACGAGGCTGTCGTCCAGATAGACCTGCATCGTTCGGTTCTCATAAAAGCTAAATGCTTTAAATGTTAGGTTCGCCCTGCGATCATCGGGCGAGCCATAGACAATATAAGATATGTTGGGCGTCCATTGTGTGGAGATATTACCCCAGAGCTCGGCATTGTAGAAATTTATCAGCTGGATGCTGTCGTTGTCTCCTATGCTGTCGGAAGAAAAGTCCAATAACGTCATCGGTGCCGGGCCGAGGTCCAGGCTTCTTATTATCTGCGTATCCTGAATGTCCCAGACCCGGGCCGGAGAATTGTCGACGCTGACCGGAGATGCGTCCCAGTTATCATTGTAGCAGAAAGCGCCGATGGCCTGGACACAGACGGAGAGCGCAAGCAAAACGATAAAAGCCGACAGCACCGCGGCATCTTTTTTACGGGGTGCCTTTAGAACGATGTTTTTAGGCAGGGAGAGTGAGATAAATATAATGAGCAGCGGCAGAATACAGGTTAAAAATCGGGGGCCATAGGACCAGCCCGCCCACCACCCGGAGTATAAGCTGTAAACTATGATCTCCAGAAAGACCGCAAGCGCCGATGCATATAAAAAGACCCTTATCCGGTCATTCGGTATTTTTTTAACATAAAAAAATCCAGCTACGGCGAATAAAGCTATCGGCGTATAAACGAATAATCCCCGGCTGGGGCTGATCAGTAGGCCCAGGAAGTTCGTCAGGACGCTGCCGTTGATGACGAATCCTGAAGACATGTTGCTATATCCGCCGAATGTACTGCCGAAATAGTAAATATTGTAGCCTATGAAGGGAAGTGATACGATCGCCGCCGGAATAATGTAATTTAAAAGACTATTGTTTTTAAGGCTGAGAACGTAGGCGATAGCGGGTAATATCAGGATGCTGTCGCTTGGCCTGTTAAAAATTAAAAGCCCGGACATTACACCCAGTAGCATAACATTTTTCACGTCGCTCTTCCGTTCGTTTATAAGGATCAGGAATATAATTATCGACAATAGCAGCTCGGTCATTCCCTGTTGCCAGAGGTCCTGGCTGCTAATTACCCAAGTATTGGTAGCAATGGCATAGGCCAGTGTGCAGAGAATGCTTATCCTTTTATCTGTCAGCTCCCTTAGGGAAAGATAGATGAAGACCACTGATAACGATGCGATAATGGAGGCGCTGATCTTTTCCATCCATGCGATCGACAGTAAAAAGCCGGGGTTGGGAAGCGTCATCGAGCAACCCGCCGCTTGCATGATGACATACGGAAGCACGTATAGCGGTGTGATCACCAGGGGTAACACAATGGGATACTCGGACAAAATATGTCCCCTTTCGGGCTGGAAAAAATACGTACTGCCGACAGTCATATTATAGTATGCGGAAAAATGGTCCAGCGTGAGAGTATGGTATTCAAGTAAGCTGAAGGGCGTCAATGAGGCGGGAACGGAGTCATTGGCGCCGACCGTCCTGAAGTTCAGGTTATAGGCCAGCATGATAACTAAAAATATCATTATCGGCCCTTTGTATTTCTTGAGGAAAGTAACGAGTCCTGCAAGCTTCATATGTCCTCGCTCATCCGATGGCAATGGCCTGGAAGGCAATGCTTAGCGGTCTCTGGTCAGTACTGTTCCCCAAAACGTCACAGGGGCGGGTGGACCCGTTAAGCGAGATGAAGTCCAGCCGGTTCAAGCCCCGGTCCAGATGGATAGGGACGCTCACATTCTGGAAGGCCGTAGAGATATTCCCCTGGAACACCGTATGACCATTCACCAGTACCTGAAGAGCCCTCGGCGCATTATAGCTCTCGGCGGAAAAGGCCAGGGCGGCGTTCCTATCCCCGCTGCTCATGACGGATATCTGCGCGCTATCGCTCATCCACTGGGTCGGGATGCTACCCCAGAACTCGACATTATATGGCCCGCTGTCGAAATAGAGAAGGTCGTCCCGGACGCTGACATTATCTCGGAAAACGTTGGTAACATCGCTTCCGTGGGCCACGTCCAGGGATAAGGTATAATTGCCGGCCGTCGCAGGAGAAACGATATTAAAGGCCACCTGGCTCCCTGTGCCGTTGATCACCAGCGGCAGGTAGAACTGCTGCTGCGAAGCCCCGGCCTTTTGGCCATCGGCCCGGTATATCGTTTCCCGGATAGTGATATCATCATAGGGCTGCGTGATCATGAAGGCGCTGTCCGGGCTCATCGTCAAAATGCCCGTGTACGTCTCCCCGCTCTTCAGGACCAGGGGCTGATCCGATCCAGGAGCCGTGACGGCAAAGGATAAATTACCCGGCCCGGTGTTGTCTCCGGCGACCTGGTAAACATAGTCGCTTCCGAACGCCTCTACGAGCCGTACTTCGGGGCTATCCCCGATATACTCCTTCATCTTTTGCCACTCGCTGGTGTTCAGAAAGGCGGAATGCACGATGACATAGCTAACGCCGTATTGCCTGACGAGCTCCAGGGACTCGGGTGACGGAAAACCGTTAACGACGCTGACCAGGTCCGGGTAGTTGGGCGGTTGGAAGCCCCCGTCGAAGCCATTGACCAGATCTTTCCAGTGGTACGTCGAATAGTAGAGGTAAAGGAACTGCACGTTACCGAACTCCTGGTTTATCGGCAACTCCAGGATACTCGTGTTATCGGGCTGGGCTGCCAGCCACTGGTATACGGCTGGTATGCCAGCGCCGGTGGGTACGACGGTGTTGACCGCGTTTGTGGAGAAGCCTGGCAGCGGCTCGACTAGTACGATGGCCACGGCAACGATGACCACGGCGTCTTTCCACTGGCCCCTGAAAGACACTAGCAGCTTTTTCATCCCGAACCCGGCCAGTATGCTAAGCGCGAGCATCACGAGCAGGTCGAACCGCGAGGGCACCCGCATGGAGGCAAAGCCAGGTAAAAATTTGTATAAATAATAATATGGCAGGTTAACGTTCAACGTATATCCGAAAACATGCAGGGGGGACCCCAGCGAAAGGATAAAACCGGCCAGAGCTAAGGATACATAGAAAAATTTGACCAGTTTTTCACGGGGAAGAGGCCGTTGAGCCTTAAGGACTGGTAAGAGCGCGACTGTGGCCAGGAAGGCGGCGGTAAAACCGATAAATAGGGTATTCTCCCCGGATATCGGAAGGGGCAGGCCCGCATGGAATACAAAGTCATAGATTAGATTATACCAGGGCGAGATCAGGTAGTCGGATACGTCCGCCGAGTAGAGGCCTACCTGGCCCAGGTCCCTGGTGAAGTCCCGGGACTGGTTCAGGTAGATGTAGGGGAGGGCGAAAGGCGCGATCGTCAGCGCCATAAGTACAAGAAGCGCGAGTACTTTGAGGACGAATTTAGGGTCGAAAAGCCTGGCCCTGGTCTTCGGGTCGAACAGCGCCATGTAAATGAAATACAGGGCCAGTGATATCGATAGATAGAAGGCCAGGTACCAGGACGACAGGATCTGAAGGACGGAAAACAGGTATAGAAAAAACATGTTCTTGTTATCAGGTTTGTCCAGGAACTTATCTAGATAGAGCAGGGCAAAAGGTATCCACTGGGCCGTGAGTATCTGCAGGTGGACGAACTGTGCCATGCGGAACGAACAGAACGTAAATACGGCGCCCGCTACAAAAGATGCCCGCTTGTCGTCGATATAGTGGTCGGCCAGCAGAAAAATTCCCAGGCCGGAGAGGGCATACGATAGTATCAGTACTAGGTTATAGGTAAGCACGGGATTATTGGTTAATAAAATGATCGGAAAAGCAAAGACCATGTCGCCCATCATGTGCTCTACAAAGGCAAGGGTGTTCGTCGTGTCGGGGTAGAAAATATTGGAGTTGAACAGGTTGAGGGGGCTTGTCAGGATACTATGGACGTCCCAGGCCAGTGTCCAGGCGTTTTGCGAAGGATCGCCTAAATGTATACCGTTGTTTAGATGTAATATGAGGGGATACGTTATTATCAGAAATAAGACGGCATAAAGAAGGAAAGCGAGCAGGTATATCCGATATCTATAGATTAGCCCCTGGTAAATGTTATATCCGCTTATACTTTTATAAAAAGTTGAATTCAATCACACCAGTCCTTTTATGTGCCTATTATGATTCGATATTTGTAGCCCGCATAAGTGAGATTGCCCTGGGGGTCTAGACCTTTTTTGTTCAATTTATTTATATGTTATCTTTATATATATAAATATTAATATACTCATTGATAAGGCTTCAATCGAAAGTTTTAATATAGTTTATTATATATAAAAATAATTATTATATTTAGTCGATCGATATACCAAGCCGTCCTATCGTGCAAAAAATAAAAGAAACGGAGAATATGATTGAGGAGAGAAGACATCCTGATACTGGGCGCGGGCCCTTCCGGCATGGCCGCGGCGTTCCAGCTACATCAAGGCGGCGTACCGTGTACCGTTGTGGAGGCCAGGGACTCGGTCGGTGGGCTCTCACGGACGCTTCACTTTAAAGAGTTTAGCACCGACATAGGCCCTCACCGTTTTTATAGCGAGAACCAGCTGCTGTACGATATTATAACCGACCTATTAGGCGATCGCTGGGTACCTGGCGAAAGGCTGTCGAGGTTCTATATCGGCGGTAAGCTGTACGATTTCCCGAAGATCAGGAAGGGGCTGCTCGTCGCAGGGCCTTACAAGACTGCTAGAATAGGCGTTGATTATCTTTGGGAGAGGCTAAAGGGCATTGCGGGAAAAAAGAGCGATAACTTTGAGCAGCTCGTCGTTTCGAGCTTCGGGAGGACGCTCGCCGAGCTGAATGTCCTAAACTTCACGGAAAAATTCTGGGGTCTACCATGTGATCAAATATCGCCGGACTGGGCTGACGAAAGGCTTTTCGACATTTCTGTCGGGCGTATGCTGAAAAAAATGGTGCCGGGCCTCTCGGTAGTCACCCGGAACCTGGCGAATGGATTCCATTATCCTGACTCGGGCATCGGTCTCATATGGGACGAGATGAAGGTCAGGGCACAAAAAAGCGCTACCTTTATGATGGGCAGCCGGCCCGTCAAAATAGTCCATGACGGGAAAAACATTACCAACGTCGTGGTAGAGAAGGGGGACGGCATGGTTGCCTTCAGGCCGCTTAACGTTATTTCCTCTATTCCCGTTACAGAATTTTTAAAGATACTAGAGCCTGGGCCGCCGGAGGACGTACTGGATGCGGCGGACCACCTGAAGTTCCGGTCACACATTTCCCTTTTAATAACCCTCGATAAGGAAAATGTCTTCCCGGACAACTGGCTGTATTTCCCGGAACGAGACATCCCCTTTGCAAGGGTGATGGAGCCGAAAAATTTTAGCAGGCATATGGCCCCGGATGGAAAAACGTCGCTACTGGTCGAGCTATTTTGCCAGTATGGAGACCATACCTGGAATGCCGGGGAGGATGAGCTGTTCGAGCAAAGCCTGATGTGGCTTGAAAAAATGGGCTTCGTTAAAAAAAGCGAAGTCATCGACCGCGTTATCATCGATAAGGAAAGGTATGCATATCCTGTCTATGACCTCGGGTATAGTCGATGGAGAGGCGCTGTAATGGATTACCTGGCCGGGTTCGATAACCTGCAGGCCATTGGAAGGGGCGGAGACTTTCTTTACAATAACATGGACACGGCCATGGAGATGGGCATACAGGCGGCACAGGACATTGCGAAAAGAAGCTCCATAGGTGAAAAAGAGGGGGCAGTAAATGAACAATACATTAGAGAATAACAAGAATAAAGAGTTAACCTTCGTCATCCCGGTATATAATGAGTCGGCGAGCATCGCGGGTACTATTTGGGGAATAAAGAATGCGATGGCCGGCATATCCGCCGCCTGGGAGATCGTCGTCGTGCAGGACGGCTCTGTGGATGATACGGGAGCCATATTAGCCGGAATAGATGGCATCGTGGTAGTGAGCCATCCATCTAACATGGGCTATGGGGCCTCACTGAAGGACGGCATACTCCATGCAAAGTATGATACCATCTGCATAATCGATGCCGATGGGACGTACCCTACAGACCGTATTCCAGAGCTGCTGATGTATATAACCGGCTACGATATGGTAGTCGGGGCTCGAACCGGCCCATACGTATCGGACGCGTTTTATCGCCGTCTGGGCAAATGGGTATTAAAAAATATCGCGAGCCTTGTCGCCTGGCGCCGCATCCCTGACCTGAATTCTGGAATGCGAATATTCCGGAAAAGCGATATGTTGAGATATTTCAACATATTGCCGAGCGGGTTTTCATTCACTACAACTTCCACGCTTGCTTATATGTGCGACGGCTTGTCCGTGAAGTTCGTGCCCATAAACTATTACCGGCGCCTGGGGAGGTCAAAGATCAGGCCAGTCAACGATGGATTAAGATTTATCCTGTTGATCAGCCGGGTGATCGTAAATTTCAAACCATTAAACTTATTCGTCCCCTTAAGCATCGCGTTCTTATCTCTCGGATCATTGTCCTTTGCCATATCGCTTTACTCTAATTATGGGGCTGATACCGTGACCATAGTGATAATGGGGATGGCATTATCGTCTGCGGCGATTGGTGTCCTATTGAACTTTACTGTCGCGAGGAATTTCCATGAGCAATATACCAATGTACATTAACATTTGTTCTTCCGCGATAAGGAATAGGCTGAATATTCCCTGTAGGCCGTCCTTTTGCACCTACCTCGTCACGTGGCGGTGCAATGCCCGGTGCGCTATGTGCGAGATCTGGAAGAATAGGGCAGATGACAGGGAAGAAATGAGCGTCAGGGACGTCAGGAAGGTGTTCGAAGGCATTGGAAAGCTGGACGCAGTCCGGTTATCCGGCGGCGAACCGTTCATCAGGCGGGACTTTTCGGATATCCTGCATGCCATATATGATGCCAGTGCGCCGCGCGTCGTGCACATCACGACCAACGGTATACTAACGGATCGCATAGTGGGTTTCATGGAGAACGTTGCGCACCCCGAGCGTATCCACCTGAAAATATCCATTGACGCTGTGGGAGAGCGTAACTCCGTGATACGGGGGATACCCCATGCATATGAAAATGCCGTGGAGACGCTGGACCAGTTGACTCCCCTTAAGAAAAAGCGCGGTTTCGTCCTGGGGGTCAACCAGACCATAGTCGACAGGACCGGCGCTGAAGACGCGAAGGAATTGAAGAAGCTCTGCGATACCCATGGCATCGGGCTTTATCAGGTAATGGCGTTCGACAATAAAGTATCGCTCTATAGCAAAGGGGAGCAGCTCCCGAATAGTTACAATCGCATCAGCAGTAATTTTTCGAAGGAGGAGCTCTCGAAACTGTTCGGCGATATAAAGTCATCCTTCATGTCCGAGGATGTGAACGAGCGGCTTACCAAGCTCTATTATTTAAAAGGCTTACGTAACCGAATGGTAGGCGGAAGGGACAGCCCCCGCCCGGCTTGCGTCGAGCTCAGCAGCCATGTCAGGCTGCTGCCCAATGGTGATATACCCATATGCTTGATATATAACACGATCGTCGGTAATGCCGTGCGTGACGATTTTAATGAGCTGTGGTACGGCGAAAAAATACGCGGTCACCGCAGGACCATCAAAGACTGCGAGGGATGCTGGGTCGGATGCGAGATCATACCCAGTGCCATATATACAGGCGATATCATCAAAGGCTTACTGCCCTAGATTTACCTGCTTGCCCTTTTTGTTAAATACAGCCCTGTTCTCGTGGATCATAAAAAATAGTCCGGTGAATGCGGGGACCCAGTACCTGAATACAGAGAACATGAATCCTGCGGCG
>Ga0326728_10013763_pt1 | contig 17458 bp, 9 predicted proteins | sample MB3enrmetagenome_FD_207602 | JGI IMG/M metagenome (GOLD analysis project Ga0326728, IMG submission 207602) | Lab enriched peat soil microbial communities from McLean, Ithaca, NY, United States - MB31MN | ecosystem: Environmental > Terrestrial > Soil > Wetlands > Peat | place: USA: New York... | reverse complement strand
CGATCAATACCCAGCATGCGGCCTCACATCCCCTTCAGGCTCATTCTGCGTTAGAAACACGGCCAGCCTCCAGGCTCATCTTGCGTTATACAAGACTGCGGGCGATGCCGTCCCCGCCGGCATGTTACGCTGAAATTTCCCTATGAGTACTTTCGAAATAACCCTGCCCGACGGCAGTAAACAATCCGTCGCGGCGGGGACCCGTCCTATCGATATCGCGCGGTCGATCAGCCCGCGCCTGGCGGATGCCGCGATTGTCGCCAAGGTCAACGGTGAACTGTATGATTTGACACGGCCGCTCGAAATGGACGCCAGCCTGCAAATTCTCACCAGCAAAGACCCCGAGGCGCTCACCGTCTATCGCCACTCGGCCGCGCACCTGCTGGCGGCGGCGGTGCTCGAACTGTATCCCGAAACCAAGCTGGGAATCGGACCGCCCATCGAGAACGGGTTCTATTACGATTTCGACCGGCCCACCGCCTTCACCCCGGAAGACCTGGAGACCATCGAGAAAAAGATGTGGGAGATCCAGGCCCGGCGCCTGCCGTATGAACGCGTATACACGCGCAAAGACGAGGGTCTCAAGAAGTACGGCGATGCGTGGATGAAATGCGAGCTGATTGAGGAACGCGCCGGCGAAGTCTTCAGCGAATACACGCTGGGACCGTATTTCATCGATTTCTGCCGCGGGCCGCACCTGCCGGATACATCGAAGATCAAAGCGTTCAAGCTGCTTTCGATCGCCGGAGCATACTGGAAAGGCAGCGAGCGCAACAAGCAGTTGCAGCGCATCTACGGGACCGCCTTCTTCACGCCTAAAGAGCTCACCGATTACATCAATCGCCTGGAAGAAGCCAAGCGGCGCGACCATCGCCGCCTGGGCAAAGAGCTCGAATTGTTCACGGTGAATGAAACGGTGGGCGCGGGGCTGCCGTTATGGCTGCCGAAGGGCGCCACGGTGCGGCGCGTGCTCGAAGAGTACATCCTGGAAAAGGAACGGGCGTCCGGATATCAGCACGTGTACACGCCGGACCTGGCGAAGGTGGATCTCTATAAGCGCTCCGGCCACTGGGAACATTACCACGAAGACATGTTTCCGCCGATGGACCTGGAAAACGAACAAATGGTGCTGCGGCCGATGAACTGCCCGCACCACATCCTGGTCTTCGAATCGAAGAAGCGCAGCTACCGCGAGCTGCCGGTACGGATCGCCGAGCTGGGAACCATGTACCGCTACGAGCGTTCGGGCGTGCTCAGCGGATTGAGCCGCGTGCGCTCGATGACCCTCAACGACGCGCACATTTTCTGCACGCCGGAACAGATCAAGGAAGAGTTCACGGGCGTGATGAAGCTGGTGGAGCAGGCCTACCGCGACCTGGGGATCACGCAATACCGCTACCGGCTCTCGCTCGGCGACAAGGCGAACAAGGAAAAATACGTCGATAACGACGAAATGTGGGAGCTGGGCGAGCGGGTGCTGCGCGAGGCCATGGATTCCCTCGGACTACCCTACGTCGAAGCGCGCGGCGAAGCGGCGTTTTACGGACCGAAGCTCGATATCCAGCTCGCCGACGTGCTGGGGCACGAGGAAACCTATTCCACCATCCAGGTGGATTTCCATCTGCCCAGCCAGTTCGGCTTGACGTACATCGCGGCGGACGGCAAGGAACACCGCCCGGTGATCATCCACCGCGCCATCATTAGCACAATGGAGCGGATGGTCTCGTACCTGATCGAACTCTATGCGGGAGCGTTTCCGGTATGGCTGGCGCCCGTCCAAGCGACGGTTCTGCCCATCACCGACCGACAGCGCGATTACGCGCGCGAAGTGCAACAGAAAATCGCCGCCGCCGGGATCCGCGTGGAGGTAGACGAGCGCAACGAAAAGGTGAACTTGAAAATTCGCGAGGCGCAGTTGCAGAAGATTCCATTCATGCTGGTGGTGGGCGACCGCGAACAGGAGAGCGGACTGGTGGCGGTGCGCAACCGCAAGCACGGCGACCAGGGCGCGAAACCGGTCGCGGAGTTCATCGCACAAATCGGCAAGCTGATCGCGGATAAAGCCGTTTCGGAGTAGTATGTTCCGCTGCCGGCAATGAACGTCGCGGAGTTTGGCGGGGACCTGGCTGCCTTGGATGCAGCCATCGCCTCCCTGCCCAACAGCCCCGCCGTGTTCGCGCTCTGGCCCAGAGAGGGCGATCCGTACATTTCGAAAACCAGCCTGCTGCGGCGCCGGTTGCTGCGCCTTTTGGGGGAGCGCGAGCGGCCCTCCAAGCTACTGAACCTGCGGCACACGGTGTGCCGCGTGGAATATGAGCTGACGGGATCGGCGTTCGAATCGAGCGTGACGCTCTACGCGCTGGCCCGGCGTTGCTTCCCCGAGACGTATTTAAAGCTGCTGAAGCTGCGCATGCCCCCCTACATGCGGATTCTGCTGGCCAACGAATTTCCGCGCAGCCTGATCACCACCCACCTGGCGCGCACTCCGGGCCTGTATTTCGGACCGTTCCGTTCGCGTGTTTCGGCCGAGCGGTTCGAAGCGCAATTTTTGGATCTGTTCCAGATGCGGCGCTGCCAGGAAGACTTGGTGCCTACAACGGAGCATCCGGGCTGCATGTACGGCGAAATGGGGATGTGCCTGCGCCCGTGCCAGCAAGTGGTGGGACCGGCGGAATACCGGCACGAAGTGGATCGCGTGACAGAGTTTCTGCAGACCGGCGGCCATTCGCTGCTGGATGCCATCGCGCATCAGCGCGACCGGCTGAGCGAGACCATGGCTTTCGAAGAAGCGGCGCGGCTGCACAAGCGCTTCGAGAAAGTGCAAGAGGTGCTGCGGCTGCGCGACGAGCTGGCGCGCGATATCGACCGGCTGAACGGGGTGGCAATTGTGCGCTCGACGGCGCCGGACGCGGTGGAAATGTGGCCTGTCATCGCGGGACATCTGCAACCGCGGGAGCGGTTGGGATTCGAGGTACAGGAAGGCAAGCCGGTATCGCTCGACCGCAAGCTGCGAGAAACGTTCGCGGCACAGGAAGCGCGGCGGCTGACGCTGCGCGAGCAGCAGGAATCGCTGGCGCTATTGGCGCGCTGGTATTATTCGAGCTGGCGAGAGGGCGAATGGCTGAATTTCGATAGCTTCGAGGACGTTCCGTACCGCAAGCTGGTGAACGCGGTATCGCGGGTAGCTCACGGCGGGATGTCGGGTCAGCTTACTCCGTGACCGGGCACCACTGCCCGGTCACAGGAAATTCATCGGAGAACAGCATCACTGGCGGGATCCCTTCCAGTTATCTTCTGTTACTGAGATGCAAGTGGCAGGCGCGAGGATTCAGGTTTCGAGCCGGCTGGGCGGCGGCTGGAGTGTCATTCCTTCGTTTTCGGGCCGGCTGTGGTCCACTGCGAGCGAAAGCCTTTCTTCACCACCACGTGTTGCCCTGGAAAATCGAACACGCCGGCCGGCGCCTGTTCGGGTGACGGCATCAAGACCCGCGGCGCCTTCGGCTTGCTCGCAAATGGCTTCCAAACCGGCGTCCAGTCCCGGTTTGCCTGGAGCGGCACCTTCACGCCATTGGACCACACCGCCCTGGGCTGCATCACGAGGGTTGACTCGGGTGGCAGGCGATGGTAGTTTGTGACGCTTAGCAAGCGGCCCTCCACAATCGATCCGCCGCGCACCAGCGTTTTGCCTTTCTTGTCCCGCAGCGGCTCGACCAACCTGGCGCGGAACGAATCGCCGGCAGCGGCCTGGTCGGTATCGATGGGCTCCAGCAGCTCCAAGGTGAAAGGGAGATCGGCGGGCAGCCGCGGCGCCAGTCGCGTGGCATTCCCGCCCGCTGCGATTGGCGTTTCGGATTCCCCGAAACTGACGGTCGATTCGGCCGTATACTCGCGGCAGTTTGCGAGGCGCGCGGTGTTCTCCACTTCGTTGCCGTTCGAGTAAACGAATCGCTGCTGAAACTGGGTCGCAAGAAGGAGCGGCGCAGGCCCAATCGGAACTTCCCCGAATTCGGCGCCGGTATCAATCTGGCAACCGCCCCCAGGCGGCATAGCCGTGGTATCGATGCGGAGGCGAACCGCATCCCCGCTTACCGGATCGATCTGTACGGTTCCGCCATAAGCGACCGCTGCCCAGGCGTCGTTCGCTTTGACTGTGTAATGGCTGTCCTCGCGAGCGACATGGAATGCGTATTCCAGCAGTTCTCCGCGATCCGTGCTCAGCCGTTGCTCGAAAGTGAACGTCTTGGGATCCCCAAGAAACACCACATCCAGCAGCCCCGCGAACCCTCCGGTGCCAAACGGCCCCTCGGTAACCACTTTGTCGATGCCCGTATCTTCGAAACGGCTCGCTTCCGCCCAGGAGTAAATCTCGTTCGCATCGGCGATGGCGACGTCGAGCCGGAGCCTGTCCGTGAAAAATGGCTTCAAGACCATGTCGGGAGTGGGAGCCTTCCTCTGCTTCAGGATCGTGGCGCACGGCTTCGCGATATCGGACCAACCGGCGGGGCGGAAGTAACTGCGCTCCACGGTTTCCGTGCAGATATAGCGGGGCAGGCTGCGATACCTGGCCGCCAATTTTCGAGTGGCCCTGTGCAGAACTTCCGCGGGGTCGTATCGTTCGGCCGCCCGCGCCGCGCCGCATGCCACGGCCAACGCCGCCAGCAGCGGGATCAATGCTCTTCGGTTTCCCATTCGGTTCGAAATCCGTCCTGGATTTTCCGCTGTTGTCCTGGAAAACGATAGACCCCGTAGTGCTCTTCGCCCTTTAGCGGGAGTGCAATTTCCGTCGCCCGGCGGGTTGCCCGCAGCGCGAGGGGCACCTTCGCGCCGTCTAATTCCAGGGTCTCCCATCGCAGCGCAATCTCATATTGGCCGGCGCCGGCATGGCGAAATTCCACTCGCATGAGATGGCCTTCCACCCTGGCGCCCGCGGGCGCGATTGTAACCTGCCGCTCCGCGTCGCGCAGCGGCCGGGCAAGGCGCCCCTCGATGCGGTCCCCGGCCGCGGCCCCTTCGAACACGATGGGCGCGGCCAGATCCACAATCAGAGGCAGCCCCCCGCGAAGCGGGCGCGGCGCGGAGGAGTTTTCAGGTGCGCCGGCGTTGGATGGCGCTTTCCCTTCAAAGGTTATGCTCGATTCGCCGCGATACTCGCGGCAGGCAGTAAACGCGATGGTATTCTCGCCTTCGGCGCCGTTCCTGGCAATCCATCGTTGGCGCGAAGACTTAGGCAAGAGGTAATCCAAACCGCCGATTGGCACCATGCCGTATTCGAAAGTGCTGTCCACTTCACATGCGCCCGTCGATTCCGGCAGTTCGTCCGTGCGAACGGAGAGCCGCACGAGTTCCGCGTTCCGCGGGTCCACCCAAAACGTCCCCGAATAGCCCACGACGATCCATGCGTGTTGCGCCGTCCTGACGCGGTATTGGCTTCTTTCCTTGGGGACGGTGAAGGTGTACTCGAGCAGCCGTCTCCCATCCAGTGTCGAATCGCCCGCGAAGCCGAACTCCGGATGGCGCTCCTCGAAGATGCCCAGCAACATGGCGGCGAATGGACCCGTGCCGATGGCTCCTTGAGGAACGAGTTGGTCGAGTTCTTCTTCCGCGAATTGGGGCGCGCCGGCCCACGAGTAAATCTCCCCTTTTTCCGCCAGCCCGACATCCAAACGCAGCCAGTCGGTGGTCTCGAGTTTCAACAGGCGGGTGGATTGCTTTCTTCGCGCCAAGATCGTATCGCAAGATCTGGTCGAGTGGCCGGCGGCGGGCTCATAGCGATCCCGCTGAATGTCCTCCACGCAGGTGTGGTTCGGCACTTTGGCCGCATGCGCCAACACCTGGTCGCGCAGACGCATCAGAACCGCGACCGGATCTTCGCCGGTAGCCGGGGTGGCGGGCGGCGGCTGGACGCGTTCGGCTGGCGGCGGAGGGGCGGCCGGCTGAACCGCCGGAAGCCTCGAGGAAATCGCCGCGGCCATGCGGTGCAAGGCATCGGCATATTCGCGAGGACTTGCCACCGCGAAGGTCTGGCCTTCGAGGCGGTGAATCAATTGTTCGATGCCGTCCGGAGACGGCGGCGGAGGAGGAGGAAAACCACCCAGCCGACGGTGGGGGGCGGGGCCAGCCCGCGAAGCGTCGGACTCATCCATCCCTGTTACGGAATCCCCGCGGGGAAACATACGCCGCGCCACAGGGCCCCGCAGCGTTTGAAATTGCAAATAGAACCACGGCGCCACCGTGCCGGTTACGTCCGATCCCGTCGCTGGGTCCACCTTCGAGAACGTGCGCGGCCCCATCACGATAACGGCATTGGCGGGGTCCGTCGCACGGGTCTCCTTATAGATGAGGTCGTTCAGTACGTCGACTTTGTCGCGGTTCGCGAGCGTCTTCACATCGACCAAGGCCAGTTCGAGTGTGTTGATCGCCGTGCCGACTTGCTCCAGATCGCGGGCGGTGAAATTTTCTTTCCGCAGCAGCACGACCTGCTTATCCAGGTTGAACATCACCAGCCGCACGGCGTTGGCCGGCAGTTGATACACCAGCGCGGCAAGCGAATCCTGGAGCGTGCGGACGGTTTCTTCCTCCACCTTGGCGGCTTGCGGGTTGCGCGCCGTGGCATGGAGCAGAATTGTAAGCCGGCCGATGCGCCGACCGGTTGGCGTGGGCGATTCGCCGCCGACCGGAAGGCCGAGTTCCTCGACGGCACCGGGCGGCATCGCCGGTTGCAAATCGCGCTCTACGCCGGAGCGCTTCGCCTCAATGTTCCACTTGCTGTAGCAGGCTTTGAGGGCTTCGTCCCGCATCAGAACCTCAACCAGGTACGTTCCTTCGCCGACCAGGAAGTTTCCGGTGAATTCGCCTTCCTCTTTGACGGCCGGCACCTCCGGCAGCGAGTCTTCGTGGCCCAGGTAAACCGGCTGGCCCTTTTCGGGAGTGACGCGCGCCAGAACATCCAGATGGTGCCCCGTCCCCGCCAACTGCTTTAGCGGAAAATCGACCACATAGCCGGTTTGAAAGCGGAGACTGTAATCGAGAACCGGGTGTACGGGGCGCATCTCGCAGCGCAAACCGGGAGCGCCTATGGCGGTCTCGAATGCGTTCCGGGCGGCATCGATCCGCTCCGGGTCGAGGGCCGATTGAGCCGCAACACGCAGCGCGGTTGCGAGGCCGGCAGCCAGCAGTAGATGGGCGGGTTTCATGCTTCCTCGCCGCAGATCTCGGGCGATATTGATTGTACACTTCAGCGTTTATGCGCGCGAGATTCTTTGGAGCTATGCCGGGTAGCGCTCTAACGCGGCAGTTTCGCTTGGCCCGCGATCGAGAGTGACGCCTCCACCCCCGCCGCGCCCGTCCCCGGTTGGCCGCCGCCAACGAATATGCGATAAGCGCCGGGCGCCACGACGTGCTCGCCGGCTTCGTTGACCGAGCTTAAGGCACGCGGGTCAAGCGTAAAATGCACGTGTCGGGTTTCGCCCGCCGCGATCCGCACGCGCGCGAATCCGCGCAGCGCGCGAAGAGGAGCACCGGAGAGCTTGGGGAAGATCACGTAGACCTGCGCGACTTCATCCCCAGCTACACGGCCGGTGTTGCGAACATCCACGTCCACTTGCACGCTGTCGCCGGCTTGCAAGGTGGATGACGAAAGCTTCGGGTTGTCGTAGGCGAATGCCGAGTAGCTTAGCCCATACCCAAACGGATAGAGCGGCTGGCCTTCGAAGTAACGATAGGTTCTGCCCTTTATGGAGTAGTCTTCGAAAGGCGGCAACTGGTCCGTGCCTTTGTAGAAAGTGACCGGCAGGCGGCCGGCGGGATTGTTGACGCCAGCCAGAGTTTCGGCCACGGCGGTTCCGCCTTCTTCGCCCGGATACCAGGATTCGAGAATAGCGTTGGCGTTGCGGCTGGCCCAGTTGACGGCCAAGGCGCTTCCGTTCATCAGCACCACCACCAGCGGTTTGCCGGTGGCTTTTACCGCCTCGATCAGGCTCTCTTCGTCTTTGGGCAGGTCGAGGCTGGTGCGGTCACCGCCTTTGAATCCCTCAGTCGGGGTTCCACCGCCGGTGCCCTCTTCGCCTTCCAATTCGGCGGTGATGCCCACCACGGCAACCACGACATCGGCGTCTTTGGCGGCCGCGACGGCATCGGCTAGGTCCCAGTTCTGGGGGTTCCAAGAGAGCGTCGGCCCGGTCAACGGGGAAAGGAAACCGAAGAACTCGGGCGCGGGCGCCGTCGACGCGGCATGGAAGAACTCTACTTTCAGTGAGTAGGTCTTGCCTTTTTCGAGGCTTACCTCCGCGGTCCTCTTCTTGGCGGCAGCTGCATCGGTACGCCCATGCCGGGGGTGCGACACCCAATCGTTGAGAATCGACTTGCCATCGAGCCAAAGGCGGATGCCGCCCATGCCATCGATGGAGAGCTCATACGTCGCTGACTCGGGTGCGGTGAGTCCGCCGGTCCAGCGGGCCGAAAAGTCACCGCTGGCCACCTCGCGCGGAAGGCGCCGGGACGCATCGGGGCCGACGCCCCATGCAAAATCGCTTCCCGCCCCTCCCAGTTGCGACTCGGTTCGCGTGACCGCCGGCGAGCCGGCGAGGTTCTTGTTTTTGAAGTAGGCCGCGGTCAACCCTGGCTGGCCTTCCACGGTGTGGAACGCCGATTCGGGCACCGCAACCGGCTTGCGCAGGAATTTCGTGCCAGGGCGATACGTCACCTTGGCGGCCGCGAACTGCTTGCGGATGCCTTCGATCAACGTGGTGTAGCGCGAAGACGATCCGTTATAGTTGCCTTCGAGGGCCTGCACAGAATCGGCCAGCGGCCCAACCACCGCGATGTTTTTCACCGTCTGCTTAAGTGGCAGCACGCCATCGTTTTTCAGCAGCACCATGCTCTCGCGCGAAATCTTCAGCGCCAGCTCGCGATGCGCTTCGCTATCGGCTTCGGCGGCCGGAATCTGCGCATACTTCACCATCGCGGGCGGATCGAACAGGCCCAACTGGAAGCGAGCTTTGAAGAGCCGCTTCAGGTTCACGTCCACTTCCCGCTGGCTGATCAGGTTCTTCCGCATGGCCTCCAGATAGGCCTTGGCATCCGACCCGGATTGGCAGTCGTTGTCGGTGCCCCGCTTCAGCGAAAGGGCCGCTGCTTCGGGCATGGTCTTCACGAACGCGTGGCCGTGGAAAATGTCCGTAATGGCGCCGCAATCTGAAACCACGTAGCCCTGGAACTTCCATGCGCCGCGCAGCGTGTCCTCTAACAGAAGCGTGTTGACGCAGGCCGGCTGGCCGTTGATGGAGTTGTAGGCGCACATCACCGAATCGGCTTTGCCTTCGGTCACGGCGGCGCGGAATGCCGGCAGGTACGTGTCTTCGATATCGTGCAGCGAGACCTTCACATCCACTTTGTGGCGGGTGGGCTCCGGACCGCTGTGCACGGCGAAATGCTTGGGCGTGGAGATGGTGCGGTAATACTTGGGGTCGTCGCCCTGCATGCCGGTGACGAAAGCCACGGCCATGCGGCCGGTCAGGAACGGATCTTCGCCGTAGGTCTCCTGCCCGCGGCCCCAGCGCGGATCGCGAAAGATATTGATGTTGGGCGCCCAAAAATCGAGGCCGAGCTGCCGGCCGCCGACGCGGCTTTCCGCCGGCTGCCGCCCGAGCTCGTGGAACCGGGCTCGCGCCTCGGTACCGATCGCGGTGGCCATTTCGTGAATCAGCGGCGAATCGAAAGTCGCCCCCAAGCCGATGACTTGCGGAAAGACTGTCACGTCCCTGCTGATGACTCCATGCAAAGCCTCGCTCCACCAATCGTACGCGGGCACTTGCAAGCGCGGGATGGCAGCAGCGCGGTCCACCAGTTGGCTGGCTTTCTCTTCCATGGTCATGCGAGAGACCAGATCGTCCACGCGTTGATCGATCGGCAGCGCGGGGTTCAGGTACGCCGGCTGCGATCCAGCGCCGGCCTGCTGGCCCACGGCGAGGCCAAAGCAGGAAATGAGGAGCAGAAAGGTGGCAAGCGCGACGGGCCAGCCGAGGGACACTCGAAGATTGCGCATGTGAAATTCCGAATGCAATGGTAACGCGGATTTTCGCTCAGCAGCATCCCATGCGGATATCGCCGCTCGCGGTCGCGGGCGGTCCGAATGCTCCGGGCGGCGCGGGCGCGCCCTGGGCCGCGGCAATCCAGCGCCGGACAGCTTCAAAAAGCACCAGGATCGAGCCGGCAATGAAGATCGCCATCAGCAGGGAATCGAGATAGCCGGTGAACTGCATGCCCGGTCTGGCCGTCAGCGGCCAAAAGATATCCCGAATGGACAACACACCCGCGGTGACCGTGGAGACACCCACAAAGCACATCGGGACCGCGGGTATCCAGCAGTATCGGGCCTTGCCCATGTTGATCAGGAAGGTGGTGCACACGGCCAGCGCGATGGTCGCAAGAAGCTGGTTGCCCGTGCCGAATAGCGGCCAGATGGTGGAGATGGACCCGGTGTAAATCAGATATCCCCAGCCCAGAACCACAAAGAACGTCGTAATCAGATTGCCAGGAAGCCACGCGGTGTCACCGAATGTCCGGTTGACGCGGCCGAGGATTTCCTGCAGCACGTAGCGCGCAACGCGCGTTCCGGTATCGACCGTGGTCAGGATAAAAAGGGCCTCGAACAGGATCGCGTAGTGGTACCAATACGCCAGCAGGCGGTCCATCCCGGGCAGCGCTCGGAAGATCTGAGCCATGCCGGCGGCGAGCGAAACGGCGCCGCCGGTGCGTCCGGTGAGGGTCTCGCCCACCTGGCGCGAGAGCGTATCGAGATACACGGTGTGGAGACCGAGCCGGCTGAATACTTCGGGGGTGGTGTTGATGGCGAAGTAGTCGCCGGGGTGCATGGACGTGGCGGCGATGAGAGCCAGCATGCCAACGGCGGACTCGGCGGCCATGGCGCCATAGCCGATGAACCGGGCATCGGTTTCTTTATCGATCATTTTGGACGTGGTCCCGGACGATACCAGCGAATGGAATCCGGAAATGGCGCCGCAAGCGATGGTCACAAACAAGAACGGAAAAAGTTTGCCTTTGATGATGGGCCCGCCGCCGCTGACAAATTGCGTGAACGCGGGGAAGCGGATGTCCGGATGGACAATCAGAATTCCGATCACGAGGGCCGCGATGGTGCCGAGCTTGACGTAAGTGGAAAGATAGCCGCGCGGCGCCAGCAGCAGCCACACGGGCAGAACCGATGCCACAAAGCCGTAGATCGCCATCAGGACGGTGATCTGGTGCCCGGAGAACGTGAGTATGTGGGCCATGCCGCTTTGGGCGAACCAATGTCCGCCGATGACGGCCGCGAACAATAGCGTGACGCCGAAAACGCTGGGGCCCGTCACGATGACTTTTCCCGACCGGTTGCGGAACATCCAGAGACCCATAATCACGGCGATGGGCACGGTGCTTCCGATGGTAAATACGCCCCACGGGCTGGCCGCCAGGGCGTTCACTACGACGATCCCCAGCCCCGCCAGAGTCACCAGCAAAATGAAGAGCACGGCGATCATGGTGACGATGCCGGCGAAGGGGCTGATCTCGGTGCGGGCGATATCGGAAAGCGAGCGGCCCTTGTGCCGCATGGAAGCCGCGAGCACCATGAAATCCTGGACGCATCCGGCGAGCACGGCGCCCAGCAACAGCCAGAGAAAGCCGGGCGCGAACCCGAATTGCGCGGCGAGTGTGGGACCCACCAGCGGTCCGGCGCCGGCGATGGCCGCGAAGTGGTGGCCGAACAGCACCCATTTGGGCGATGGGACATAGTTGTGGCCGTCCTTCAGGGTGTGCGCGGGAGTGATGCGGCGGTCGTCGAGAACCAGGGCTTTGGCAGCGATGAACGCGCTGTAATAACGGTAAGCGAGAGCGAACGCCAGTAGCGCGCCCAGCAGGGCGGGAAAAGTGTTCATCCCCCGGCAGCCAGCTTATTCAGCCCATCCACATAGGCTTTGGCGCTGGCTTCGATCACGTCGGTGGAAGCGCCGCGTCCCACCATGCTCTTGCCGCCCTGCTCCAGCCGCACGGTAACTTCGCCGATGGCCTCGGTGCCGCTGGTCACCGCGCGAATATCGTAGCGCGCCAGCGTGGCGGTGCTTTGCGTGACGGCGGAAATGGCCTTGTAGACCGCGTCCACGGGCCCATCGCCGATCGACGCGCCTTCCCTGGTTTCGCCTTTGACGCGGATGCGGACCGTAGCTGTGGGAATGGCGGATGTGCCGCTATAGATGTGCATGTACTCGAGATGATAGGTGTCGGGAACCGGATGAATTTCATCGTGGAGGATGGCGATCAAATCCTCGTCGAAGACTTCCTGCTTCTTATCGGCCACCGCCAGGAATCGCTGGTACGTCTGATCGAGCTCTTCCTTCGATAACTCGTAGCCCAGTTTCTGTAAGCGGTCCTGCAAGCCGTGGCGGCCGGTGCGCGCCGTCAGCACGACGCGGCTTTCCTCGAACCCCACATCTTCGGGGCGCATGATCTCGTAAGTCTCGCGGTCTTTCAGGAACCCATCCACGTGGATGCCCGAGCTGTGCGCGAAGGCGTTGGCGCCCACCACCGCTTTGTTGGCGGGCACCACCATGCCGAGCATGTCGGAAACCAGGCGGCTCGAGCGGCGGAACTCGCGCGCGTCGATACCGGTGTGCAATCCGAAGAAATCGGCGCGCGTGCGCAGGGCCATCACGATCTCCTCGAGCGCCGCGTTGCCGGCCCGTTCGCCGATGCCGTTGATGGTGGCTTCCACCTGGCGGGCGCCATTGCGGATGCCGGCCAGCGTGTTGGCGACCCCCAGGCCGAGATCGTCGTGGCAGTGCACGCTGATGGTGGCGCGGTCGATGTTGGCCACCGACTGGCGAATGGCGCAAATCAGGTCCCCGAACTGCTCCGGCACGGCATAGCCGGTGGTATCGGGAATGTTGACCACGGTGGCGCCGGCTTCGATCACCGCTTCGAGCATGGTGAACAGGTAGGCGCGATCGGCGCGGCCGGCATCTTCGGCATAGAACTGCACATCGTCGGCGAACTCTTTGGCGAGGCGCACGGCCTCGACGGCCAGCTCCAGAATGCGCGCCTGTTTTTCGGCCAGCGTGCGCCCGTAGCGCTCGTCGCGGAACTTGCCCATGATGTGCACGTCGGACGCGCCGATGCCGGTGTGAATACGGGGACGCGGGGCTTTCTCGAGCGCCTGGCCGCAGGCGCGAATATCGGAAGGCACGGCACGCGAGAGCGCGCAGATCACCGGACCGATGACTTCATGTGCGATCGTGCGAACGGCCTCGAAATCTTCGGGCGAGGAGGCCGGGTAGCCCGCTTCGATGATGTCCACGTTGAGGCGAAGCAACTGGCGGGCGATGGTCAGTTTGTCGCGGCTTCCCAGACGGGTGCCGGCGGCCTGTTCGCCATCGCGCAAGGTGGTATCGAATACCGCGACTTTATCGGACATAGATTCGCTCCGGGGGATACATACATATTAAACGGTCGCGGAATGGCCGCGCCGCAGCCAAGCCCATGCTACACTCCCAACATGCCGGAAGTTCGCGATGTGCCGGATGACCCGCCGCCGTTCCTGCGCACGTGGCGGCGCGTCTATGCCGCCATCGTGATCTACCTGGCGGTGCTCATCTTCGGCCTTTACCTGTTCACGCGAGCATACCGATGAGGGCCCTCGATTGGATCGTGCTGGCCGGCTCGCTGATCTCGATTGTGGCGTACGGCCTGTACCGCGGCCGCGGCAGCAACACGGTCGATCGCTACCTGCTGGCGGGAAAGACCATGCCCTGGTACGCCATGGCGCTTTCGATCATGGCCACGCAGGCTTCCGCGGTCACCTTCATTTCCACCACCGGCCAATCCTACGTGGATGGCATGCGTTTCGTCCAGGCCTATTTCGGTTTGCCGTTGGCCATGATCCTGGTATCGGCCACGGTGGTGCCGCTGTTTCACCACGCGCGCGTTTACACGGCTTACGAGTACCTGGAGAATCGATTCGACCCGAAAACGCGCGCGCTCGCGAGCATCATCTTTCTATGCCAGCGCGGGCTTTCCGCCGGTTTGACCATTTATGCGCCGGCCATTGTGTTATCCGTGATTCTGGGCTGGCCGGAACGGGTGACTACCCTGTTGATGGGCGCCACGGTGGTCACTTACACGGTGATTGGCGGCATCAAGGCCGTGACCTGGTCCGACGTGCAACAGATGTGCGTGATATTTCTGGGGCTGATCATTTCGCTCGTCACCGTGATCGTGCTGCTGCCGCGCGCCATCACTTTCGGCGACGCGGTGTTTCTGGCGGGCGCGGCGGGACGGCTCAACGCGGTGACGACGAATTTCGATTGGAACGACCGGTTCAATATCTGGAGCGGCCTGATCGGGAGCACGTTTTTGTTTTTGTCTTACTTCGGCTGCGACCAGTCCCAGGTGCAACGCTATCTCACCGGCCGCTCGATTGCCGAAAGCCGCCTCGGCCTGCTGTTCAACGCCGTGGCCAAGATTCCGATGCAGTTTTTCATTTTATTTATCGGCACCATGGTGTTCGTGTTTTACCTGTTCGTCCAGCCGCCGGTGCTTTTTCAGCATGCCGAACTGGCGCGCATTCAGGATTCGGCCGCGTATGCGCCCGTCCAGGCGCGGTTCGCGCACGCCTTTGAGCGCCGCCGCGAAGCAGCCCTGGCGCTGGCCGCCGCGCACAGGAGCGGCGACCGCGCGTCGGCGGTCGAAAGCCTGGCCGAGTATCGCGCGTCGGAACGAGAGATGGATGACGCTCGCTATCACGCATCGGCGCTGGTGACGGCGGCCGGCGGCGAGAAGGATTTCAGCGATACCAACTACATCTTTCTGAGCTTTGTGACGCGCTACCTGCCCGTGGGAGTGGTGGGACTGGTAATCGCGGTGATCTTCGCGGCCACCATGTCGGCCAGCTCGGGCGAGATCAACTCGCTCGCCACCGTGACCGTAATGGACCTGTACCGCCGGTATGCGCGCCGGAATGCGAGCGACCATCATTATGTAAGCGCGTCGCGCTGGGCGACCCTCTTTTGGGGCGCCTATGCGGTGGCGTTCGCGGGCTGGGGAAAGAGACTGGGATCGCTGATTGTGGCGGTCAACGTGGTGGGGTCGTTGTTTTACGGATCGCTGCTCGGCTGTTTTGTGGTGGCGTTGGCGTTCCGCCGGGTGCGGGGCACGGCAGTTTTCGTGGGCATGCTGGCTGGGGAAGCGGCGATTTTCTGGGCCTTCTTTTACAGCCACGTGTCGTATCTCTGGTACAACGTGATCGGCTGCGTGGTAGTGGTGGCGGTGGCGCTGGCGATTACGTATCTGAAGCCCGGGGGAACGATGAGGTAGCCGGCCGCGGAAACGCGGTGACGCGGGAAATGGTCATCACCGATCAGTTGGACGACGCATCCTTCATCGCTACGCTACGGTTGGCACGAAGCGGCGTGAACACGCCGGAGACATCGTTTCCGAACCCAGAGCCTCGGTGTCAGGGCATGCCCCTCTGCGGCTAGCGGCGCGGCGGATTTCCAGCGGAGTCCAGTTACGAGTGAGAAGGGGATTTATCGCCTAACGCCAAACCGGCAGCAAATCTGGCGAAGTGAAACGCTATTTTCATCTTGTTCCTTCTACAGCGGGTTTCCCCGGGGGTTGCCCACTATGCCGGGGCAGTTTGGAGCACATCTGTTCCATTCTGCACAACTCCATTCCGAGAAAGTAGCGTTACAAAAGGCAACAAGATGAGCCGCTCAAGAAACCCAAAAGCAGAAGTTACGATGAAGAATACTTGGGCTGTCATAAAAACCGCTGATTTAGACACGGGCTGCTAGCGTGCAATATTTGACCAATGGAGGATTGACCCCGAGTGGATAGAGAGGCTGCACCAGGCGATGCTCGGCGACTACTTGCGCGGTCGCGCCTCCCGCCGATTCGCAGGCACACCTCTTCGGTGCCTGGTCACGGGCTTCGGGGTGTCGGCTGCCTCAAACAATTGCCGAAACCCGTGTTCCAACAGTTCGACGGCCTTCCCCAAGGCGCCGAGTTGCCCAACCCGGACTATCGCGACGGACCGGTGCAGGTCAAACGATGGGGGACGCAATACTTTCACGGAATCGATAGAATGATTCCTGGCAATAAAGCGAGCAGGCAGCAGCCCGACACCATAACCGGACTGAACGAACGCTAGCTGCAAATGCATGTTGTGGATTTCAGCCGCGATCATTGGGGTGAAGCCGGCACGCTCCATCTGATCGATGAGCCTTGCCCGAAGAAAGCACCCGGGCGGATTAAGCACCCAGGGTGCTCGGCCCAAACTTTTCCAATCGCCGTCAACGTTGCCTGCGGCGCCTTGAACGATCTCCATGCGGTCGCTAGCGATGATATTCGTCAGAAGAGGTGGAGGCGCGGTTTTACCTTCGGGCAAAAGCACGGCAGCAACGTCGAGTTCACCCGCGAGCAGCCGGTGAAATAATTCACTGGTAAGTTCGCTCGACAGCCGCAGTCGGACCTTGGGGTATTTCTCAGTCAGCGCCTGAATGGGTTCGATAAGCGTCCCCTCGGCCAGGGCATGCGCGAGCCCGATGCGCAAGAGGCCGTGAGGTTCGGCGTCGCTCGACGTAAGAGATTTCAGCGCCTCCGTCCGCTGTAGCAGATCTCGCGCTTGTTCGAGCACCCTGGAGCCGAGCGAGTTCAGACGCGGAGGCTTTACCGAGCGGTCGAGCAACTCGGCACCCAATGCAGCCTCCAGCCTTTGCACTTGCCGGGTAATAGCAGAGGGCGTCCGGAATAGACGATCGGCTGCACGGGCTATGGACCCGGCCTGGGCAAACTCTACGAGGGCGCGCAAATCATCGAGCAAGGGAACCTCCCAAAGTACTCTTAAAACTTCCTCCCAACGAATAGCAGAATCGTGCGGAGACGTCAATATCATTGTGATAATAATGAACTTGTGGAATTGTCGGTTCTCCGTTATAAAGAGTAAGGCCGCCGCGCCAAGCAGGCTGATTGGGACGGCGTACTCGGACATAAAATGCGGATTGAAAACGGCTAGCCGGTTCCAGCCCGAATCGTTCAAAGTGACGTAGAGGAGTTCCACATGAAGAAGATTCTGACTCAGTACAGAGTGTGCGCGCTTGCGGCTGCTCTGATGGTGCCGATGGCGCAGGCGCAGCCGGCAGGAATGCAGGCCGCCTTCGGAAAAGATGCCGGAACGCTTTCCGACAAATTCACCGGACTCGCGCACGTTATGTCGGGCAAGTACGACTGGAAGCCCGGCCAGGGCGTTCGCTCCGTCGGCGACGTGTTCAACCTGATCGTTATGGAGAACGGCATGCTCGTCGGCGTGCTCTCGGGCACACCGAATACGGGGGCACGGCCCGCGCCCATCACCGATCCGGAGAAATTGCAGGAAGCTCTGAAGGCTTCTTACGTCAATCTGCAAAAAGCG
>Ga0326728_10013762_pt1 | contig 17458 bp, 8 predicted proteins | sample MB3enrmetagenome_FD_207602 | JGI IMG/M metagenome (GOLD analysis project Ga0326728, IMG submission 207602) | Lab enriched peat soil microbial communities from McLean, Ithaca, NY, United States - MB31MN | ecosystem: Environmental > Terrestrial > Soil > Wetlands > Peat | place: USA: New York... | reverse complement strand
AGTCCATCAAGGAGAAACTCTCCCGCTGTCGCCAGACTCTGGAACAGATTCAACCCGGCTGTACGCTGCCGCGCAGCAGAAAGAGACGGAAAACATTGTCCAGTTAATTCTCGGACACTACACTAGCATCTGCAATAGGCGCATTCTTCGCCGCGTCCCACTTCAGCTTATGCCTTGGGCGTGGGGCCAGCTTTGCTTTGCAGTAAAAACAATCGATGCGTTTCGTCTCTCACGACCCGATAGCATTCACAGACCGTCGCTTCCAGGCCCCTCCGGTCGAGGATGGTGATATGGCCTCGGACATAACGGATTAGTCCGGCGCCTTGCAGGCGCCGCGCGGCCACCGTGACGCTCTCGCGGCGTCCCCCCAGCATGTCGGAGATGAACTCCTGGCTCATTGCCAGTTCATCGGACTTGATTCGATCGTGGCTCAACAATAACCAGCGGCAGAGTCGCTGCTCCACTGAATGCAGCCGGTTGCAGACGGCCGTCTGGGAAATCTGGACAATGAGGGCTTGAGTATAGAGCAGCAACAACCGCTGCAACGAACCACCTCGCGCAAACTCCTTTCGAAGTATCTCCGCTTTCATCTGGAGGGTGTTCCCGGCGATTTGGACCACGGCCCGATTCGGCGCCGTGTCGCCTCCCAGGAACAGAGCAATACCAACCATCCCGTCGTTTCCGGCCAGGCCCATTTCGGCGGTCGTACCGTCCTCCATGGTGTAAAGGAAAGAAACGACAGAGGTCGTGGGGAAGTAAACGTGGCTCAGGAGTCCGCGCGATTCGTACAAGACCTCCCCGAGACGGAAAGTCACCGGCTGGAGACCCGGAAGAAGTCGTTCGTATTCTTCAGCCGGAAGAGCGGATAGAAGGTGATTCCCAACCGCAGGGCGGGACTCGACCATTTTTGACATTGTTAAACGTCCTCATATTACCCAGTTATTAAGGCTCAGGCCAACTAGCGCTTCAAGATAAATTCATTATAAGCGCGTTAGCACACAGACGGGTAGGCAAATTTGAAATTACGATACCTCCCGCTAATTAGGCATTTCTGTGGACGACAGAGCGGCCCGGCGGAGGTGAGGAAGCCACGCCTCCGTGATGCCCTTCGAGCAGCGCACGGGCCAGGCGCGGTGGTGAGAGCGTTTCTTGGGCTCTGTGCTTTGCCTGCTGCCTGTTTTTCGAGTGCAAGTTGCGAGCCGGGAAAGAAGCTGCTTCGCCGCGCAGCCGCTCAAAAAGGAGGATTTTCAATGAGGATCGGAAGGAAGTACCCAATACTGCTGGCACTTGCGGCCTCCCTGGCGACGTACGCCGGCCGCCCGGCAAGTGCTGCTCAGCCACAATCGAGGGCAACGCAACCCTCGACGGGCATTTTTTTACCCCCAGGCAGCCAATCACCGCAGGGTGCTCAGACAATGGCGGAGGCCCTCCTGAGGCCCGTTCCGGAAGATGAGCTTCAAAGGTTCGCCGCGGACTTGACCACCTTGGCGCGCGTGCTCCATGACTTGAATCCCAATCGTCCCGACGTTCAGAGCCGCATGGATGACGTGGAGCAGAAGATTGCCGCTCTGACGCCAGAGCAGCTAACCATGTTGGCGAACGCCTATGACCGCCCTACCCTCTCACAGTCCGTGGAGCGTCTGAGATCCCTCATGCCGGGCCTGACCGCGACAGCGGGGCAAGGTGGCACAACGGCGCAGCCAGATTTGACGGTCCTGAAGCCGCGTGGCGGATTACATGCCGACGATGCCTCAACCACTACTACGCTTTCAACGGCCAACTACGGCATGTGTACCCCCACCACTGGAACTTCTTTTTTGGGTAGCACCATCCCCTCGGACTTCCCGACGGACTATGGCCTGTTCATTGCTCTACAGATTGCAAACGGAGCGCAAATCCCACTGAACTTCCTCTGCACTGAGATCACGGTGATCCTGGGGGAAGGGACCAATCTTCCCGAGTGCATCATTGCGGCTATCGATCAAGCTATAGCTTTCGGGCTGCAAGTGACATTGTCGACCTTCGAGCTTTGTGACTCCGGTGTTCTTGGCTCAGAAAACGATGCCGCCTATTTCAACACCATCGCGATCTTCAATGACCTCGCTACTGACACTTCGGCTATCCAGGATCACCTCACAAGCGTGGATGCGGACCTCAACGCCCACATCACGGATATCGACAGCGATATCGACAACCACGTGGCGGGGATCAATACGAATGTCGATACCAACCTGACAGCGATAGACACGGACATAGACACGCACGTGGCGGCGGCTGACCTGGATATCGACACCAAGGTGGCGAACGTCAATACGAATCTGACCGTTCGTGTGGCCGCAGTCGACACGGACCTCAACACCCACCTGACCCAAGTCGACGCGGATGTCCTGGCGGGTGGCGGCGCGACTGCAACGCTGCAGACGCTTGACCTCCGCATGGAAATTGAGAAGAGCCTGGCTTTAGGGATTTCTGTCGGTCTCTTCGAATTGCCCAAGGCGCACGGTGGCTATCTGGAGTTGGTGGGCACCACCGTGCAAACCATCATCACCAATCTTATAGCGGCGGGACAAACCGTTGGCAATGCCCAAACCCTCGAAAACGCGGGAAACACCGCGTACGCCGCCGGCGCGTTCAAGACGGCCTACTGCGACTATATGAGTGCATATAAGGCGGCCACCAAATAGGTCGCGGCCGGCAGGATGCCGGCGCTACGTTTTCTTATGTGTTGTCGTTTTAGTTCGACACGCTACCGACGGCGTCACGGGGGTCCACTAGCGATGCCGTGTGCTCGCCGAGTCGCCGGTGAACGTGCCGCTCGAAATGCCACTGAGTGAGCGGCCTGACGCCCGGGAGCGGATTGTCCAAAAGGAGGACAAGATGAAATCGCAACCAAGAACGAATGCGCGGACGACACGCCGCGTCGCCCTTATGATTCTGGGGATTATAATGTACCTCGTCGGCTCATTTGGCTTGTTCACTTCCACCGCCCACGCAGGGGTGGATTTCAGCCTTTCGGTTTCGCCGAGCACCCTCAGCTTGGCTCCGGGAACTAGCAATAGCTACACCTTGACGTTCAGCCCGTCTCTGGGGGGACCGAGTTCACCGTCAGTTAGCGTGAGCGGATTGCCCGCCCATGTCACCTCCAATTCCGCCTCCCTCAATAGTTTGGCTGGGGGTACCCCCGGGGCCACCCTAACTCTGACTGCCACGAGCTCGGCAACGCCGGGTACCTACCCAGTAGCGATCACAGCCCAGGACTCGAGCGGCTCCCAAACTTTCAATGCCACATTGATCGTGTCCTACGCGGTGCCTTTCATTGACAGCATGTCACCGCTGAGTGCCGCACCTAGCTCTGGAGAGTTCACCCTGTATGTGTATGGAGCGGGTTTCGTCAACGGCTATTCGCAAATCTACTGGAATGGTGTCGCCCTTGTCAGCCCCACGACCTGCACCGCCACTCAGTGCTCAGCCACCGTACCGGCGGGGGACATCGCTACGCCAGGCACCGCCTTCGTGACCGTGGTGAACGCGGGGGTTCCGGTCTCCAACGTTTTCTTCTTCACTATCCTCGGCTCCACTCCCTCGGTTAGTTTCACCCGGAAAGACTACACGGCGGGCAACGGGCCCAGTTCGGTGGCGGTGGCCGATTTCCGCGGCATTGGCAAGCTCGATCTCGCCGTCGCCAATTCCCAGGACAACACGGTTTCCATCCTGCTTGGGAACGGGGATGGCACTTTCCAGACACAGGTGCCATACTCGAGCGGCGGCTATACGCCGGTCTCGGTGGCGGTGGGAGATTTCAAGAATAATGGCAATCTCGACCTGGCCGTGGTCAATGCCTGCGGCAGCAGTTCGAGTTGCACTTCAGGCACGGTCTCCATTCTGTTAGGTAACGGGGACGGCACCTTTACCCTGGGTAACTCCTTCATCACCAGCATCGCTCCAACCTTTGTGGCCGTGGGTGATTTTAACGCGGATGGCAATCTCGACTTGGCCGTGGCCAACGGCATGGGTGACACCGTTTACATCTTGCTCGGCGATGGGACGGGCAACTTTACCCTGAGCTCGGCACCCGCGACGGGCGTCAATCCCACTTGGGTGGTCGTAGGTGATTTCAACAATGATGGCATTCTGGACTTGGCCGTGGCCAACGCTGGAACCGCCCTCTCTCGCGGCGACTCAATCACCGTGTTGTTAGGAAACGGGGATGGCACGTTCACCCCGACTGGGGCGAGTCCGATTCCCTCCGAGGGATACTCCCCGGTGGCGCTGGGGGTGGGGGTTTTCAACAGCTCCTTTTCCGACCTCGACTTGGCTGTGGCGAACGCCTGTGGGACCGATTCAACTTGCACGTCTGTCGGAAAGGTGGCCATTCAGGCGGGCAACGGAGGGGGCGCCTTCACCTATACGTCCGATACGTCTGCCGGCACCGGTCCGAGCGCGCTGGCGGTCGCCGATCTTAACGCGGATGGCAACCTTGACGTGGCCGTCGCCGACGCGGCAGGGAGTGCGGTTTCCATCCTGCTGGGCGACGGTTTGGGAGATCTCACCTTACAGACTTCCCCAGCCTCTCCGTCCACCGGCGCCAGTCCATTCTCAATAGCCAAAGGTGATTTCAACGGGGATGGTGGTATGGACTTGGTGACGGCTAACGAGGGTCTAGGCAAGGTCTCGGTCCTGTTACAAGCTCCGACGGTGACCTTCGCGTGCCCAAGCGAGGTCATCGGCACCTGCACTATCGCTCCCCTCCCGGGCTTCGCTGCGGGCCTCTCCTTCGGTAGTGAGACGGCGAGCGGCACGACGGTGGCGATGAATTTGACTCTCACGAACAGCAGCAACTTACCGCTGAGCATCGGCAGCATTGGCGTCACAGTGGGGAGCCCCACCTTTACTATCTCCAATAATACCTGCCCGGCAGCGCCGGCAACGCTTGCAGCGTCCGCTTTCTGCACCCTCAGCGTCACCTTCTCACCGGCGTCGACAGGGGGTCAAAGCGGGTTGATCGAGGTCAGCGATAACGCTCCTGGCAGTCCGCAGCTCATCACTCTGAAGGGCACGGGCACGGCGCCGACGGCGAGTGCCTTGCCAACCCTCCTGCCGTTCGGCAACGTGTCGATCCCCGGACCCAGCGCGGCACAGACCGTGACGCTCTCGAACACGAGTGCGGCCTCGTTAACCATTAACTCGATCACGGTCACCGGCGGCCCCTTTATTGCCGAACCCTATGGTACGGATGGCACCACGTGCACAACGACAACGCCCTTGGGCGGCACCAGTAGTTGCCTCATCGCCGTGACCTTCAACCCCAGCACGACGGGCTTGCAAACCGGCACGCTCAAGATTAGCGACGGCGCCGGCACGCAATCCGTCTCCCTAACCGGCACCGGGGTACAAGCGGTGAGCGCTACGCCAGGCAGTCTCACGTTCACAAACCAAATCTTTGGGTCCACCAGCGTGGCGCAAACCGTAACGCTCTCGAATCCGGGCTCGGCCGCGGTGAGCATTACCGGCACCGGCATCTCCATCCTCGCCGGACCCGACGCAGGGGAGTTTGCCCAGACTAGCAACTGTGGGTCAAGCGTACCGGCCTACGGCAATTGCACCATCTACGTAACCTTTACGCCCTCGGCAACGGGAGGCGCTCAAACCGCGACGCTCAACATCGTCGATAACGCCGGCTCCAGCCCGCAGACTGTCAGCCTGAGCGGCACGGGCATCAAGGCCAATACGTCCACCCTGATCACCTCTAACACGCCCAACCCATCAATCCTCGGGCAGACGGTGACGGTCAGCTTCACGGTGACGGCGAGCCCGCCGGGAATCGGTACACCCACCACATCCCTCGGGCCGGTTACGGTGAGTGACGGTAGGGGAGATAGTTGCACGGGCTACCTGACAGCGGGAACGGGAAGTTGCGTGCTGACGCCCACCACGTGGGGGGCAGAGGCACTGACGGCCAGCTACCCTGGGGATAGCAACTTCAACGCTAGTACCTCGCCGGGGGTATCTCAGAAGGTGACTCAAGCCAGTACCACTACGGCGATCACTTCGCCGACCCCGACCACCACGTTGGTAGTGGGGCAGCCAGTCACCGTCAGCGTTAAGGTGACGCCCGCCGCGGCCGACACCTTGTTGAGCCCGACCGGGACCGTTAAGGTGAGTGACGGCACCGGGGACAGTTGTGTGGTCACCCTGACCCCTGGCGGGCCGGGAGCCCCGGCAACTGGAAGTTGCAACCTGACCCCCACCAAGGCGGGGACAAAAACACTAACCGCCAGCTACTCCGGCGACCGTAACTTCTGTTCCAGCTCCGTGAGTCTCACCAATGCTCTAGCAGCGATTGACTTCTCGATTTCCCTCATGCCCGGATCAGAAACAATCACACCAGGGAAGACGGACACTTCCACCCTTACTCTGGTTGCCAAGGGTGGGTTCACGGGAACCGTGTCACTGACGTGCATCGACCCGCATGTTTGGACCACCTGCAATCTGGGCTCCAATTCGGTCTCGCTGGTGGGCACGGTACCAATCAAAGTCACCGTCGTCGCGGCAAAGCTCCCCTTCCTGGTCGGCACATCCACGCTAGAATTCATCGCGGTGTTCGGAAGTGGAAGTCCGGCAACCGGAGGGCTGACGCGCACTATCACTATGTTGCTAACCGAAAACCCATGAAAACAGGGGCGGGCTCCGATCAGTTTCTCGGGGCCCGCCCTTGCAACACCCCGCACGCACCATCCCGATTAGATTCAGCAATTGAGAGCCCTTGAACGCAGCTTCCCTAAGGCGTATATTGTTGGTCAGCCTGAAATCGAAAATGAGGCCCGGGCGCAACAAGCCAACGGCCTTATGAAGATCGCGCAGGCAGATTCTCTTCGTCCTTTCGGGCGGCCGAAAGGTAGAGGAGTAATCAGGCAGGAGCCGACCATGTTGAAGTTTTCGAGCTTTTGCAGAGTAGTGGTTGCACTCGCGGCCGTTTTCTTCCTGGGCTCACTTCTTACCGTCGGCCTGAAGACCCGGTCAATCGTTGCCACCCCAGCCGAACCTCTGCCGAGCGCCTCGCCAAGCGAATCGACGGAGGCATCTTCGATCCCTGCCCCCAATCTCATCAACCCTCAGGACTTGGCCAAAACCCTCCAGTCACCCAAAGGCGAAAGACCGCTCCTCATTTATGTTGGTTTTCGGTTTCCTTATACCCAGGCCCATATCCCGGGTTCAGAATACTTCGGTCCCGCCGCCGACAAAGCAATGGTGCAACAGTTGCGCAAGCATGTGGAAGGGCTCGCCCGAAACAGGTTTATCGTTATTTATTGCGGCTGCTGCCCCTGGAGCCATTGCCCAAACGTTAAGCCGGCTTACGAAGCCCTGCATGACCTGGGCTTCACCAAACTGAGTGTGCTTTACATCCCCGACAATCTGGGGACGGACTGGGTGGACAAAGGTTATCCCGTTGAAAAGGGCGAATAGCGATTCCCCGTGCCGCTGAGTTTTGATTTAACATCATAGGGTACAGCGCCGGCCCGTGCCGCGGCCCGTGCCACGCTGAAGGCTGGCACTCGAGTTTCTCTAGGAACTCCACTGCTGGTCCTGCGCCTGCGGGACCTGTGCTACGTGCTTTGATTTGACGTTATGGAGCTATGGATGGATTTGAAGCGAACCAAGGGAAACGTGGCGATGGTTGTAACCATCACGCTCGCCTTTTCCATTGCCTTTTTTCTCGGCGGCCTCGCGCGGGCGATCTTCATCGCCCTCTGCCTGGGAAGTGTCTGGCTATTCTTCAGGACGCTCAATCGGCGGCTTTTCTCAATACTCCCCCGGCATGGAGATCTTCCTCACGACCATATCCCCAAGCGGGTATGGCGCGTTTTTGTAGAAGTCATCCTGCAATATCGAGTCGTGCGCGACCGGCCGGTGGTCGGCATACTTCACGCCCTCGTGTTGTGGGGATTTATCGCTTTCGCCTGGGTAAGCGCCCAACACTTCCTGCTGGGCCTGCGTGGACTCTCGAAAGCCACAGGGACGCGAAGCTGGTATGGCACGTTTGCCGCCGTATGGGCTGTGGCGGTGCTGGTGGCCATGCTTGGCCTCTCCTTTCGGCGATTCGTCCTGAGACCCAAACCCCTCGGAAAGCTCTCCCCCAGCTCCGGGGTTGTGGCTTTCCTCATCTCCGCGCTCATGGTCACTTATCTTTTGGGCTGGAGAGTGTTTCCTGTCGGAAGCATGGCGTGGAAAGCAAACTGGTGGGTGCATACCGTTACGTTTCTTTCCTTACTCGATGTAATCCCCTTGTCGAAGCACCTGCATTTCGTGCTTGCCCCGGTCACCATATTCCTGGGCTCCGAGACAACGAGCACGATGCGCGCCCTGCGTCAAGAAGGCGAGGACTTGGGAATGATCCGCTTCCCGGATCTTGGCCGAAAGGACGTCCTCGACGTTAATGCTTGCGTCGAGTGCGGCCGCTGCACCCAGTTCTGTCCGGCCAACCTTGCCGGGGGATCGCTGAACCCCAAGGAGATCATCCTCGACCTGCAAAAAGGTCTTCTGGGCGGCGGCGAGGTTGTCGCAGGAACCTCCACGGAGAAAACGCAAGGCAAGGTTTTCATTTCCGAGGAAGACCTCTTCCAATGTTTATCCTGCGGCGCCTGCGAGTACGCGTGCCCGGTGGGCATCGAGCACGTGGGAAGGAAAATCCTCGACCTGCGGCGGGGACTGGTCAGCGAGGGCCGCGTCAGCAACGGCAAAGTGGTCCAGCTATTTACAACTATGGAACGTGCTCCGCACAATCCCTGGGGCATCGCTCACGACACACGCCAGAACCTCCTCGCCTCGAAGCAGTTTCCGATTTTTGACGGCCACCAGGAATGGCTCTTCTGGCTTGGCTGCGGATTGAGTTTCGATCAGCACGGCCAGGCGGTCGCGCTGGCTATGAAGCAGATTCTCGAGGCGGTCGCGGTTTCATGGGGCGTGCTTCCCCGCGAAACCTGCTGTGGTGAGCCGGCGCGGCGCGCGGGCAATGAATACCTTTTCCTGCAACTTTCCGAGAAGCTCATCGAGACGTTCGCCCATGCCCGGGTGAAGAAGATCGTCTCGTGCTGTCCCCACTGCACCACGATGTTGGATGAGGATTACCGGCAAATCCCGTCTTACGCAAAACTCGATATCCGGGTAATGCACCACACGGAACTCATTGCGCAACTCCTCCCCCGGCTCCCTATCCAGCCCTCTGCCTTGCCGGCGACTTACCATGACCCTTGCTACCTTGCCAGGGGCCAGGGGATCACCGCCGTGCCTCGCCAAATCCTTCGCTCCTGCGGAGTCTCACTCACGGAAGCTGCGCACCATGGCCAAAACACGCAATGCTGCGGAGCGGGCGGGGCGAGGCTTTTCCTCACGGACGACCAACGGGATCACACCAAACAACGAGTCAACGAACTCCGCTTTGCCCAGCTCGCCGAAACCCAGGCATCGACCGTGGTGGTTGCTTGCCCCTACTGTCCCATCATGCTTCGCGACGCCGCCAACCACGCCCAGCGTGACGACCTCGAGATAGTTGACCTCGCCGAAATCGTCGCCAGGAGCCTCCGGCCAAATCTGCATGATGATGCTAAGGAAGAATGACAAGGCCCGGGGCCGATGAACTGGCAGGCTGCGGAAAAAATCGAAACTCGAAAATCGAAATTCGAAACTGGAAACTCGAAATTCGAAAATCGACAACGACTCCCGATTTTCGAGTTTCGATTTTCGAATTTCGATTTTCGTCTCCTGGCCAATCGACCGGCCGCGGCGGGTCAATCGACAATCGCAAATGGCCTAGCCACTAGCCACTAACCACTAGCCACTGCTTTACTCGTACCTCAGCGCCACCATGGGATCGACTTTCGTCGCCCGGCGGGCAGGGATGTAACTCGCGAGCAGCGCCACGGCGGTGAGCAGTAACGAAACAGCGGCGAACGTCAGCAGGTCAGTAGGCTTGACACCGTAGAGCAGGTCCGCGAGCAAGCGCGTGACGGCCAGCGCGCCCACGATTCCGATTCCCACGCCGATCAGCGTCAGTGTGAATCCTTGCCCCACAATCAGCTTCAGCACATCGCGCCGCTCGGCGCCCAGCGCCATGCGCAACCCGATCTCGTGTGTTCGTTGGCTGACAGCGTAGGCCAGAACGCCGTAGAGGCCGATGCACGCCAGCAGCAGCGCCACTACCGCGAAAAGTGTAACCATGATGGCGGACACTTGCTGGGGCGCCAGCGAGTCGCCGATCAGCCGCTCCATGCTGATCAGATTCTCCACGGGGATGTCATGATTGCGGGCCATAACCAGTCTGCGAACGGTCCGGGTGATCGACTCGGGCTCCTGCTCGGTCCGGATGGCGAACCGCAGGGTTGGCTGCGGGAACTGGTAGTAGGACAGATACATCGCCGTGGGGGCACTGTCGCCAACGAAGTTTAGGCGCGCGTTTCCCACCACGCCCACCACCTCGAACGTGGCTGGCTGCGGCCCGCCCATGTCCACCGACACGCGCCGTCCCAGCGGGTTACGCTCCGAGAACAGCGTGCGCGCCAGCTCTTGATTGATGACCATGGTGAGCGGGGCGCGCTCGCGGTCTCCCTTCCCGAAGTCACGTCCGGAAAGGAGCGGGATTCGCACGGCGTCGAAATAGCCGGGCAGCACGATGCGCATATGCACCGTAGACCGATTGGCAGGGTCTGTGGGCGGGTGATCGGCGTCCCAGGCGGGGATGTTGTTGTACGGATTGCGGATCGGCAGGTGACTGATGAACCCGACCGCCTTCACGCCGGGCACGGCGGCGAAGTCCTCGCGCAGGCCGTCGAAGAAGTGGATGCGCTGATTTGGGTCCGGATACTGCTCCGCCAGCAACTGGATTTCGCCGGTCAACAGGTGTTGGACATCAAAGCCCAAATCGGTGGCGGCCAGACGTGTAAAGCTTCGGATGAGCAGGCCGGCGCCAACCAGCAACACCAGTGAGACTGCGAGCTGGCCCACCACCAGCGCGCCCCGTAACGACGTCCGTGCCATCGTTCCGGTGGCACGCGTGCCCGACAACAGATCCTGCGCCAGGAGCCGCGATGAGGCGTGCAGGGCGGGCGCCACGCCGAAGAGCGCGCCGGCCAGGACCGAGAGCGCCAGCGCGAACAGCAACACCGGCCAGTCCACTCCTTTGGGCGTGCTGCCGGGGTCGCCCAGACCGGTCACCAGCGGCAACAACCGGCTGAGCCAGAAGGCCAGCGCCATGCCCAGGATGCCCGAGAGCAGCGCCAGCGTCACGCTCTCCACAAGCAACTGTCCGGCTATCCGGGCGCGGGAGGCGCCCAGCGCCGCTCGTACTGCCAGCTCCGAGCGGCGGGCCAAGCCCCGCGCCAGCAGCAAGCCAGCTACGTTTGCGCACGCAATGAGGAGAACCAAGCCGACCGCGGCCATCAGCAGCAAGAGGCGCGGCGTCTGCTCCCCTGCGAGCGCGGCCTGAAGCGGATCCAGCCGCAGCGCCTTGCTGGTATTCGAGGCCGGATACTGCTGTTCCAGGCGCCTCGAGATCACGTCTACCTGACGCTGGGCGCTCGCGATGGAGACGCCGGGTTTCAGGCGTCCGACGATCAGCCAGTTATGGAACTGCCTTGGCGCCCCCGCCACAGACTCCCCACGGCGCATCGGCGCCCAGACATCAACGTCGTTGAGGAAGTGGCAGGTGGCGGGCATGACGCCAACCACCGTGTAGGGTTTCCCATCGACCGCCAGAGAAGCCCCCACCGCGTTGCGAGCGTCGCCGAACCGGCGCTGAGCGAAGCGCTCGCTCACCATGACGACCGGCGGCCCTCCAGACAAGCCCTCTTGCGGCGTGAACCAGCGGCCAGCCGCCGGGGCAACGCCCAAGGTTCGGAACAGGTCGTGCGCAACGTAGGTGAAAGAGATACGCTCAGGTTCGGCCCCACCCGTCACGGTGGTCTTCAGCGCAAACGGGAACACCGCAGAAAAGCCTTCGAAACGGTCGGCCTGCTCGCGGTAATCGTAGTAATCCGGGGCCGAGACGAAGGGGTTGAGTGCGCCGCCAAACGTGCAACGCGCAAGCACCAACCGCGCGGGGTCCTGGAAAGGCAGAGGCTTCAGCAGAGTTGCGTGGATGATCGAGAACACCGCCGTGTTCGCGCCGATGCCGAGGGCGAGGGTAAGGGCGGCGACCGCAGTGAAACCGGGGTTGCGACGTAATTGCCGCAGGCCAAAGCGGGCGTCTTGCAGCAACCTTTCAAGCCATCCAAATCCCCACATGTCGCGCGTCACTTCCTTCACCAGCCCGACGTTGCCGAACTCGCGCACGGCGGAAGTGCGCGCTTGCTCGGGGGATCCACCCTGCTCCCTGCGCGCCTGCGCGGCCATGCGCAGATGAGCCTGGATCTCTTCCTCCAAGTCTGCTTCGCGCTGTTTGCGATGCAACAGCCAATTCCAGAAACTCATGACTGGGTCTCCTCTCGCAAGGACCGAAAATCGAAATTCGAAATTGGAAAATCGAAACTCGAAATTCGAAATTCGACTACGACTCCCGATTTTCGATTTTCGAATTTCGAATTTCGTTTCTTCGGCAATCGCAAATCGCAAATGGTCTAGCCACTAACCACTAACCACTAACCACTAGCCACTAACCACTGCTTTACTCGTACCGCAGCGCCACCATAGGATCGACCTTGGTCGCCCGCCAGGCGGGGAAGTAGCACGCCACCAGGCCCACGGCGGTCAATAGCAAAGCCACAGCAGCGAGGGTCAGCGGATCGGCTGAATTGATTCCCCAGATACGGTTTTTGAGAATTCTGCCGACCGCGAAGCTCACCGACACGCCGATGCCGATGCCGATCGCCAACCACCACAACCCCGCCATCATCACCATCCAGCGCACGTCCGCCGCTTGCGCGCCCAGCGCCATGCGGATTCCGATCTCGTTAATGCGGCGTGCCACCGTGTACGCCAGCAGGCCGTAAAGGCCAATGACCGCGAGCAGCGCGCCCAGCGCGCCAAAGGAGCCCGATAGCGTCGCGATGAGCCGCTCCGGCACAATGGACGCATCCACTTGATCGGCCAGCGTCGTGACCTGCGCCACCTGTATCGTTTTCGCCGCTTCGCGCACCACGCGGCGCACCGCGGGAGCCACGGCTGCGGGATCAACACTGGTCCAAAGCGCAAAGTGCGAGGACGCTTGTTCCTCCTGGAAGGTGTTGAAATAGATGGTGCGCGGTGTGGCTTCACCAATGTCGTAGTACTTCGCGTCGCCCACCATTCCCACGATCTCGTAAGTCTTGTCCGGGCCGAAGCCCTTCCAGTCGCGGTCGAGCCAGAAATGCTTTCCTATGGGGTTGCCGCCGGCGAAGTAATACCGCGCCATCGCCTGGTTGATGATCGCCACGCGCGGGCCACCCTGGTCCTGGTCATTGAAGTCCCGCCCGGCGAGCAACGGCGTGCCCAGGGTCTGGAAGTACTTCGGCGCGACCCAGTTCAAGGAAACGTAGCGGCGATCTTCAGGCTTTTCCGAGTGGCCTTCCACGTTGACGAAACTGGAAGCCCCCGCGCCCGAGATGGGAGTTGCAGCGCTGAGCGTGGCGGAGCGCACACCCGGAATCGCTTCCATGCGCCCCAGCAGTTCCTGATATAGACGGGATAATTGCTCGCCCTTGTATTCACTGCGCCTCGGGTCGAGAGTCACCAGCAAAACGTGATCGCGGCGGAAGCCCAGATTAACGCGCTCTAGATTCCATAAGTGTCCAACAAACAGGCCGGCGGCGCTCAACAGCACCACCGATAAAGCCACCTGAGCCTCCACCAGGCTCTTCCCGAAAAGCCGCTGGAACCTTGTTTCCCCTGCCGTCCCGGTGTCCCGCAGCGAAGGCGATGGGGCGGAAGCGAACGCGCTCAAAGCGGGCGCCAGTCCGAACACCACTCCGGTCAACAAGGCAACTCCGGCAGTGAAAAGCAGCACGTGCGCATCCGGGTGAACGTCGATTTCGAGGTGAACCGGCAATTCCACAATCCGCCTTCCGGAGGTGATGATCCGCAGCAGCGCCTTAGCTCCTGCGTACGCCAGGAAGACACCGAGCAGGCTGCCCGTCGCAGAAAGCAGCAGAGATTCGGTCAACACTTGGCGCACCAGGCGGAACCGGCCGGCGCCCAGAGAGACGCGCAATGCCATTTCGCGCTGGCGAGCGACCGCGCGCGCCAGTAACATGCTGGCGATATTCGTGCATGTGATGAGTAATAGCAGGCCCACCAAAGCCATCAGGTAGAGCAGGGGCTTCGCGAAGTTATCACGCAGCGTCGACAACCCGGCGCCCGCCGGCGCCACTTCCATTTTCAATTGCCGCCAAAGGGGATCTTTACGGTTCTTGGTTATTTCCTCGACGGTAAACTGAAACAGCACACTCATTTCCGCGCGCGCCTGCTCGATGGACACTCCGGGCTTCAACCGCCCTATCAGACCTAATCCCATTTGGCCTGGGGCTATCCGGCTGGGGCGATCAATCACCGGCTCCATGGCCAGGGGTATCCAAACGTTCGGCCTGGACCATGTCATTAATCCAAAGAACTCACGGGACGTTACCCCGACAACCGTCACCGGCACATCTTCCACCGTGATTTGCTTGCCCAGAATTCCCGGGTCCAGATTAAACCGGCTCTTCCAGTAGGACCAGCTCATCACGGCCACTGTCGAACCCGCGGCGCCCATCTGGTCGTCTTGCGGACCAATCAGCCGGCCGAGCGCCGGCTTCACCCCGAGGACCGGGAAGAAGTCACCCACCACATACTCGCCATCCACGGTCTCCGACTCGAGGCCTTCACCGCGCACTTGGAATCGGGAAGGCATAACGGCGATCAGCCCCGAGAAGACTTGGTTGTGATCCCGAAAATGCTCGTAACTTTGCTTGGAGAAACCGTTCGCGCGGGGTTCCCCCGGGTACCGATGCAGCAGTTCCACAAGCTGCCTCGGATCCCGCACCGGAAGCATGCGTAACATCAGGGCGTTGACCAGGCTGAAGATTGCCGTGTCGGCGCCAATGCCCAGCGCGAGCGTCAGCACGGCCACTGCGGTGAAGCCAGGGTTGCGGCGCAACATCCGCGCGCCGTAACGGAGGTCTTGCAGCAAGCTCTCAAATAGCCAATCCCAAAAACCCATGACTCGCCCCCCTCGCGTCCGGGGCTGATGATCCCTGCGATGCCGGATCTGATAGCGCAGTTTCTTCGGCATTTCAGGACGTAGACATCCTACAGCATGGAGGGGTAAGTTGTCTACAGCTTTTTAAGTCGTCCAGGGCTGTCCAAGTTGCAGACCTCATCAAGACCTTCTACCACCAAGACACCAAGGCACCAAGCGAGCGTAGGGCAGTTCGCTGAATCCCTTGCTTTGGGCTCTCTTGGTGCCTTGGTGTCTTGGCGGTTCTGTTTGATCGTGCGCTGCATGGGAGGCATCCTACGAATATTCGTATATTGTCGTATAGAAATGCTCGCAGTTATTGACTTTAAATGGAGATATACCTTTACAATATTTGGCTGGACGTGATGATGTCGACCTATAAGGCCAATTCCCTGAGTGCCGGGAAGAACACCATGGCCAGGCTTGTCCAATTTCTTTGGGAGAGGAGCGTATGAATCGCTGGCAACAAGGGGTAACGGAAAAAGCCAATTGGTTGGGCATTTTCTGTGGTCTGATTTTGTTGACTCTCACGTTCGCCTCGGCAGCTCAGGCACAAGTGTCGGGTGCGATTTCGGGGACGGCTGCTGATTCATCAGGTGCCGTGCTGCCGGGGGTGACGGTAACTGTGAAGAACCTGGAGACCGGATTGATTCGGAGCGCAGTGAGCGACGACGTGGGACGGTACAGGGTGCTCTCGCTTCCAGTCGGCCGGTATGAGATAAGGGCACAAAAGGAAGGGTTCAGAGCTGAGCTCCGCACGGGAATCAGCTTGGCGGTTGGCCAGGACGCCACGGTCGACATTAAGATGCAGCGGAGCACCCCCGACGCCTGCGCGAGCGGCCACGAGTTCGCCACCACCGATTGCGCGCTGACCTGGCACGGCATCACGCTGTACGGTGCGTATGACGTCGGCATCGGCTGGGTCAGCCACGGCTTACCGGTAAACGCCAATAACTATGAAGGCGAATCGCTGGTGAACCGAAACGGCTATCAACATCGATTCCTCATCGCACCGAACAACCTGCAGCAGACGGGTCTGGGCATCAGGGGCAAGGAAGAGTTTCTGCATGGCTGGTCCGTTGTGTTCAACGCTTCAACTGGCATCGATCCGCAGGGCCAGCTCGCCAACGCGTCAGCCACCGACATCGCCAACAACGGCCTTCCCAGGGGCAGCTATTCGGAAGCCATCGACGGCGCGCGCGCGGGCCAACCCTTCAATGACGAATTCTATGCCGGTATATCGTCCGCGTATCTCGGCACGCTGACCTTCGGTCGTCAGCGCGCTCTCGGTACCGATGCGATGCTCGTTTACGATCCGGCCGGCGGCGGCTATGGCTTTTCGTACATCGGGTATAACGGCACGATGGCCGGCGGCGGCGACACCGAGGACACCCGTTGGGACGACGCCCTGAAGTATCGCCTCACCTATGGCCCGGTCCATTTCGGCGCGATGTATAAATTCGCTGATGGTTCCGGCGGCTGCTACTCGGCCTCCGCAACCTGGACTGCCGCCACCTGTACGCCGGAATCCGCGCATAACAACGCCTATGGATTCGACCTCGGCGGAGGCTACGGCAAATTCTCCGCCGACGTCGTCTACCAACGTTACAACCAGGCGATCAGCGTATTGAACCCCTTGCTGGGCCCTCAGAGTCCGACGCAGTCATATCAGTCGACCACCGACAGCATCAATGCAAACCCCATCACCGGGGCCAATCTGATCGCAACGACCAACACCGTATATGGCATCGTGACCGACAACCGCGCTATTATGTTCGCTGCCAAGTATACGTGGGACCTGTTCAAGTGGTTTGGCGGCTACGAATACATCCGGCAGGCTAACCCGGTGAACCCGTTGGGCGTTGGCGCCCTGGACCAGGGCGGTTATCTCATGAGCGGCGTCGAAGACAACAATCTTGATTCTCCCAAGCACGTGCAGATCTGGTGGACGGGCGCGAAATACGCCTACGACAGCAAAACCGACATCACTTTGTCCTGGTATCATCAGCTGCAGAACGACTTCCGTGTTCCGCCGACCTGCTCGCATGAAGCCGGTTTCCGCAGTTCCTGCGCGGGCACCCTCAACGAGGAGTCGCTCTATGTGGATCATCACTTCACCAAGCGTTTCGACGCTTTTGCCGGAATTGCGTATTCCTACGTGAGCGGCGGTCTGGCCATCGCCATTCCTCATCGCCCCGGCGTCCCCTATAACTACGACAACAACCTTGCTCCGACAGTCGGTGGTCGTTTCACCTTCTGATCGTTTTCTGATCGTGC
>Ga0326728_10013761_pt1 | contig 17459 bp, 15 predicted proteins | sample MB3enrmetagenome_FD_207602 | JGI IMG/M metagenome (GOLD analysis project Ga0326728, IMG submission 207602) | Lab enriched peat soil microbial communities from McLean, Ithaca, NY, United States - MB31MN | ecosystem: Environmental > Terrestrial > Soil > Wetlands > Peat | place: USA: New York... | reverse complement strand
TCAGCAAGCTTGGCGAGAAGAGCGAACGTCGCGGTCATGACGCCGTCAGGAACTATCAGGCACAGCGTGACTAACCTCATCGCTGCGGTGTACACGCCCACCTGATAATCGCTGGTCATTACCCCCAGAAAGATGACATCCATTCGAAACAGAATGAGCGGTACCACAAAAACGGTGGCGAATGCTGGAGCATTTCGCAGCATCGACCATGTGACACTCGATTGATAGGCAGGAAGCACCATCCGCAAATGCCTGCGGATCAGATACTCCTGTATCAGGGCCGCGAAAAGTCGGCTGGCCGCATAGATGGCGCAGAGAGCAGTGATACCGCCATCCCAAAGGAAAATAGCGAGAATGGAAACGGTTAAGCGAAGGAGATTCTCCGTCAGCGTAACTAGTAGGGTGAGGCGAGCGCGGCCAAGCGCGAGGAAGAGCGCGTCGTTGGCAAAGATATAAGCGGAGGGGATCAGGCCAAGGCACAAAATGAGTGCGGGGAGCGTGAGCCTGCGCAGGGAGCCGTTCGTATGCGCAGCGATGATGAAGATGAGGGGAGCCGTGACGAGAGCTCCGGCAATTCCAATTCTGACCAAACTGCGGTATTGCACCAAAGCTTTGACGTCCTGACGCGCGACTTCCCTCACCATATGTGTGGTGAGGCCGAGGGACTTCAGATTTTCGCAAAGCACGAACAGGGTAATGAGCAGCGTGTACTGTCCCAGCGAAGCAGCGCCTCCCAGACGGGCGATTGCGACCACCAAAACGACATTCAGTGCCGGAACCAAGAGACGCGCGGCGAGTACGGCGGTTGCATTAGCCGTAAGCGAGTGCCATCCCAAATCTGAGCGAATCTCTGCGCCGGCATGGGCAAATGCCACGTCTTGAATCGGAAAGAGTCTTCGCCAAAACTGTCGAATCATGCAAACGTTTCCTTTGCGCAGATCAGACCTGCGCAATCCTCTAAGGCATCACAGATCTCGCGCTGAAATCCCAAGTCACGCACTCGGCGCTATAAGTTGATTTCGGCGGAGTCGTATTGATCCAGTGCTGTGAGGACTGGGACCCCCAAGTGACCTTCCGCGTCGGAATCCGATTTAAGCCGGTGATCGAAAATCTCCAGCAGAAATCCAAAGCCAATCGCGACGATCACTCCCAACCCAAAAGCCAGTTTCATCAACAGTGACGTGTTCGGCTTGACTGGGTTGGGGTCAGCCCATACGGGACTTATCGCAACAACATTAATAATCCCCGTGCGATTCATTTCATCCTGCATTCTTGCCTCTTCATATTCCCTTTGATACTGAAGCAGGCTGGACTCTACCGCGCTCTTGTTGCGACCCAACCGCTGGATCAGCAGCGCATTGCTGTTCAGTTTCCGGATGCGATTCTCGTAGTCGACATACTCCTTTCTCATCGCCTTCTCGAGTGCCAGGTTAGATTGCAGTTCAACTTGGCTGACACTGGCTCCCTGCCGCAGAGACTCGGCAACCTTGTTGATTTCCGTGGTTTGCTCATGAGGCGTATTGTTCAATTCTTGTTCAAGCGCCGCCGCCGCATTGGCCATGTCAGACTCGACTTCCACGACGAGCCGGTTGTCGGGCTGAAATTTCCGCAAGAGTTCTGTGCGCTTTAGCTCCAACTGCAATATCTCGGTTCGCAAATTACTGATCGCCTGTTGATTGACCACGCTCTTGTCTTCTGTCAAGACTCGTTCGGGTGTGGCTTCCAATTGAGTCTTCTGGCTGTCGACGCGCGCATTCTCGCCCGCCGCCATTGCGCGCGCCTTTCGCCATTCGGCTTCAAAATCCGAAGCCTGTTTCAACGCGATCTCTCTTTCCAGCCTCAAAGCGTCGACGCTCCCCCCGGGTTGAATCGCCTCAATCTCGCGTTCAATGCGCGTCAGTTCGGCCGTTTTCAAATTTATTTGAGCCAGGAAGAGGTCCTGCGTGCTCGGGCTCTTGTGGACCAGTAAATCCTGGGCCATGAAATTGTCTCGCAAGCGTTCGAGCGCCGCCTGCGCAAATCGCGGATCTCCCCAGCGCAGCTGTACTTCGATAATGTCCGATTTTTGCTCCGGTGTGACGGTGAGTTTGTCCGCCAACCTTTGCACGCCCTTGACAAGCGGAGTGGGGCTCGGCATTGAATGATAGGAGTCATAGACCGACCGCACGAAAACGAACGGCTTGTTCAAAAGCCGCCAATACCAGCGCTCTGGAGTCGTGTCGATCCGCATGTCTCGCACGGTCTTTTCTAGAACCGCGGAACTCTGGATGATGGCCATCTCCGAATTCAGATCGTCCGCCGTGACGGTAAGTTGGTTTAACATGCGGACGCTGTTCTGGTCCGACGAGATTACGGGTTCTTCCCGGGTGTGCGTTACGAGCAAGCGGACGGCGGCCTCATAAGTGGGTGGCCAAAAAAAGCACAAAATCGCGCAGACCGCCACGATAACGCAGTAGAGTCCGAGAATCGGCCACTGGTGCTTGAACAGGACTCGGAGCACGTCGTGGACTGATATGTCAGGGACAGGCACTTCCATTTGAGCCATGCTGTTACCCCCTATCGCCGCTTGCTACAATTCTTGCTTACGTTCAAGACTGTTGGCCGCGAGCGACGGAAAGGCATGCTCCGCGCTAAGCGCAAGAGCCACCTGCGCCCAAACCAACGAAGTCATGATCGGGATGCGGTAAGTAAAACCCGCCATGTCGGCCAAGAAAAAGCCAACAATCCCGCAACTGATAAAAAGTGCCGCCACTCGGGGAAAGGGAGAAGCGGTGCGGCGAGCGGCGGCGAACATGCACCGCATTGTCAATATCCACAGAACAATGAAAGCCACGCCCCCGAGTATTCCCGTTTCACTGAATTCCAGAAACAGGATGTTGTGGACGGGAAACGCTTTAATACGGCTCATCATCGTTTCGTCATATTGCTCCACAACCGTCACGAACGAGTTCAAGCCAACCCCGAGGAAGGGATGGGCTTTCACCATGCTCCACGACGTTGAGGCCAAACTTGTTCTGAAAGAAACAGCATCCTTGAAGGACTCGCTCCACCGTTCAATGATCGTTGGCGCCTTCATGGCGACGCCGCAGGCCAGCACGGCGGCCATCAAACCGAGGACGATTTTCTTGTGGATCGACAATCGGAATGGTCTCCACATTCGCCAAAAAAAGGCGGCCAACACTATTGCGGCGGCCAAACCAACCCATCCGCTCCGCGAAAGTGTGAGGTAGAACGCCGGCACCGAAAGCGCCAAAGCAGTGCCGGCAATCAGTTGCAGCCAGGAGCGATCCAAAACTATCAACGTTGCCATCGCCACCGGCATCACCAACACGAAATAGAGCGCAAGCACGTTCGGATGAATGAGCAGTCCGGTCGGTCGTTCCCGAACCTGTCCATTCAGTGTTGTCGTTCCCAGATCCACATCCGGAAGCGCGATTTCTCCGTCTACGAGTTCGATGTTCTCCTGTTTACCAGCACCCAAAAAGCTCAGATTCAGCAGCCCCGGACGTTGGGACTGAGTGATCGCGACCGCCGATTGCAAGATCAAGCCAGCCAGCAGTCCACAGACAAAAATCTTGAAGCGACGGTGATCATTCACATAGTTCCGCAGGAACACAAAAAGCGAGAACGCTTGCAGCAGTGCACACAGTTCAAATAAGCCGAGTTGCGGATCGTTGCCCAATACAGCCGAAAGCGCGGCAAAACCAAAGTAGACCGAAAAGGCCAGCAGGATTGGCGTTTCAACTCTTATTCGGATCTTGCGGCTTCTCCAAGGAAGAGCCAAAACAGCCAAAAGGAGCACGAGAAGGATTTCCGTAATCGACACGCGTAGTCCGACAGCCCCGCCTAGATGATCGGTTCGGAAGATCAAGTGCTTCTGTAGACTGATCGTCAGCGTAAAGGCCAGCCCAAACAGCAATCCTTTTTCAATCATCCCTGGAAAGTAGCTGGCGATCGGCCAGCAGGCGATTCCCAAGGCAATCGTGAAGGCCACGGCGGCGGTGGCTGTCGACTGGGACGAAATGAGCAGAAACACACCTGCGAAACACGTCCCCAAACCGGCTACGGAGACCCAAACGATAAGGTTTCGCAGTTTCACCTGACCAAGAGCCGTGAATTGCCCTTCCGATTGCGGCTTGGCGGCAACACTGGCAACTTGATCGGTCATCTCAGATCGCTCCGTCGAATCAACTGCCTTGCCTCGTTCACAGTGCCCGGTACAGCCAGCCGGGGATGTATCGTCTCCGTTTGTTCAACACGATTCCGAAAACTCGCAAGCCCGCGCGCTTGATCGACTCGAGGTTGCGTGCGACTACTTCACGGCGTTCCCTTTCCGCCTCCACCACGAAAATGACGCCATCGATTGCGGGAGCCAAATCCAAAAGGTGGGAGGAATCTCGCATCGGCTCACAATCGATCAAAATGACCTTGCTCTTTTGCCGAAGCTTAGGCAAAGCGTCGCGAAGCGAAAATCCGAAGTCCTGACCGTTGGAGGCGCCCCCCTCAGGAGTGAAGACGGAAATATCGAAGCGAGGAGTTCGGCGGGAGACGAAGTCAACGAGATCCGATCCGGGGACGCCCGGTTCCCGGTCGAGGCCAAAGGTGGCGTTTTGGGAGGGATGGAAGCGATTATAGTCGATGAGAAAGACAGGCACGTTTTCTTCCGCGATCGCACAACTCAGCATGGCCGTAACCCAGCTCACTCCCTCGCCGCGGCAGGTGCTACACACAGCCACACACAGAGACCCTTGATGGTTTCGGAGATTGAGCGTGCTTCGCACGCGGCGGAAGTGATCGCGGATGACCTCGGGGACATTCCACGGCTGTAATTCGGGGGAAGTCAACTGGCGCAACCTCCCGAGAGTGGCGTCCCTAAGCAATTCGACTTGAGTTCCCATATCGTCCAGATACCTACGAATTTCCGCCCTGCAACTGGTCGTCGATTAGAAAGGGTTCGAGTAGATACCAAATGTAACCGGAATATTCTTGGTGACATATTGCTCGACCCACTGATTCAAATTCGCGATATGGGATTTCGGGACATATACGACGTCAAACGGCCGCAGCATCACGTCTTCGTCAGCATACTTGGCTTCCAGAAGGTGTTTCAGGTTTATTTTCAGCACCTCCGGCTTTGGCCCACCGCGTCGAACGATCAGGATTTCCTGAGTGCGCGCAGTCGCTTTTACGCCGCCCGCCTCGGAAATGGCGTCCAGCACTCTCGTCGGCCCCACCAAATTCAGAAGGCCTGGATGGCTCACTTCCCCATCGACAAACAGCTTCTGTGAGGCGAAGGTGCGTACAATCACCGACAGTTCCGGGTTCTTCAGCTGTGTCGCATAGGTTTGAATAAGCGTCTCTCTTAATTGCTCCGGCGTCAATCCTGCTGCAACCACTTCATTTGCCAGTTGGAGCGATATCCGGCCATCCGGTCGTACCGTGACCTGCTCATTGAGTTCACTGTTGTAGAACAGCTTGATATCAAGCTGATCGCCCACCTGGATGACATAGTTCGGTTGAACACTTTCAGCTGCCGAGCTCGCCTGCGACGCCACTGACCCCGCGGGACTGGCCTGCTCGCTGCATTGGGCTACCCCAATGGCCCAGAAAACAAGAAAACAAGTTCGACGCAATGTTCTTAACATCCTGATCAGCCCCAAGGCACCTCGCTCGATCGTCTCCCATTTCGCTCATAGATGCCACCAGAGAACCGCCCGCTAGCGTCCCTGGTAAAGTAAACGGCCTTGGTGTTCTTTTCCATGGCTAGGCCGCCGGGGGCTCTTGGGATTCGACCTCATCGATTGTGTCGGGAATATTAGCAATCTGACCAAGCTGAACCCAATTCCGAGAATTGGCTGGTACCTCTGGCGGCATGTCGGAGCTCTTCTTGAGAATGCACGACGGCAGACGCGCCCCAAACTGCCCCATCGAGTGCTCGTAACGCGCAGCTGCGGCCGAAGGGTTGTACGGAATCTGCAGAATCCTGCGCAACTCCTTTTCCATGAACTCCCGAAGCTCTACGAGCTCGTTAGCTGTCAAATAGTCGGTGAAAACATAAGAGGTATAGCCTCCATCCGGATCGCCCTTGTAGTAGTCGGCGACCTTCGTGTAGTCGACTTCACGGCTGTACAGGCGATCGCCGTGCGCGGTGTGCACCCAAACACCCTCTTGTTCGGGGTGCGGAACGGCGTTGTCGTAATAGGGCGACCCCGGGTAGGTCGTAATAATGGTTGCGTCAAAATCATTGGGACGCATTTTCAGCAACCAATGATACGTCTCCAAGACCGTCTCTCTCGATTCACCCGGGTGGCCGATGGACATGAGCGCTTTTACCTTCAGATGGTGGCGGCGCGCGATTTCCACGCACCGGGTGTTTTCTTCGATCGTCGCCCGCTTATTGATATTCCTGAGAATTCGCGGAGACCCAGATTCAAATCCAACTAATATCCAACGGAATCCCGCCTCATACATAGCTTCGGCCTGCTCATCGGTGAACAACTCCGCCTTGATGAAACCTCGCAGCCGAAACTTTACATTTAGGTCCTTGGCTGTCCTCGCGATCAGCCGCATCATGGCGGTCATCTTCGGATTCACATTCAGTTCGTCGTCGTAGAACATGAATCCAGTCACGCCATAGCTCCGGTTCAGATGGACCATTTCTTCGATGATCTTCTCGACGGACCGCATGCGGACCCGCCTGAGCATGGGAGACAGGCGCCCACCGCAGAACCCGCATCCAAACGGACACCCGAGTTGTGCGATCATGCTGATCGCACGGACACCCTCGATCCAATAGTGGTAGCTGTCTACATCGACCAGATGCCGCGCCGGCAAGGGTAACGCGGAAAGGCTTGCGTTGGTAAGAAACATCTGGGAACCCGGATCGTCCGCGTCTACCAGTTTGGGAGTGCCGGGAGCGATTGCCTGAAAGATTGCTTCTTCCCCGTCTCCTGCAACCAGCACGTCAAAGTAATCGGCCAGAACTTCGAAGGCTCGGCTCGCGCGTCCGGATAATCCTTGCTTCATTTCCTGCTTTCGCGCTGCATTCACCAGCGTGACATGGGGTCCGCCCAAAATGATTTTGGCGTCCGGCCGAGCCTTTCTAATGGCGTCGCAAACGCTAGTGGCCGCAGGTAGCTGCGGAGTGGTCGCGGTTAGGCCAAAAATGCATGCCTCCGAATTCATCGCGTGGGCGCGCGCTACTTCGGCGTAGTTCTCGAACCCTGAGAGGTCCAGCATTTCAACCGCATATCCGGCCTGTTCCAGCATCGCCGCAACCCTCAAAATCCCCAGGGTCATGAATACTCGCTCGTCCAACAGGAAGACGGAAGGTGGAATAATCAGGCAGATCGGCTTCTTCATGCGCGCCCTCCGCAGGAGGGAAGCGTGGTCGAACGCTCGGCATTTCGCTGAAATCGATCGCACTGAACTTGCACTGTCTTCCCTCCCTATATCGAAAGATCCGCGTAATAAACCTGACGCTGTGCTCTTCCGCCCGTCATGAAGACGTCATCGGTTCCGAGCGGCGGCCCAATCCACCCATAACTGGCGCGGCCTTCGCGACCCCGTCGAGGTACTCATCCAAAATAGTGCAGAATCTCGTCCATTCGTAGCGCTGTACGTGAATCCTGCCCGCTTTCCCCATCCTGCGCACGCGCGCGGGATCGTCTGCCAGCATCTCCAGCGCGGCCGAAAAGACCTCCGGCTGCGCATCTAAAAGAAAGCCCGTTTCACCATGTACGACCGTTTCTTGCGGTCCACCGCGGTTTACCGTGATAACCGGCTTTTCCAGAGCCATGCCTTCCAGCGGCACCAGACCCCAATCCTCATTCAACGGCGTATATAAAACCGCGTAACAGGACTGGTACAGGCGGAACAATTCCTCATCTGACGGCGATTCGACAAATTTTATCTGAGAGCATCCGGCAGCCCGCTCCCGTAGTTTCGCTAGATAGGGCCGGCTTTTTTGATCCACGAACCCTGCGATCGTGAGTGTAAAATCGCGCAGGTCGGCGCGTCTGGCTTGAAGATCCAAGATCGCGTCGATGCCCAACTCGATGTTCTTGGTCCACATGATTCGGCCGCACAGCAAAAAGTTCTTCTCGTAAATCCCGGACGGATTCAGCTGCGAAAGGTCAATCCCGGGATAAATCAGGGAGATCTTGTCGGCTGGGTGCAAATTGCCGTTCACGATTCTCCGCTTCACTTCCTGGCTGATTGCGAACACGTGTGTGTAATATTTCCAGGCGCGCCGGTCCGCAACCCGGAACGCCGCTGCCCCTAGCTTGAGGGCTAGGCGCCGGAACCACTGGTTCCCGTGCATCTTGAGGTATTGCTCTTGATAAAACGGGTCGAAGGCAGCCCGCAGCGGCGTCAGGCAAAAACAAATTACCGGAATATCGTGATTTCGAAACACCACCATATCACCCAAGCCTTCGCAAAACACCACTAGGGCGTCCTGGTCCGCCATGTCGAGCTTTTGACCCAGCATCTGGCGAGCGGCGGAGGCCACATGATAAAAGGATCGCTGCACCGAAACACTCGGTAACTCCACTATCTTGGCGCCGCGCAGGCTATCGAAAGTCGAATCGGCTTCGTAGCGATTAGTCATAATCGTCCAGTTGTGCCGGCTCCGGCGAAGGATTTCAGAGACAGTTCTCTCCCCGCCACTTTTCAAATAGAGCCACGGATAATAAAGCGCTACGTTCAATATGCTCCTCACTTAAAGCGCCGATACACACAAAACGCACATTCTTGCCAATCTAATGCGCGCCTTTGCCGCTCAATACCGCCGGAATCGTGGCCGCAAGTATCTTCAAATCCAGGCTGAAAGTCCACGAGTCCAGGTAGCGCAAATCCTGCGTGGCCATCAAGTCAAAGTCCTGTTGGCGTCCCTTCACCTGCCACAACCCGGTAATACCTGGCAGCACGCTGTAGCGTCGAAAATACTTTGGCTCGCGGAGTTGCTCCGCTACCCACACGGGAATCGGACGTGGTCCCACCAAACTCATGTCGCCACGAATCACGTTGATGAGTTGCGGCAACTCATCAAGGCTAGTGCGACGCAGGAACGCTCCTACTCGGGTGACGCGCGGGTCGCGGAACAGCTTGAATGAGATACCGCGAGCGTCATTCATGTGCTCAACCTCCTTCCGAACTTGCTCCGCGTTTTCCACCATGGTTCGGAATTTCACCATTTGAAATACACGTCGCCCAAGCCCCATCCGCGGCTGGGCAAAGAAGACCGGTCCCGGAGAGGTGAGTCTTATCGCCAAGGCGATGACGGCAACAAGTGGCAAAAAAAGCACAAGCGAGATCAGCGCGACCGCCAAATCGAGAGCTCGCTTGGCCAATCTCGGGACTAGATTCAAGGATCGGTGACGATTAAAGGTCATTACAACCGGATCGGACTCATCGTCTGGAGCGGGATCCCAAGAATCGGCGCGTCGGCCCAGTCGAAAGGTGCTCGGGACGCCGAGTTCCTTGCATGCCGCTTCCAAGGCCCGAACTTGGTCAAAGCAAATCCGTTGCGGCAGCGCGACCTGAATTTCGTCAATCGCCTGATCCACAATAACGTCCAGCAGTTCGCCGAACCCGCCGAGCCACGGAATCTCCGGGAATTCTGCGGCCAGTTCCGGCTGGGGAGCCGAGTCAAGCGTACCCATTACGACTGTTTCGCGGGGTGACTCTTGCAGCGCGCGAGCAGCATGCACAGCGCGCCGTCCCGTTCCAATCAACAAGACGCGCACACCGCCCGAGGCAGCAATCGTCCTACCAGTTTTGGCCTTCCAAAGCAGCGGGCGGACATCTGTTCCAAGATGCACTCGGCTCGCTCCTCAACCCAATGGTATGAACCTTCACCAACTCAATTAAAACTTTCATCGATCCGAGAATTTCTTAACAGCCATCCGTGCGGACTGGCGAAACCGAGGCGACAATGACACCCACAATCAGTCCCGGGGGTCGGACCGGCGATCATCTCTTCCGAACATCCTGCCCGCTTCTTGGGGGGTCTAACGAGGCTACTTCAGCCCATCATCAAGCGTTACTCCGCTCAAGCCGGAAGTCTGAAGTAGCGGTCTTCCACGGTGCAAAAGGCAGATTCCGCAGCCGCTGTCCAAGGCAATCTCGCAAAAAGACACCGCCGCGGAAGCGCCCCAGTTTCAGCCGCCGACAGATGCGCGTCGGCTAACTGAGCTACAAAACCATAGACCTTTCGGTAGGTCTCCTCAATTACCCACCTGGATTAGTCCCAAGGTGGAGAGCCCGCGCGGTGCTTAAGGAGCTGAACAATCTGGGGTTGATACCCGGTTGCGCGGATCGGTTGGCCCGACAGAATCCCACCGCCGCTAGTTGCCATTTTTGAGTTATTATTCTAAGAAAATTCGTCCTGTACCCGGGCTGGAATCCGGGAGCAGCGCGCGATCTTTCTGGGGCAGGTATGGCGATCAAGTTTGTGCAGACTCGTGACGCGGACGACGACTCCCTGCGCTTTCAACCAATGGAGCGCTTAAAGGTTTATTTCATCGGGGCAACAGTATTGTTTGCGTCGTTCGGGATGGGGGAAGCAGTCTACCGACTCTTGTTCTCGGAATTTGACGGCGCGACCGATCGTATTCCGATAGAAGTTATATTCGGTTTTGTTTTTGCTTGGCTCGCCATTAGGTTCGTTGGCGATGCTTACCGGAATCGCAAGCAGCGGCGCGCAAGGCTTAACTTCATTTGGGCCCGCAATCATCAAATCCGCAGCGCCTTGGAAGGAATCGCTCCGTCGGCCCACCCGGTGAAAAGCCAGCAGTCTATCCGAGTCATCCGCGAAGAGGTCGACAGGATTGAATGGGCGTTGAAGGAGATCTCACCGCGCTAAGCTTCTCGCGCAAGCTGCAACTTGAATGATTCCGACGTGAGCTATGCATTCCCTATATGCTCCGTGTGTTGCGCTCATGATGAGTCTGTGGCGTTACGCCTATGCTAGACTGATGGTCCGCAATAGAGAATATCTATGCCGCGCAAGGCCCTTATCACCGGAATTACAGGTCAAGACGGATCGTACCTGGCAGAGTTCTTGCTAGAAAAGAATTATCGTGTGTGCGGACTTGTGCGACGAAGCAGCACTATCAATTTTGAGCGGATCGCTCATCTTCAGGACGAGGTCGAACTTATTCCGGGGGATCTTCTTGATGAGAGTTCCCTGATCGCCGCTCTCAATAAGGCCGAGCCCGACGAAGTATACAACCTTGCTGCTCAGTCGTTCGTTCCAACATCCTGGGTGCAACCGGTGTTGACCGGAGAATTCACGGCGCTAGGTGTTAGCCGCGTCATAGAGGCAATTCGGGTCGTGAATCCGGCCATCCGCTTTTATCAGGCGTCTTCCAGTGAGATGTTTGGTATGGTAAAAGAATCGCCGCAAAGCGAAACGACTCGCTTCTATCCGCGCAGTCCCTATGGCGTCGCCAAGCTATACGGTCACTGGATGACCGTCAATGCCCGGGAGAGTTACGGCCTATACGGTTGTTCTGGGATTTTGTTCAATCACGAGTCTCCGCGCCGCGGAGTCGAGTTTGTCACTCGGAAGGTCACCTACAACGTTGCCCGGACAAAACTCGGGCTCCAGCGGAAGCTGAAGATGGGCAACTTGGAGGCTGAGCGCGATTGGGGCTTTGCTGGTGACTACGTCGCTGCGATGTGGCTGATGCTTCAACAGGAGAAGCCCGATGATTATGTAATCGCAACCGGACAGACACACTCAGTGAGACGCCTTTTGGAAATTGCGTTCGAATATGTCGGGTTGGATTATCGTGACTACGTGGAGACTGATGCGGAATTCGTGCGGCCCGCTGAGGTATACCACTTGCGCGGCAACTATGCCAAGGCCAAGAGAGTGCTCGGTTGGCAACCGCGAGTTGGCTTCGCGGAACTGATCGGAATGATGATCGACAGCGATCTCGAACTGCTGTCAAAAAACGCTGCAAAGGCCGCCACTTTATAGGAGTACTTCTAGTTCGACTTTTCGGCTTAGATCGGTTGCAATGAGGATCGAGTGAGGCGCGTTCTCATCACCGGTGGAACTGGATTTGTGGGGGTCCACCTTATCCAGTTTCTCAAAAACAAATTTTCCGATATCGTCGTAATCGCCTTGGGCGATAGCAAGTCTCCGCAAGAGCCGGGAGTAGAGTACTACCATCTTGACATCCGTACGGCTGACGAGATCCGCTCTGTCGTTCGTAAGGTCAGTCCAACTCACATCTACCATCTCGCCGGTATTTCTGCGGTTGATGTTTCCTGGAGCAACCCCAGGCTGACATTCGAAGTGAATGTGGTGGGTACCTCCAACCTCTTTGAAGCAGCGATGAGTCTACCTTCACCTCCCAGGATTCTGAATGTCAGTACGTCTCAGGTGTATGCGAGCTCTAGCCTGATTCTGACCGAAAGCAGCTCTATAAATCCGGGTAATCCATACGCTGCGAGCAAGGCGATGGCGGAACTCTTGCGGGTAGGGTACCGGAAAAGCATCGGTGGGGGCATCATCACGACCCGTTCATTCAACCATACCGGTCCCGGGCAACCGCCCCACTTTGTGCTGCCTTCGATCGCGAAGCAGTTCGCCGAAATGGAAGCGGGTCTACGTCCGCCACGACTCGCGGTTGGAAACCTCGAGGTAAAGCGAGATTTTACTGACGTTCGAGATATAGTTCGCGCTTACTTTGCATTGCTCGATCAAGGTCGAACCGATGAAGTCTACAACGTTTGCTCTGGATCCGCGCTTCGTCTGGCGGACGCAATAGGGAAATTCGAGGCGATCTCCGGGAGAGCCGTCGAGATCGCTACCGATCCGGAACGACTCCGGCCGGATGAGGTTTTGCAGATCGTTGGAGACCCCACTAAGATCCGAGCGGAAACAGGGTGGAGTCCACAAATCCCGCTGGAAAAGACAATTCGGGACCTGCTGGATTACTGGCGACAAAAGATCAAGGGTGAGAGTTCAACCCAAACTCAATAGAACGGCGAGGTTTGGGAAACCACGGACTAAACGAAGCGGGGGCGGAGTTGGTGCGTTTTGCGCGTGCGCGACCGGGAGTTTGGACTGATGACTGCGTGGGAAGGTTTTTAACTTTAGCCGGAGAAAAAACAAATGAATGAAAGGGAAGCCAGGCTTGAAACACGCTCCAGAAATTCGGGAGCCAGACGCATTTCTCAATGACGTCCGTCGGCCGTGCCATCCCCCGCACAACTAACGCCTCCGAGTGTTGTGTCAGCGCCGCCGCGAGCTATTTCTTCTTGCCTTTGCCCGCCGATTTCCCTGCCTTCGCCTTCGCCGCCGTTTTTTTCGCAGCGGCCTTTTTCACAGGCTTCGCTGCCGTTTTGTTTTTCGTCGCTTTCTCGGGAGCCTTCCCTCTCTTTATCGCTGCCGGCGGCGCCGCAGCCTTCGCAGCCTTGGGCGCGGGTACAGTCTTCGCCCCGGGTGCAGCCTTCGGTGGCGGCACAGCTTTCGTTGGCGGCGTAGATTTCGCAGGCGCCTCTAACTTCGCAACCGGAGCAGTCGCAGCCTGTTCCTTCGCTTTCTCCTTGCCCTTCCCTTTTCCCGTTTCCACGGGTGCCGAAGTTGCCCTAACCGCAGCAGCAGCTGCCGCTTTTACTCCGCGTCCGCGCTTGGGCGGAGGCGGTGGAGGCGGCGGGGGCGGAGGCGCCAGCGGCTTCAGATATTTCAGTGTTTCGGTTCGCGACCGCAGCTTGCCGTCAAGCAGCAGCACAAACACGTCGTTGGCGATCTTGCCGTAGCCGGGAAGCTGCGGCGTAATGTGCAGTTCCGTCATCTCCGGCAGCGGAAGCTTCTGCTGCACCTGCCGCCACTTGGTAAAGAAGTTCTTGATCTTCTCCTTCACCGTCTGCTGCTTCGCCGTCACCGCCAGGAACAAAACCATCTCCGGCCGTGCCGACGAGAGCAACTGCCACGTCCGCGAGGGCGTCGCTCCCTCTTTCCCCGTCAGCCGCTTCGCCAAGTCGCGCGCGTTATCTTCGATGTCCTTCCATGCCTCGACCAGATCCTTGCGTGGAATCGCCCGCCGCAGCTCCGACACTTCCTTGTCGCCAAGCCGCGCCGTCAGAAAGTACAGCACCGCGGGAGCCACGTCCGGCGTGTAACCTAGCTCGTTCATCTGTTGCCGGGTCTTCATCGCCGCGCTCAAGCCCGCCGCGTCCACCTTGTCCGTGGTCCAGCGCGGGTGCAAAATCTTCAGCCAGCCTTCTTTCTCGTACGCCTTCAGCACGCCGAGCGCATCGTCCTCATAGGCCAGCTGCTCGATCTCATATCCGATGCTCGCGTTGCGGATGTATTCGATATATCGGTTTTCTTTCCCCGCCTCGTACCGCGCCTGCGTCCGCTCCTCCATCGGCCAGTGGAAGCGCGTGGCAAAGCGCGCAGCCCGGATCATTCGCGACGGATCCTCCAGGAACGCATAATTGTGCAGTACCCGGATCAGTTTCGCCTCGATGTCGGCCGCGCCGTTGAACGGATCCATCAGCAGCCCACGCGACCCCTCATTCAGTGACAGTGCCATCGCGTTGACCGTGAAGTCGCGCCGCCGCAAGTCCTCAATGATCGTCGCCGGGGCAATATGCGGTGGCTTGCCCGTCTTCTCGTAAGTCTCCGAGCGCGCCATCGACACTTCCGCCCGCACGCCACCGGGCAGAGACAGCAGCAGCGTTCGCGTCACGTCATCGCTTCCCCCGATGACCGCACCGCTGCGCTCCAGGTCTCTTTGCAGTTTCAGAGCGTTGCCCTGCACCGTGAAATCGAGGTCGCGGATCGCAAATCCGGTGATAATGTCCCGGACCGCGCCGCCCGTCAGATAGACGTTCATCCCGGCGGCCTTGGCAGCCTCTGTTACCGCGGTGACAGCTTTTTGTTGGTCCGGCGAGAGCCGGGTTTCAAGGGTGTAGATGTAATCGGCCATTGCTTCCTAGTCGCCTTTTCGTAGCTGGAGCCGTGCTTTATTCACAGGATTTCCACAGGGGCGCCGCATTCCCCCTTGGAGCGTTTCCAGACGCATAACCTAACTCGCTCTATATACGAGACTTATAAACCATATCTCAAATTTCAGCAAGCTAGTGAAAATAACACAAGGGTTACCCATTTGGCTACTGCCAAGCCGCAAACTGTGCGTTTTCCCTAAGAAAATGCGAGAATCGCTGCAGGAGCTGCTAATCGCCTCGCTATCGGCTCCAAGCCGCTTCCGTCCATGCCCTCGACCCACAAAAAGGTGATTGTTCGCAAGCACGACCGCGACTCCATCAGCGGCTATGTCGCTCCGGCCGACTTTGTGGTCGAAGGCAAACTTGAACTGCTCAACACCGCCGGCAACGTCGTCGCCATCGACCTTCGCGATATCAAATCTGTCTTCTTCGTCCGCGACTTCTCCGATTCCGATCTCCTCCTCCGCAAGACCTTCACCACCCGCCCGCGCACCGAAGGTCTTTGGGTTCGCCTCAAGTTCAAGGACAGCGACATCATTGAAGGCATTCTTCCCACCGACCTTACCCAGAATCCCGCCGAGGGATTCCTGGTCAATCCGCCTGACCTTCGCTCCAATACGCAGCGCATCTTTGTTCCGCGCTCGGCACTGACTTCTGTCACCGTTCTCGCCGTAATCGGCGCAGCGCGCCGTCGTCGCAAAGGTCTTCCCGATGCTCGCCAAGTCACGCTGTTCGAGCAGTAGGAAATAAGGTCTCAGGTGTCAGGTGTCAGGTCTCAGGAAACTCCCAAGCGGTTTGGCTTTTCCTGACACCTGACACCTGAGACCTGATCTACAATTCCCCGTTACCCAAACGAGATCCCCAGAACGAGATCCCTATGAAACTTTCCGCAATTGCCGATGCACTTCACGCCCAGCTCGACAACGCTTCTTCCGACACCGAAATCACCGGCGTTGCAGGCATCGAGCACGCGCAGCCTGGACAGCTCACTTTCGTCAGCAATCCCAAGTACGCTGCTGCTGCCAAAGCTACGCGCGCCTCGGCTGTCATCGTCGACGAGCACTTCCCTGCTATTTCCACGGGCATGCTGCGCACGACGAATCCGTACTTTGCATGGGCGAAAGCCGTCGAGCTCTTCTATCAGCCTCCGCATTACGCTCCTGGCATTCATCCAACAGCGGTCGTCGATCCCACGGCGAAGATCGGCAAGAACGCTCACCTTGGCCCTTACGTCGTGATCGATGAGGATGTCGTGATCGGAGACAACGCTGTTCTGCTCGCTCACGTCGCTATCTATCGCGGAGCCAGAATCGGAGCCAACTTCTGCGCCCACACGCATGCTGTCGTCCGCGAGTTCTGCGAGCTTGGCTCGAACGTCGTCCTGCAGAACGGAGTCATCGTCGGCGCTGACGGCTTCGGCTTCGCCAAGGATGATTCCGGACGCTGGCACAAGATCGTGCAATCCGGCAATGTAGTCATCGAAGACGACGTCGAAATCCAGGCCCTGAGCTGCATCGACCGCGCTGCCGTCGGACAAACCCGAATCGCGCGCGGCGCCAAGATCGACAATCTAGTTCAGGTCGGACACGCTTCGACCGTGGGAGAAAACACGCTCCTCTGCGCGCAGGTCGGACTCGCCGGTTCGACTGAAGTCGGCAACAACGTCATCCTTGCGGGACAAGTCGGAGTTGCAGGCCACTGCAAAATCGGAGACGGAGCGATCGCGACTGCTCAATCGGGCATTCCCAACGACGTGGAAGCTGGCAAAACTGTCAGCGGTTATCCCGCGATCGATAACAAGTTATGGCTGCGTTGCAGCGCGGTGTTCAGCAAACTTCCCGATTTGGCAAAAGCGGTCAGGAAGATCGCGGGTTGAGAGCTCGATCTGTTCGCGCGCAGTCGGGAAGAAGCGAAGAGTTCACGAAACTTACGCCTTACTCGTTTCGAGGCATCATTAAGGCGGGTGTTTACCAGTTAGTATCGAATACCCCCTCACACCGGTCTTTCAGAATCAAAGACTTAGCGGGAAGTTTTTGCCAGGTCTTTGAGGAATAAGGAGTTACGTGTAAAACAGGGTTAAAGTATTTAAAAGTCAAAGACTTAGACGATTTATTGAAAATATAGGTGACAAATTGACAATTTCTGATCTCCGACCGCTTTAGCGCCAAAACCCGACGCGAACCCTTCGACAAACGCGGGGCAGGCTGCGGGCCCACCGCTCAATTTCGCCCTTGCTCTTGCTTCAGATTCCCGCTTATCCTGAGGCCGATGGAACTGCATTTCAGCCCCGAGGAAGAAGCGCAGTTGGCGCAGATCGCCATCAAGGAAGGCACCGACGCCGCTCGACTGGTGAAAGATGCCGCATTGCGCCTGCTTGAGGAAGATGCGCGTTTTCGTGCCGCTGTGCGGGTGGGTATCGCGCAGGCCGACCGGGGTGAGTTCATCGAAGAGCAAGAAATGAATGTCCGCCTGGAGCAGATGTTGCG